>Ga0099364_10010516_pt1 | contig 10378 bp, 8 predicted proteins | sample TergutTh196P3_FD_73070 | JGI IMG/M metagenome (GOLD analysis project Ga0099364, IMG submission 73070) | Microcerotermes parvus P3 segment gut microbial communities from Pointe-Noire, Republic of the Congo - Th196 P3 | ecosystem: Host-associated > Arthropoda: Insects > Digestive system > Gut ...
GTCCAGCTACCGCCGCCGGGGAAATTCTGCGGCTTCGAAATCAGGTTGATGACGTCCATGCGGAAGCCGTCGATGCCTTTATCAAGCCACCAGCGCATGGTGCTGTACACATCCCTGCGCACATCGGGGTTTTCCCAGTTCAGATCGGGCTGGTAGGGCGAAAAAAGGTGCAGATAATATTGCCCCGTGGCGTCGTCCTTCGTCCATGCCGGGCCGGAAAAGCAGGCCCGCCAGTCATTTGGCGGGCCGCCGTCTTTTCCGTCGCGCCATATGTAGTAATCGCGTTTTGCGCTGTCTATCCCCTTGCGGCTCTCTGCAAACCACGCGTGCTTGTCTGAGGTATGGTTCACTACCAGATCCATCACAACTTTCAAGTCCAGCGAGTGGGCTTTATGAAGCATCCGGCCGAAGTCTTCCATCGTGCCGAATTCCGGGTTTATGGCGCGGTAATCGCTGATGTCGTAGCCGTTATCCCGCATAGGGCTTTCATAAACCGGCGACAGCCAGATTACGTCAACGCCGAGCTCCTTTAGATATTCGAGCTTTAAAGCAATCCCGTTAATATCCCCGATGCCGTCGCCGTTCGAGTCGCAGAAGCTGCGCGGGTATATTTGATAGACAACGGATTTCATCCACCAGTCATTCATCCCTTAATCGCTCCTTCAACCATACCTTTTATAATATATTTCTGTGCGAAAATGAACAGGGTTACGGCAGGTATCATCGCAAGGAACGCCGCCGTGAGGATTAAATCCCATTGCCTGATGTATGTGCCGTATAAAGACTGCACCGCGACAGGCAGCGTCTTTACGCGCCCGCTTAACCCCAACATAATCAAAGGCAGCAAAAAGTCGTTCCAAATCCAAATGCCGTTTAGGATCAGAAGCGTGACCTGAACGGGACGCAAAAGCGGGAAAATAATCCTGAAAAATGTTCCCGCGGGGGAGCAGCCGTCAATACTTGCCGATTGCTCCAATTCAAAGGGTATGTTTTTGATGAACCCGTGCAGTACAAATATCGTCAGCGGCGCGCCGAAGCCCATATAGGCAAAAATCAACCCCCAGAAGCTTTGCAGCATTTGTATGCCGGTGATCTCCTGTATCGTGCGGAAAACCGTCAGAAGCGGGAGCATAACGGCTTGAAACGGTATAATCATTGTTGCGATAAACATCATGAATAACATCGAAGACCACCATGTTTTATTGCGGCACAAAACCCATGCAGCCATTGATGACAGCAAGATCAGCAATGTAAGCGTGACGACAGTAACCAGCGCCGACCATGTAAGCGACGAGTAGAAGCTGAAATTCGGGTTTCCTATCACATTGGAAAGATTTTCGGCAAACTGCCCCAGCCCGTCGGGCAAGGCAAACGGGTTGAGCGTAATATCCACGGCCTTTTTCGACGAGTTGACGACGACGAGATAGAAAGGCGACAGTACAATAATCGCCCAGATAAGCCCGATAACGGTTAAGAAAAAGTTTCTGGTTTTATGCATTACAATTCCACCTCGCTTTTTTTGCTGATCCATACTTGGGTTAACGCGACGGCCGCCAGTAAAATGAAAAAGATAACGGCCTTTGCCTGTCCAAGCGCAAATAAGTTTCTTCCGATAGACGTCTGATAAATATTAAGCGCTAAAAATTCCGTGCTGCTCACCGGCCTGCCGCCGACGATTCTGGCGGGGGCGCCGCTTGTAAGGGCGAAGTTCAAGTCAAATATCTTAAACGAGTTTACAAGCGTTAAGAATACGCAGACGGTAAAGGTATTGGCGATCAGCGGGATTTTTACCTTGAACAGCGTGCGCGCAGCACTTGCGCCGTCGATGCCCGAAGCTTCGATGATGGCTTCGGGAATGGTTTGCAAGCCTGTAATGTAAATCATCATGATGTATCCGGCGTATTGCCATGTGAAGACGATGACAATTGCAAAAAGGGCAAGGTTCGGGTCCGAGAGCATCGTTTTCTCGAAAACAAACGGCGTGAGCGCCTGATTGAAAACAAACTGCCAGACATATCCAAGCACAAGCCCGCCAATCATGTTTGGCATAAAGAACGACGCGCGGCAAAAATTATTAACGCGGATGTCAGACGTGCACAGCAGCGCCAGCGCGAACGAGGCGACGTTTACCAGCAGCATCGACAGCAACGTGAATACAACCGTAATAATGAGCGAATAGACGTAATCGTTCTGGCGGAATATTGTGGCGTAGTTTTGAAGCCCTACTATTTCAGTGTACCGCAGCCCGGTCCAATCCGTAAACGTGTAGAAAACACCTACGGCAAACGGTATCAGTATTGTGAACAAAAAGGCTATAACCATAGGCAAAAGAAACAGCGCACTGGTTATATCCCTTTGAATGTTTTTGCCTTCAACACCCATAGCGCATCACCTTTCTCGATTTAATATCACTCCGGCACTTGATTGCGACTATAAGCGCCGGAGTAATTACAAGGGCGCGGACACGCCTCAAAACCTGATGCTCAAGCCCATGTCCACGCCCTTAGGATATATTTGCGGCGGAATCGTTTCAATAGATTATTGGTTCATAAAAATGTTAATCTCCGACGCCATCATGTCGATAAACTGCTGCTTGTCAATATCGCCCTTCGCAAACAGCTCGAATACTTTCCCGGTTACGTCAAGCGCAAGCGCCTCTTGGAAAAGCAGCCAGTCCCAGGCGTATGTGGGGTAGTTTTGGCTCTTGACGAAAAGCTCCGCCGAAATAGGCATTTCAGGGATATACGGGCAATTGCTGAAAACGGAAATCGCGCCGGCGTCCTGCACGAACATTCTTTGCCCTTCCTCGCCAATCAGGATGTCGGCCAAAAATGCAAGCGCCGCGTCAATGTTGCTGCCGCCGTTATGTACCGCCCAAAAGTCCGGGGGGTCAGCCGTCATGCCCGGGGTATCATTGTCGAGGAACGCGTAAGGCAATAAGCCGGAGCGGAACGTTACGCCATGCGCCTCAAGCGACGGGTCAACCCAGTTGCCCTGACAAAGGAACGCCGTTTTACCCTGCGCATACAGCCCGACCTGGTCGTCGTAATTGCCGGAAAGCAGCACATTCTGGTCGGCATAGCTGAATAGGATTTCAATATAATCGGCAAACTTTGAAAAACGCTCCGTATCCAGCTCGCCCGCGTTGAGCAGGTTAATAATCCTTTTGTCGCTGCGGTCAACGCCCATCGCAAGATAAGAGGACATCAGGTGCAGCCCCGTCGCCCATCCCATATTGCCGCTTTCAGCCGCCGCTGAGATTACGGCTTGCAGGCCAAGCTCCTCTTTCATGCCGTCGAGCTTCTCAAAAGCCGCGCGCTGTGCAGCCACATTTGTAAGGGTATCCGGGTCGATTCCCGCTTTTTCAAGGATTTCCGCGTTATAGATCAACCCGATGCCTTCAATGGCATAGGGGGCGCCTACAACCTTGCCGTCCCTTACAAGCGCCATGTCCGTATAATCCAGCCACGGCTGTCCGGTTAAATCCAGCTCAAGCTCCGCGAAAATACCTTCGGGGACTGTTTTAAATATGTCGGGCATGTTACCGGCGGCGTTGTAGCTCATAATCTGCGCGAAAATATCCATTCCGCCGCCAAGAGATTCGATAACGACCTCTTGCCCTGTGCGCTCTTGATACCCTTCCGCGAAGCCTTTGAGCGCGCCGTCAATTTCGATTTTGCCGTTTAAAAGCCGGATTGCGCCTTCCGCTGCCGCCGGAGTATCCGCAGGCGCGGCGGCAGCGCCGGAATCCTGCGCCGGAGCGGCGGGAGCGGACTCCCCTGCGGCGGGCGACGAGCCGCCGCAAGCCGCGAAGATGGAAAGGCATAGCGCCGCCGCTGAAAGGATTGCTAAAAATCGTTTCATTTTCATATTTATTTTCCTCCTAATTTTTTTGGTGTTCACGGGAGCGTATGGGTACAGCTCCCTGCCATTATACCCAAACTTATTTCATCAGGTGGAGGGAAAATAATATAGGGTCGACAGAGTGTCCTGTATCGTGCTATAATATTTTTGGAGGTGTAATTATGCTTGAAAAACTGTTGACAACTTACGAGCCGTTAAGCATATATGACAATGATTTAGATTCAAGGTGGTTTTATATCACGCGTTATTTTTCCACATATTTCCGCCAGTATCGACACGACTACCATGTACATCAGGAAATTGAGGTGCAGTATGTTACCAAGGGCCAATGTATCATGCATTTAAAGGATGATGAGCTTACTCTCCACGAGTCGGATTACATTTTTATTGACAGCATGGTTCCCCATTATACCTCGGTGGATAAGGGCGATTTCTGCCATATTCTGAACTTTGAGGCGGGGCTTACCGAGCAAAGCAATTTTATCCGGCTTGCGTCTTTATCGGACAGCGAATCCTTCCGGAATTTCCGCAAAACGGGTCTGCCCGCTTATATGTGCCGCGATGAGGATAATATATTTCGCAACGGGATATTCGGCTTGCACCGGCTTTTGCAGCAAGACGCCCCTTCTATTGAAATTGATATGCAGCTCTCGCTTCTTTTTCTGGAAATGAGCCGCCAGTTTTTTAACACCCGCAAGAAACGGTCGGGCGGGGTGCCGAGGTATATAAGGAGCGCCATCGATTTTATTGCGCAGAATTTTGACCAGGAAATCAGCGCCGACGATGTGGCGGCGGCCGTGGACGTATCGAAATTCCATTTACAGCGGGAGTTCCGCAAGGCCACAAATATGACGATTGTGGATATGATTAACCATTACCGCATAAAAAAGGCGAAGTCTCTGTTGGAAACCAGCACGTTTTCCATCATAGACATCGCACATGAAGTCGGCCTTAATAGCAGGCAATATTTCACGGATTTATTTACAAAAACCACAGGATACACGCCCATGCAGTACCGTAAAAACTGGGGGCAGGATTTTCGCGCCGAAGCGCCCGGGTACATAGATATCAATCATATAGACATTCAAGCGCCGTTCGAGCATCATCTGAATAGCCAGGTGCAAACTGTCACGATTCAGCTCAATGAGGACGCCTGCAAGGAAATCCATAACACGAGCAGAGCCGGACTGTTAATCAAGAGGGTGGATGAGAATGGAAATCCCGTCGCGGGCGCGACATTTGAATTGCGGCGCGGCAGCGGCGAGGTGCTGATGCGCGAGGTTTCCGACTTAAACGGCATCATCTTCCGCGGATACTTCGCCGCCGATACCTATGTCGTAGAGGAAATCAAAGCTCCCGAGGGCTACCTGCTTGCCGATAACCCCATCCAGAGCAGATACATCTCAAACGCCGACGATAATAAGGATTTTACGCTTACCTTTGTCAGCAAACAAGCCCACCGCTGAAATCGTTGCGGATGATACCGCTCTATTGGTTTATTTCACACGCTCTAACATTTCATTTAAGCTAATAATCTTACAGCCTTTACTTTCATAATAACGCAGCATTTCGTCAATTTTTCTTTTATCATAACTGGTAATGCAATCTGATAAAACGCTAACTTCATAATTTGCTTTGCACAAGTTGTAACAGGTTGATTTGACACAAGCAACGGCATCCGCCCCTGTTATATAGAAATCACATATTTCATTTTTATTGATAAAGTCTGCAAATTCCTCACTGCTTAATGCGTTTCCTTTATACTTTGTGAAAACATTTTTTGACGCTATTTTCATGTCTGGAGCTAATGCACACCCGCGTGTATTGGGCTTGAAAGTCCTCGTGCCGGCTGACAAATTTTCATGCCTTATATAAACAACATGGATATCATTATCAACCGCCCAATCAATCGCTGTATTGATATTGTCAATAATATCCTTGTAATTCTTTGTGATGTCGTTTTGAATGTCTATTACTACTAAAGCCTTTTTCAACATAGAGCTTTCCCCCTGATAGATAGATTGATTTGTTTGTTTTTTTATTATACCCTGTAATTGTTGACAGCATCATGGCAACAATCTATAATGGAAAAAAGAAATTTTGGAGGGTAACTGTCAGATGAAAGTTGACAGGCTTGTCGGCATTATTATGATACTCCTTGATAAAGAGCGTATAGGCGCGCAGGAGCTAGCAGATATGTTTGAAGTTTCACCCCGCACAATCTACCGGGATATAGACGCTATTAACATGGCGGGTATTCCTGTTCGCGGGGCGCCGGGAGTGGGCGGCGGCTTTGAAATCATGCAGAAATACAAGATTGATAAAAAGGTTTTTTCGACTGCCGAACTTTCCGCTATTTTGATGGGGCTTTCCAGTCTGTCAAATATGATACGAGGTGATGAACTGGTAAACGCCCTTGCGAAGGTCAAGAGCTTTATCCCCGCCGACAGAGCGAAAGACATTGAAATAAAAGCAAATCAAGTATATATAGATTTAAGTCCGTGGATGGGTAGCGGAAACATACAAGCATATTTAGAAATCATCAAAACAGCTTTACAGGAAAACAAGCTGCTGACCTTTGAATATGCAGACCGCTACGGAAATAAAACCGCGCGAACAGCCGAGCCGTATCAGCTTGTATTGAAAAGTAGTCATTGGTACTTTCAAGGGTATTGCCATAAAAGAAATGATTTTCGCTTATTCAGGCTATCCCGCACATCAAACCTGCAAATGCAAGGGGAATCTTTCGCACCACGGGATTATCAAAAACCGCAATTGGATTTTACTGATATTTTGGAAAATATGCAGACAAAAATCAAAATCCGTATTCATAAATCCGTCATGGAGCGGGCGCTTGATTTTTGCGATTATGAAAACTTTTCGCCAGACGGTGATGCGCATTACATTGTTCGTTTTCCTTTTATAGAAAACGATTACTACTACAATATCCTTTTCAGTTTCGGGGATAAATGCGAGTGCTTAGAGCCGTTACATATCCGCTCGGAAATGAAACGCAGAATACATAATGTGGCTGCCTTATACGAAAAATAATACATGGAATACGGCGGAAAAACAAACGGCTTGCCTTGCTCCATTTTCTGCCATTTCTATCCATTTACCCGGCCATTTACCCCGGCAAAAAAATATTGTAATAATCCGATTGGTATGCTATAATTTTTAATGTTGATATAAAAGGTTGCATTCAAAAGGATAACGCCATGAAAATAGGACTTGTAAGTCTCGATCATCTGCGTGACTGGCACGGCACCACGCGTCTGATTGACCGTATCGCCGCCGAAATGACCGCGCGGGGCCATGAGGCCGCTATTATCGCCCATGAGGGTTTGGCTTCGTCAAAGGTTCCGGTTTCCCGGCGTGAATATCCCCATGAGTTGATTACGCTGGATTTGACCGGCCCCGCCGGGCGTCGGGCGTCGCGGGAGAAAATCGCCGCGGCGGGCATGGATGTGTGCGTCGCATCCGTAGGCAATAACCTGATTATGCACATGCCCGGCCTGCTGCGCGGCAGCGGAATCCCGTTTATTTTTGGCGACCCCCATGACCCCCGCGTGCGCACTTTCGCGGGCTGGCAGCCATATGAGAGCTATGGCGCGCTTGCCTGCGCCGACGCCATTCAGACCCTGCTTCCCCAGTACATCGCATTTTACCCGCAGGAATTGCGTCCCCGCGTTGTGGAAATCGGCGTTCCCGCGCCGCCTTTCGCTGCCGTTGATTTTGCGGCGCGGAGAAGTCGGGCGACACGCACCGTCATCGCCGTGGGACGGTTTAACGAAACGATGAAGCGGCTATCCCTGCTGCTTCGCGCCTTTGCCCTGCTGCATAAGGATTTCCCGGATTGGCGCCTGAAGCTGGTGGGCGACGGTCCTTACTGGGAGTATTACCACGAGATGGCCCGGCAGCTTGGCATAAAGGGCCGCGTGGACTTCACCGGTGCGGTTCCCGATCCCGGCGTTCATTACTCGGACGCGGACATTTTCTGTCTGCCGTCCCTGATTGAGGGCTTCGGTCTGGTGTATGTGGAGGCGGCGGCCTATGCCCTGCCACTTGCGGGCTACCGTTTTTGTGTGCCGTCGGCGTCCTTCATTGGGCCGGATATGGGGGCGCTGGCCGATGAAAACACGCCGGAGTCGCTGGCGGAGGCATTGCGCGAATTGATGAAGCTGCCGCCGGAGCAGCGGGAACAGACAGGCCTTAGGGCGAGGGACGCCCTGTTGACGAGATACGACAGCAAGCTCATTTTTGACAAGTGGGAAAAGCTTATCATACAGACCCGCGACCGGGTGAAACAGGCCGGGACTACCGTTCTGGACAAGATTTGGGGTGATAAAATGCAAACGACCGGCGAGTTAAAGCATATCGGGCCGCAGTGGGACGGTCTTGGACCGGACAGCCCGGTGTGGACAAAAGCAGTTTTGGAAGCGGCGGCGGCAGAGATTTCGGCGCGGGACGACCCCATGAAGCACCACGGGCACCCGAACGCAGACGCAGAAGCCGAGAATATCCGCTTGCGCTGTGAGCTCGCGCGGCTAAAAGAGGACTACGACAGGCTGGAGAAAACGCATAACACGCTGCTGGCGCAGTATCGGGCGGCGGCAGGCAAGCGCAGAAAATAGAGACACCGCAAGGGATATGACGTTTAATTATATTTTGCGTGGGGAGAATATTGTAGGAATTACTCATAAAAATTAAATTAGGGGAGAATAAAATGAACAGGGAGCAAAGAAGAAAAACAGGAAAACTGCGGGGAACGGCGCTGGCGCTGCTGGTGGCGGGGACGCTGGCCTCGGGCGCCGTGACGGATTTGTACGCCGTGGCGTCTGACCCTGGCGGCGATTTGATTATACAGGGCGGCGGCGGCGGTGGCGGCGGCGGTATCGCCGGTTGCGGCGGCGTCACCAATGACGGCGGCGGTGGCGGCGGCGCTTATATCGAGTACAGCGAGAGCGGCAATATAATCGCGTGGCAATTCAGTGGCGGCGGCCAAGGTTATGAGGTAGAATTTTCACCTGACTCCGGTTACGGTATTATCAGCGGCGGCGGCGGTAAAGGCAACCCCTTTCCTGGTCTTCCCGGGGGTACGGGCGGTCGCAGCGGAACCAGCCCTGGCGGCGATCCCAACAGTGACGGTGTGGGCAACGGCACCGTATCATCTCATGATTCTGATTCTGATATTGGCGCAAAACCGTCTTGGCTGTCTTTTCCGGCTATAGGCAACGGCGCCGGGTCTGATGGCAAAGCATCAGGAAACGGCGGCGCGGGCGGCAGCGCGGCGGTCTCTCTCACGCAGGATGTGAGGCTGAACAACCTTACATTAATCAGCGGTGAGGCCGGCAGCGACAGCTACGCCCCCGGCGGCGCAGGCGGCAGCGCAAGCTTTTCAACCACCGGCAAGCTGGACGCGCAGACCATTGAATTGTATCAAGACTATGCAGGTTATACAAACCCGGCGGGCTACGTCAGCCTTTCCGCCGATACCCTTGTCGTCAGGGATCAGTACAGCATTCACATGGTCGGCACCCCCGGCGTTACCGTCGGCGGGCTTGAATTTGATTTGACGGGCGTGGCAAAGAATAATGTCTCTGCTATGCTTGATGTAACCGGCGGCGATTTGAATTTGGATGGCGTTGGCGACCGGATTGCGTTTATGAATGTGCCGGATGGCGCTGGTGCGGGCGACGTCTTTTATCTGATAAACAACGTGATTCAGTTCACCGATCTTGTACTGATTGAAAGTGGCGGCCACACGTTTAATGTCTATATGGAAGACTTCAAATTATATGCGCAATATCTCGGTCAAGGCGGCAACGGCGGCGGCGGCGGCAGCGGCGGTATATCCGGCAGCGGTGGAGGCAGCTCCGGCGGCGGCATAACTCCCCCGCCCCCCACTACCTGTAGCGTAACGCAAGCGGCGGCCAATGCCGCAACCCAAAACGCGATAGCGGCAGCAAAGGCAGAGGGTTCCACCAAAGCCACGGCGAAATTCAGGAACGCTTGCAAGATTAGCCTTTCCACCCTGAAGGCGATGGCAAACGCCGCAAAACAAGCGGGAATGGAATCACTCCGGCTTCAGGCCGACAGCATGAACGAGAACTCGGTAGATGTGCGGATTACCGTTGACCCCGAGAAATCCACGCAAGATTTGTATCTTTCTGCGTCCACAAGCAACTCCCAAGTCACACGGACGACAAACACATTTGCAAAGTTTTTCAGCAATGATATAATGACGGTTAGCTTGGGCCAGGAGGGCACTTTCGGGCAGGATGTACGGATTGCGGCAAAGCTTAACCCAAAACTCAACACAGATAACCTCGTGTTCTACACTTATGACAGGGAAACAAACACCTACAGGCGAATCCTTGAGCCGAATTACCGAATCGACGCAAACGGGTATGTGCATTTTGATACCGTGCTTGCGGGTGATATAATCATAAGCGATGGCGTTTTAGCGAAAAGATAGAAAAGCCTTTTACAGCCGTCCCGTTTTTCGGATCGC
>Ga0099364_10014720_pt1 | contig 10378 bp, 12 predicted proteins | sample TergutTh196P3_FD_73070 | JGI IMG/M metagenome (GOLD analysis project Ga0099364, IMG submission 73070) | Microcerotermes parvus P3 segment gut microbial communities from Pointe-Noire, Republic of the Congo - Th196 P3 | ecosystem: Host-associated > Arthropoda: Insects > Digestive system > Gut ...
AAAAGGAAAAAAAGGAAAACACAAAAGGGGGGGGCGACCCCGTTGCCGGAGCCCCCCCCCTTTTACAAGTAACAAGTAACAAGTAACAAGTAACAAGTAATAAGTAACAGTCAATCCCTGATCCCTGATCCCTGATCCCTGATCCCTGATCCCTGATCCCTGATCTCTGTCCCCTGATCCCTGTCCCCTGATCCCTGTCCCCTGTTCTCTAACTCCCCAGTATAATTTCTCCGCTCAGGACATCAACATAGACGTATTCGTTGCTTGTCAGGTCTAGGAATGCGTATATGCCGTAGTGTCCTGCTTTGTCGGTTGGGGCGGCTATCTCTTCGGCGGATGCTGCGTCTGCGCGCGTCTCCTCTGTCGGCTCTTCATCATCGGGATTGTCTGTCACGATGGGGTAATGCGTCTCGTACACTACGTTGGGATATCCGTTTTCTGCAAGCTTTTCCCTCGCTGCCGTGACGGTGTATGGCTGCGCTATTAGCAAGAACAGCGTGGTGACAAGAATGATCAAAAAGTAGGCAATACTCACGGCATCCGCGATAAAATTCGCGCCTTTGTTCTCTCCCCGCAGCTTGTGCATTATGGCGATGACGACAAGCGCCGTTACCAAAGCCAGCAGTTGCCAACTGCTCAGCCGCGTTCTTTGGGTAAATATGACATAATAATACGTAAAAACCGTGACAACCGCCAAAGCCATGTACCCGGCGGAACTGCGGACCTGCTTCTGTTCTTCGGAGAGTTCCCTCTTCAGAGGCCTATTGCCAAATACTAAATAGAGTACGAAAAACACCGGCGGATATATCGACACATAAATAAAAACCGTCCCGACAGCGCCCGCATACAACACATGCTCAACGACATACAGCCCCAAACAGGCAACAACAAACAATATAACCGCCAGCATCACACGACGGGTAAAAAACCGCTCCTTAATCCCCAACTCCAAACTCCTAAATCCGCAAATTACAAATTACAATGTACGAGTAACAAGTAACAAGTAACAAGTAACAAGTAACAGCTAACCCCTAACTCCTAACTGACTCATCATACCACAACTCATTCCGCTTTGTCACGAATAATTGACAAAATCAGATGTAATAGATGCTTTACATAACGCCGTGAAACCTGTAGAATAGAGGACACTTACAGCGACTGAAAACAACAGGAAAGGAAGCGTTGCGCATGCGTGAGTTTAACGTGACGGGGCTGTGCATACCCGAAAGGCACTATATGGTCGATATAAGCGGCAAGTTGGCACAGATTAGGGCGATGATCGACAGGGGCGATTATTTCACGATAAACCGAGCTAGACAATACGGCAAGACCACGACGCTGTTTCTGCTCGAAGAGATGCTGAAAGAAGAATACATAGTAGTATCCATAAGCTTCGAGGGCCTTGGCGACGAAAGCTTCGAGAACGCCGCTGTTTTTTGCAGGACTTTTACAGAATCGGTTCGGGAAGCGCTAGAATTCGCGGATGTGCCTGATCAGTACAGAGAGAGCTGGCGGAATGAAGATGTTGGCGGATTCAAAGAGTTAAGCCGCCATATAACAAAGATGTGCAAACCCGACACAGTGGGCTTAGGCAAAAAACTCGTACTTATGATCGACGAGGTCGACAAGACGAGCAACAACAGAGTATATCTGCACTTCTTGGGAATGCTTCGCGAAAAGTACTTGGAACATGCGAAGAGAAAGGACCATACTTTCCATAGCGTAATACTCGCCGGAGTATACGACATCAAGAACATAAAGCTTAAAATGATAAATGAGGGCATCTACTCACCTGCCGCGACGGAAAACAGGATGTATAACTCGCCGTGGAACATAGCGGCTAATTTCGATATAGATATGTCCTTCAGCCCCGATGAAATAGCCACAATGCTCACAGAATATGAGACAGACCACGGTATAGGGATGGATGTCCCGAGAGTAGCCGATGAGATATACGGCTACACAAGTGGATACCCGTTCCTTGTTTCAAGAACCTGCCAGTGCATTGAGAAGAATCTCGCCCAAGACTGGACTCCTCATGGCATACGCGAAGCGGTTCAAATAATGCTTTTCGAGCAGAACACATTGTTTGACGATATGATTAAGAACATGGAAAACAACAAGGATTTGAACAGATTCCTGTTTGACCTGCTGTTCGTGGGAAAAGAGTATGTACTCAGCGCCGACAACCCGGTGATGAGCCTTGGGCTAATGTACGGCTACATAAAGACAGGCGAGTGCAACAAAGTGAAAGTGTCGAACAGGATTTTCGAGCTGCGCATGAGCAACTATTTCGCATCCAAAGAGGCTACCTCAAACAGACGTATAACAGACATCTTGCAAAGCGACATGGTGGACGGAGGGCGGTTCGACATGGAACTTTGCCTTAGAAAGTTCGCCGAACACTACGCTGAAATATACAGTGAACGCGACGCGGAGTTCATCGAACGCGAAGGGCGGTTGCTGTTCCTGTCATATCTCAAGCCGCTGATCAACGGTAAAGGATTCTACCACATAGAAAGCCAGTTCACAGACCTGCGCAGAATGGACATAGTGGTAGATTGGGGCGGCGAACAATTCATAATCGAGCTGAAACTCTGGAAAGGCGAAGCCGCGCACGAAAAAGCCTACGAGCAGCTCGTAGGCTACTTAGGCAGCAAAGGCGTTTCCACAGGCTATCTCCTCACGTTCGATTTCCGCAAAGGCGCGAATAAGCAGACCTACGCCAAATGGGCGGACTATGACGGAAAGCGGATATTCGACGTCGTAGTGTGAGCAGGGGGCGCATATCTGAATAAAGACGAATCGCCAACCATTTCATTTTACTTCCTGACAATTCCTGTTTTTCGGTATTCGCGCAGACGATTGTAGAATGTGGCCGGTTTCAGGCCCGTTTTGTCCAAGACCTCGGAAATATGCAGTTTTTTGCTCTCCCATAGCTCCACAATTTCCGCGAAGTCCTCCGGCGGCTTTGTTATCGGCCTGCCAAAACGGATACCGCGCGCCTTTGCCGCCGCAGCCCCCTCTTCCTGACGCTCGCGGGCAAATTCCCGTTCCAGTTCCATAACTGCAGCACAAGCTTTCAGCATGAGTTTCCCGGCGGGCGTGGACGTGTCGATTTCTTCCTTTCTGCTTACGAAGTCGGCGCCCTTTTCCGTCAAGGTTTCAAGGATGCTGAGAAAGTCTTTCGCGCTACGGGCCAATTGTCCGATCGATTCGACAACAACGACATCCCCGCATCCGACCGTATCGAGCAACAGCTCAAGCCCCGAGCGCGCTGTGGTTTTATCGCATTGCTTATCGATAAAGATGTTTTCCTGCGGGATATCAAGCGCTTCCGTTCCGCTCGGCTGTCCCGTATCGCTCGGATCTGTCGGGTTTATTCTAACGTATCCGTAGGTGGCCATTGATGTTACGCCCCTTTGCTTTGTGCTTGTAAAGCCTGTTGCTTTATGCAGAGTTTTCATACGCATTTTGGCGAAATCATTTTATTCATGTTTCATCATACTCCGCGCACCCACCCTGTGTGCGCCGTGAATTTCGCCGTATTGGGAATTTGCAGATCGGTGTCTATCGGGCGCAGGCGCTCCGAGGAAGAAAATGCAATTAAACTGCTTGAAAACTATACATTGGAGGGCAATTTGGATGTTCGATGATGAAAAGGACGAACTATCGCTTGACGCTGCTGCCGAAGACGCCGGCGGCTATGTCGACTTTGTTTTCGGACGACCTCTGGTGATTGAAACGGATTATCGCGCCTTATCAAATTACTGCCGCGAAAGAGGCGTCAGGCCTTCGGATTTAACAGAAGACGAGTATCGGGTTTTTCTATACAATGAACCATTGATCTATGTCTAGGCCGTTTGACGGGGTATTGACATAATTTGGATAACCTCGTTTTAATATTTTGCTTGCAATTCCAATGGATTTCAGGCATTATGTATATATAAACTTAGGAGGTCGAGATTATGTACAGGAGAGTCGATGAAAGTCAATGCATGACTGATAATGAGGCATCCGAACACTACCCGGACAGTTACGTCGCTGTGCGAAGGGAGGGCATGGACAGCGAAACGGGAACGATTTTATACGTAGGGGACAATATGGGCGAGTTGTTATCTTTGATTATTGACCGAAATGATGCATTTTACGGTATCATAGAGGGCCTCAATCTTAGACGCAGTTTGGGAGGGGTTGTTGTCGGTGGCTGAGGTTAGTTTTGACACACTGGGTTTTGCTTATGTACGCTTCTATATCAGGCCCCGCAATGCACAAGCGATGAAAGATCTTCCCTATAAAGTGGACACAGGAGCTAACAGCACCACAATGAACAGGGAGACTTTGCAGATTCTAGGGTACGACGACAGTTGGGTGAAAACGGGCAGACTATTAACCGGAGCCGAAAGACCTACGGTTGCAACAAGCGAGATGATAGACAATTGCTATATAGTAACCTTGCCGGAAATTCAACTTGGCGGATATGTGGGATATAACTGGCCGTTTCTCGTCAGCCTCAACGATAAGTTTCAGTTTAGGCTTTTGCTGGGTACAGATTCGATGCAGTATTTCAACTGGGATTTTGACTATGGAAGCGGTGTTTGCAGGTTTAACCTAATCCCCGGCAAGCGCAAGCTGCTTTTCAATAAGAAAGAGCAGTCAATGCACGCCATTGACGAAGCTGAGATAATCTGAGAAGTTCAGTATCATATAATTTGGCACACCATATAATCTGGCATAATTAAAAAACAATTTGACAGATGGCAAAAATGTAGATCTCGCTTAGAATGTAAATACCGAAAAGGTTGGTGGGCTGACACCATTAAGAATCCGAAAGACTTGCCGGACTTCGGGTGTCGGAAAGCTAGCGGACAGCGATAAAATCAGCCATTAAAGGGGAGTATCGCAGACCTGCGGGGCTGTTGCTGCCCTTTAGAATATTCGGGAGGAAACCTGTGTTATGCAAAAGATTGATAAAAAAGGATGCAGTTAAAATCATACACGACTGTTCTGTTTTATACATTACAAACCTGTCGGGCAAAAATATTTTGTTTATAGGTGTTCACGGAAGCAAAACAGTTGGGGTTGAAACATTATTCATGCCGCAAAACTATATGCATTTAACGGGTGTGAAAACCAGGCTAACAATGTTACGCCTTATTCTTTACACCTCTTGTAAAGAAACTCTAGCAAATCCAGATTATTTGGTCACATCTATGGAATGCCAAAATTGAGTTAAAAACTCATCAATATATAAACTCCTGATCCCCATCTTCTCTCCACATTCCAAATCACGTGGACTATCTCCTACAAGCAGTGATTGTGACACATCGATGTCGAACTCAGCAATTGCCTGCTCTATCAAACCGGTTTTTGGTTTCCTGCAATTACAGTCTACCCTATATAAGCCAATGCCCGCTTCTGGGTGGTGTGGGCAGTAGTACCACTTGTCTATGCGCGCGTTCTCTTTCAACAAGAGCGCATCTATATATTCATGCAGCGCAAGCAAATCATATTCAGTGTAGTATCCTCGCGCAATGCCTGATTGATTCGTTATAACTATTATTAGATAACCTGATTGACTGTACTTCTTGATAGCATTGACAATACCGTCTAAAAATACAAAGTCCTCTGGTTTATAGATATAGCCCTTATCTACATTGATCGTCCCATCACGATCCAAAAACAAGGCTTTGTTTAGTCTAGTATCATCCATGGTGGCTAGTCCGCAAAAATGGATTTTTCAACTATATCGCAGATAATATGCTCTATAGTCATATGCGCTTCTTGCACTCTTGGAGTATCGGTTGACGGAGCTTTTATTATATGGTTGCAGAGCTCGTCTATCTTACTGGTTTTTTCACCCGTCAATCCTATCGTTATCACTCCCATCTCCTTGCACAACTTCATCGCTTCGACAATGTTTGCAGAATTTCCGGATGTTGATATGCCTATAAACACGTCACCGGGTTGCCCTAGCGCTTCAACTTGCTTTCGGAAAATATTATCATATGAGCTATCGTTTCCTATTGCTGTTATGACTGATGTGTCAGTGGTTAAAGCAATACACGGGAGACCCTTCCTGTCAAAATTGAATCGATTTACAAACTCGCCCGCAAAATGCTGTGCGTCCGCCGCGCTGCCGCCGTTGCCAGCTATCATCACTTTATTATTGCTTTTACAGCATTCGATAATTCTTTCTGCAACTGCAATAATCTCCATCAATAGCTCATTGTTTTCGATAATCAGATTCTTTACCGTTATCGATTGTCGCAACTGTCTTATAATTTCGTCAATCATTTTTAGACCCTCTCCAATTGCTTCTTTTGTGCGCGGCAACAATTTTACTTATTAATCCTGTAGTCGATTTACCCCCTGTCAAGGGAATTATCATGACCTCTCCACCATGTCCTTCAACTTCCTTTTTGCCTACAACTTCATCAGGAGCGTAATCCCCGCCTTTGACAAGGATATGCGGGTTTATTCTTCGTATCAGCTCCAGAGGAGTATCCTCGTCAAACATAATCACATAATCCACAAACTCCAGTGAAGCCAATAATGCCATCCGATCTTCCTCATTTACTATCGGGCGGCCTTCGCCTTTCAGTCTTCTGACCGATGCGTCTGAATTTACTCCGATTATCAACATATCTCCAAGCACGGCAGCTTGCCTCAAATAGCTAATATGGCCGCTGTGCAGAATATCGAAGCAACCGTTCGTAAAAACAATCTTTTTTCTCCCGCTATTCTTAACAACAGTATCAATATTGTCAGCATTAATGATTTTTGGTTTTTCATTTGAATACTTGATGACATATTGCGTGACTTCATCAAGAAAAACTGCCGCAGTTCCTGATTTTTGAACTTTTATACCTGCTGCGAAGTTCGCGATTTCAACGCTTTCCTCGACTGTCAGTCCACTTGCAATGCCTGCGGCTACATAAGCAATAACCGTATCGCCCGCGCCGGTTACGTCGAACACTTCTCTGCTAATGCAATCATAATGTGAGGCTCCGTTTTCGGATACGAGTGTCATTCCATTGCTGCCCTTTGTTACCAATACATACGGGCATTTACACTCCCTCCTCAAGAAATTTGCCGCGTCCTCTATCTCTTTATCTGTTTTAATTGTCAGATTCGTCAGCATGCGTAGTTCGTGAAGATTGGGTTTCAGCAAGAACGCGCCGCAGTATTTATTGAATAGTTTATCTTTAACGTCAACAACTACCTTTATGTTCAAATCATTAGCGGTTTCTATAACAGCGGATGTGACTTTGGAGGTAAGCAGGCCTTTCATATAATCCGACAGTACTATCAATGAGTATTCCGGAAGTTTGCTAAGCAACATGCCTAAAAACATATTTTCTGCTTTGTCGGTAAGCTGCTCATCGTCTTCAATGTCAAACCTAAACACCTGTTGGTTGTTCTGGCCTATAAACCGTGTTTTAAGCGTGGTTTTACGCATACTGTCGGCTTGAACATAATCAGTATTTATGCCTTTTTCATGCATTAATGCTTTCAGTTGCACGGCGGTCTCATCCCTGCCTGTAACTGACGCGACTGTAACTGTTTGATTCGCCGCTACTAAGTTCATCGCAACATTTGCCGCTCCACCCGGTGTATTATACTCGCCTGTTTTGCTCATAATAGGAACGGGAGCTTCTGGCGATATACGAGACACTTCACCAATAAGATATCTGTCGAGCATGACATCGCCGACTACTAATACTTTGCTAGTCTTTAACTCACTTACTTTATTATGTATAGTTACATCACTCTTTTCATTGGGTTTTAGCATCTGCGCTTTCCACTAAAATGGCAAAGGAACCTCTGAATCTAAGAAAATAAAGTTGTTGATGTAACTACCTGACAGCATCGCTTCTTCGCCCTGCAACCGATCAATTGAAATGGTATCCACATCTACCTCGGTGAAATCATCATTGTGATAATAATAACAGGAGTATCCCCAAGCTATTAATTTTCTGATTATATCCTGCGGTTTTTGCCCGGCACCCACAAGATGCCTGTCTTCAATTTCTATCAGAAGATTAGGCTTGTATTTCATAATCGTATTTCTGGCGCCATCTAAAACCTTGTCCTCAAATCCCTCAACGTCTATTTTGATGAGTACGACATCCTCAAGATTATAGCTATCAAGAGTGTTTACGGCCACTGTCAGCTTTTTACTCGGTTTGTCTGTTTGATTGAGCGTTGCTAGAGTTGTACCAAGGACTTTACCTTCAAATGGAATGTTTAGCGTCATTTCTCCTTCTACATCACCTAAGCCAATACCGTGAAACTCAACATTCTTTAAGTTCATGATTTTCTCTCGTATCGGATCCGATAAGGGCTGAGGGTCGAACGCATATACCTTTTTACATAGTGGCGACAACCAATAAGAATACAGACCCAAATGTGCACCTATATCAACCGCTACCCCTAGTGCAGAGCTGGCATTATTAAGCAGAATTGGTAATATCTTCATTTCTCTTTCAGGCAGCATATAACTCGGACCATATAGTATTTTACTTAGCAATAATAACGCTTGAAGCGGGAATATTCGCTTCAAAAGTAGTTTAAACTCCAATGGTAATACTCGCTTCAATAGCGTTCCTACCTTACGCATAAAACAACAATCCAATCCTTATTTTTCCAATTTGATTCTCGAATAAGCACAGTGTCTTACTAATCAGGTCTTAAGCAAACTACGGTTTGTGGTTTTCGCTATAGGCTTTGTATACAGACTTTTATGCAGTGACTTTAAGCCGCCATCTTACTCGCGATTAGGATATCATATTATCATATTATCTATAGCATTCTTTACCTCATCTACAGTTATATTTGATACACATGGATGTATATTATTAGCTTTTAAACATCTTGATAAAACATTTGCATTATCGTACAAACAATTAAAACAGTCCATCTCGTGAAACAATGGTACTTGAAAACCATGTAACTCTTTGCTTTCCACTACGTACGGTACAAACTCTCCAGGTCTTACACAATGGGAAAGCCATATGGCCTTTGTGTCCACTGCTGCTGCAATATGAGATGGACCCGTGTCATTGCCAATGTACAACTGCGCGCCCCGAATCACCTCAACTGTTTCAGCAATGCTTGTTTTTCCTACAAGATTCACCACCTTCACAGTACCGTCATAATTACATATCTGTTCGGCGACATAAATCTCTGAATCTGACTGCGACCCTATCAGAACGCATTGAAGATTGTATTTGCTATTTATATACTGGACGATAAGTGCATACTTTTCCCATTGCCAGTTCTTTTTTGTGCTTGATGAGCCCGGACAAATCGCGACATACTCCGATATGTCAAGTTTCTTTGCTTCTTTCGAATAGGGGATGCGTGGTAAATTCGCTAAAAACCCTGTGTATCCAAGTGCTCGTAGGCACTTTGCATATCTAATGAGGAGCATTTCATTGTTAGAATCTCTATCAACATTAATCGCCGTGGTATACCATGATTCAGTTACTCGTTCGACAAGAGACAATCTATAGTTAAGCGTATACGAATTTATCTTGATTTTCTGTTTCGAGTTAAGTACCCTGATGAGCAAATCGGAATGTAAGTGTTTGCCGAACCTTATGTTAATAATGGCATGAAAGCCACGCTTTCTCAGCTTATTGGCAAAGTCTATCTCAGTTTCCATGTGGTTTTTAACTGCTGTTTCGGTAGGAAAGCCAATCACTTCATCAACAATACCGGTTGATTCGGCAAAGGCCACGTATTCAGCCCTAACTAAAAGAACAATCCTTTTTCCTTCATAAAACTCCCCAAATCCTCTTAAAACGTCAAATGACAACATGAAATCGCCTAAACCTCCAAATGAGGCTTCTAACGCAACTAAAACATCCATACTATCATCATCGCAAGCAGTTTTGCGTTTAGGCGTCAAGTAGTATGACAACAAGATAGCATGGTCTATCTTCCGTTTAAGATAAGCACCCGTTTTTTTTAACACAGCATCTCTTTCCCTTTACAAACACATAGACACAATTAATACCCACGATTTCAATACAGAACAGAGACCGCTGATCAGGACCTTAAGCCGTAAAGATAAAATTCTGCCGCTGAACCGTCAGGATCATGGCTTATCGGATATTTGTTTGGAATATGCTTAATCAACTTCCAAGACTTATGTTTTTCTTGAACATAATCTGTGAACTTTCTGCATAAGCACCACGAGCCAAGTGTTCGATTATAAGACTCATCATAATTTGTAGAATAAATCAGTACATATTTCCTTGCACAACTGAAGAGCATATCTTGTTCGTCGCGCGCAAAGCATCGAATAATATAAAGTCCTTGCTTATATCATCTTTGAATTTTTCCATGCACATTGTAATTGCTGTCTTAG
>Ga0099364_10014721_pt1 | contig 10378 bp, 5 predicted proteins | sample TergutTh196P3_FD_73070 | JGI IMG/M metagenome (GOLD analysis project Ga0099364, IMG submission 73070) | Microcerotermes parvus P3 segment gut microbial communities from Pointe-Noire, Republic of the Congo - Th196 P3 | ecosystem: Host-associated > Arthropoda: Insects > Digestive system > Gut ...
ACGTCTATCAAGTCATCGGTGATCACGTTGTTGCTCGGCGGTGTGTCCGGGCTATCCGGTACCGGAACGACGGGCGAGTTGTCCACCTGTGTACCAGAAATATCATGTATGGCGTCATCCGAGGGTGTGTTTGAGATATCCGGTACAGACCCGGTGTTGTTATCTTGCTGCAAGCCTGTATTTTCCTGTGGAAACAATCCGGTAGTGTCATTCAGACCTGGAGCCACATTGTTGTTAATGACAATAAGGATAATGGCAACGACTGCCACTATAACAAGCGTGCCCGCTATGCCAAGAATGAGAGGGAGCTTGCTTTTCTTATTTTCTGGGGCAAACTGCTGCTGAGGCGGAGCGTTGTATTGCGGCGGCATTGTTTGCGGGGGATACGTATACTGCTGGGGTGGAGGTTGCATCGGCATCTGTTGGACGGGCGGTGCAGTAGCCGGGTTTATAACATAACCGCAGGAATTGCAAAACTTCGATGTCTCAAACACCTGAGCTCTGCAATTTGGGCAAAACCTAGTCATATTGCGTACCTTCTTTCTTTGTCCTCAAATGGGAGTGAAACTCCGTCGGTTCCCCCAAACTCAGGAGAGCTAATCTCATGCCCAAGGGTTGGACGACTCAGGCGCTCGGATATCGCTGAGTATCGAGGAATACTCCCAAAGATACCATTTTCCGTCTTTCGCTTGCCTCAGTTTTATTGGGCGCGGACTATCAGCACCGCCGGAGGCGATTTTCAGACCCGCGTACCCTTGCTCCTGATAGCTATATGGACCCTCGCTGACGACAACCGTATATGGCACAGTGGGGGTGTAGTCATTTTGCGGGGTTGCGCCGTTGAAGTACGACTCGGCTATGAACGCATGCTTTCCGTTTTGCGCCATACGGTCGTTGAGGAAGCTGATATCGTGCTGGTTGAGCGGTTGGGGACCCTTTAGGTGGTTTATCATCGCAAAAGAAGTGTTCCTGTCAACCTTATATAGCCCCAAAGCCAATATGAACATAGCAGCGGTGTCAAACGGGGTGTTCATAGCTGCTTGTGGAAGAGCGGTAAAGGCTTCAACAGTTGCAGGAATCGAGTGAAACGTCACCGGAACGGATCTACCCCCACCTGCGGGCTGATGGCCGGCCTGTTGGCTACCTGCTCCCGATTGCGGGCGGTTTGCCGCTTGCCTGACCACTCCTGCGGCCTGATTTTTCAGATTGTCAAATAGACTCATATGATTCATCCCTCGTTTCATTTTTGATAAGATTATATCCCATCCGACCTTACCTCGCACTACTCGCAACGGGTAGTATTATTATGTCCCCACACCCTTAGACTTTTATCGTACAGGCCAATCCTGTAATCAATAATAATGAATAATCTGCATAATGTCAACCAATTTCCAAAAAGAATGTATATGAAACAAGGAGACGGCTACACTGTGTCATGCCGATAACACAGTATAACCGTCCACTTGCTGGGAAACTACGCGCTCTGATGCAGCACTGTTGAAAGATGAAACTGCTCATTATGCATCTGCGAAGCACGGCGGACCTGCTCACGGAGGAGGTACCTGACGATTTTGTCCTGTTCGGTTTGGGTCATACCCTGAAACATTACTCCATATTGGAACCAATCGGAATAATAGGATTTATCATAAGTCACACGGATTTCACCAATCAAAAATAAATCGTCCCCTTCTAGGTTTATAGAAATAATCAACCGGTCATTTTCCTGCATTTTGAGATTCGACGAGAGCCTTATACCGCCACCGCTAAGGTCGAGAGCAATCCCATCATGCGCCTTGCCCGAAGCAGGCAGACCGGGCTCGGTATAGTACATATGAGCAAACTTTACAGGAAGCTCACAGTCCAACCGGAAATATTTGCGCTCGTCAGTGAGTTCATCATCGCTTGTGTTCGCGAGCCTGAACCCCACAAGCTGTAAGCTGTTTTTCTCTATGCGCTTCTTTTTCGTTTTTTGTGCAAACATAAACATAACCATCACCATCTATAGGATAGACTATGGTGTTACACAAATGTCAAGAAGTATTTTTAATTATTTTTGAGAATATTACATGCGGATTATGAATATTACCTCGAATATTAGGTTGTATTCAGAATAATTATTCAACAACTATTGTGTTGCACCAATGTTTGTGCTGAAAACTGCTTGAACTAAATACTATCCACAACAGTTCATTATTTGTTGCAACAATTCATAAAATATTGATTGATTCTTGTTCTTTTTTCTGGTAAAAGTATTCTGGTTGTGTAATATACATCTATTTCAACGATTTATAAGTATCAGGTTGGCGTTATCATCGATATTTTTATTAGGGGGAAAAGAGCATGTTTAAAAACAAAGGGATTAAGTTTCAAATCACGGCGATTACTCTTGCAATCAATATCTTCATTATCGCGGTTTTGATTGCGCTTTCGGTATTCTTTTTTATTCAATCGGGGAATGAAAGCCTTCATAACCTTGAAGCAAGCCTCCACGAGAGCTTTGATGAGCAAATAAAGATGTTGGTTGAGAATACTCACAGCATGTTTGAAGTGTTCTATCAAAGGTGGCAAAGCGGTGAACTCACCGAGGAAGAAGCAAAACGACAAGCGCAGGACACAGTACGCGAACTCCGTTATGACAATGGCGAGAACTACTTCTGGGTGCATGAAGATAATGGCTTCTGCATTGCGCTGTACGGCTCCCCGAAGGAAGGCACGAATCGATTTGACGAGTTGGATGCTACGGGGACATATTTCATCAGAAATCTCATATCCCAGGGCAAGCAGCCGGGCGGGGGATATAACGATGTGTATTTCCCGAGGATGGGCAGCCAGAATCCTGACGTGGCTGAGCCCAAGCGCACATACAGCTTGTTCCACGAGGGTTTGGGCTGGGAAGTCGGCACGGGCAACTATGTCAATGACATCGATGACATAATCGCCTTAAGAACAGCGGAATCAAATGAGGCTACGACACAAACACTACTCATTATGGTAGGGGTCGCAGTCGGATTGCTGGTTATTTCTCTTGGATTATCCTACTGGTTCTCAAAACGTATTGCCGATCCGATTTACAATCTGACGGGGGCTGCCAAGGATTTAGCCGACGGCAGACTCAATTTGACCGACAATGTCTCAGGCAAAGACAAGAGCAGCTTGTTTGGGGTCTTGGAAAATGCTTTTGACGAAGTAACGGAGGGAATAAGCACTCAGCGGGATATGGTCGAACGTTTGTCTGAAGGCGATTTGACCGTCAATTTCCAACCGCGTTCCGATCAGGATACGATGGGCGTCTCACTCAAGAAGATGGTGGACAACCTTAACATCCTCTTTAGCGAAATCAACGAGTCTTCTGTTCAAGTTTCCGCCGGTTCAAAGCAAATCGCGGATAGCGCTCAGTTGTTGGCCCAAGGCAGTACCGAACAGGCGGCGTCGATCGAGCAGCTTTCGGCTTCGGTCAGCGATATCGCTGATAAGACCAATCGCAATGCAAGCAAGGCAAAAGAAGCGGTTGATTTGTCGGGCGAAATCCGTGACAGCGCCAGAACAGGAAGCACGAAGATGGATCAGATGATGCAGGCTGTTAAGGACATCAATGATGCCAGCAACCAGATTAGCAAGGTAATTAAAGTTATTGATGATATCGCGTTCCAAACAAATATTCTCGCGCTTAACGCAGCAGTCGAGGCAGCTAGGGCAGGTCAGCATGGTAAAGGCTTTGCGGTTGTGGCTGAGGAGGTGCGCAATCTTGCGGCAAAGAGCGCCGAGGCAGCGGAGGATACCGGCGGCTTGATTGAGAAATCCATCGAAAAGGCAAATCTTGGCCTTAGAATTGCAACCGAAACCTCCGAGTCGCTAAAGGAGATTGTGGATGGTATCAACAGAAGCGCCGATATTGTCGCGGAAATCGCTCGGTCGTCTGAGGAGCAGTCATCTGCAATAACGCAAATCAACGTGGGTATCGACCAAGTTTCCTCGGTTGTCCAGCAGAACAGCGCTACAGCAGAGCAAAGCGCAGCGGCTTCCGAGGAGATGAGCGGGCAGTCCGCGACCCTTGCCCAGACCATAGCGCAATTCAAGCTGAGGGATACTAACAGACGCCCGTTGCTCTCGAGTGGAGACGCTTCTTGGGGGAATAGTTCTTCACAAAACGATAGATTCTCTTCGCCATCGAACAAATATAGCGAAATGTTTGTATAACATGTAAGGCACCGAGATGCGGGGACATGATTGTCCCCGCATTTTTCGCATTATTAATAGTTGCCCACCCTTAAAAATGCCGAAAAAACTTTACTCTTTAAATGTTTACACATACGAAAAATGGTGATATAATGCCGTGAAATTTGAACTAAACAAAGAATAACGAAAGGCAGGATGAATCTATGGCGAGAAAACTTATGACGATGGAAGGTAATATGTCCGCAGCCCATGTATCGTACGCATTTACGGAAGTTGCGGCAATATACCCCATCACCCCGTCTTCCCAGATGGCTGACTTTACTGACATTTGGGCAGCGGAAGGGAGGAAAAACATTTTCGGGCAGACTGTGAAACTGGTGGAAATGCAGTCTGAAGGCGGCGCGGCAGGCGCTGTTCATGGCGCTATAGTCACAGGAGCGCTGTCAACCACGTACACAGCCTCGCAGGGGCTGCTCCTCATGATCCCCAATATGTACAAAATCGCTGCCGAATTTATGCCCGCAGTCATCCACGTATCGGCAAGGACACTCTCGGCACACGCGCTTTCCATCTTCGGCGACCATGGCGACGTCATGGCCTGCCGCCAGACCGGTTTTGCTTTCATCGCCTCCACAAGTCCGCAGGAAATCATGGACTTGGGCGCGGTGTCGCATCTGGCGGCCATAAAAGGTAGCCTGCCATTCCTCCATTTCTTTGATGGATTTCGCACCTCACATGAAATGCAGAAAATCGAAGTATGGAGCAATGAGGACTTGGCAGAACTGCTTGACTGGGAAGCACTTGCAAAATTCCGCTCACGCGCAAACCTGCCGGAGCATCCCATGCTAAGAGGCTCCGCTCAAAACGGCGATATTTTCTTCCAAGCCCGCGAAGCAAGTAACACAGCGTACGACAACCTCACCGACATAGTAGTCGAGTGCATGGACGCTGTCAACAAGAAAGTGGGAACAGATTATAAACCGTTTAACTACTACGGTGCACCCGATGCTACAAGCATTCTGGTCGCGATGGGTTCCGTCTGCGACACGATAGAGGAAGTAGTAGACTATCTAAACGCTCGTGGCAGCAAGGTCGGACTCATAAAAGTCAGGCTTTACAGGCCGTTCTCCATCAAGCATCTCTTCGACGTGTTCCCACAGACTGTGAAGACCATCGGAGTTCTGGACAGGACAAAGGAACCCGGCGGCGTGGGTGAGCCGCTGTACTTGGATATCGTCTCTGCGTTTAAAGGAAGAAGCGATGTGAAAATCGTTGGCGGCAGATACGGCCTCGCCAGCAAGGACACGACACCCCGCGACATCATCGCCGCTTTCCGCAATGTCGAGTCGGACGATCCCATGAACAACTTCACAATCAGCATCGTCGACGATGTGACGCACCTCTCACTTCCGATTCCCGATGAGAACCCGAACACAACTCCGGCAGGCATCAAGTCCTGCAAGTTCTGGGGCGCGGGGGCTGATGGCACGGTTGGCGCGAACCATAATACCATAAGGATTATCGGCGACAATACGAATATGTATGTCCAAGCATACTTCCAGTATGACTCGCGCAAATCAGGCGGGGTCACGCAGAGCCATTTGCGTTTCGGTGACAGCCCGATAAAATCGACTTACTATATCACCAACCAAGCCGATTTCGTCGCTTGCCACAACCCATCGTATCTTGAGAGATTCAAACTGATTCAGCAAATCAAGCCCGGCGGGACATTCCTCGCCAACACGCACTGGGATGTTGACGAACTTGAAAAACGTTTGCCCGCCGATGCGAAGAAATACATTGCAGATAATAATATCCAAGTCTACACCTGCGACGCGATTAAAATAGCAAAAGAGCTTGGACTCGGCACAAGGACGAACACGATCCTCCAATCCGCGTTCTTCAAACTCTCCGAAATACTGCCTATCGATGATGCCGTCAGGTATATGAAGGAAGCCATCCTGAAAAGCTATGGGAAGAAGGGCGAAGCGGTCGTCAATATGAATTACGCCGCAGTCGATAAGGGCAGGGACGGCCTCGTGAAAATCGAGATACCCGATTCTTGGAAGAACCCCGCGCCGGACAAACCCGTGCAAATCGCTCAGAGAGGCGATCAGGAACTCAGGGATTATGTCGAAAACGTCATGATGCCTATGAATCTCATGCGCGGCGAAGAGCTGCCCGTCTCAGCTTTCATGGACACGGAGTGCGGCGCATTCATCCCGTCAGGGACATCAGCCTTTGAAAAACGCGCCATCAACTCAGAAGCCCCGCAGTGGGTCCCCGACAACTGCATCCAGTGTAACTTCTGCTCGTTTGTCTGTCCGCATTCGATTCACCGCCCATTCGTGCTAAACGAAGAAGAACTGGCCGCCGCACCCGAGGGATTGCCGGTTATTCAAATGAATGGCAAGGGCAATGAGAATTATAAGTATTCGATATCCCCATCCGTGCTTGACTGCACAGGCTGCGGCGTTTGCGCCAATGTCTGCCCCGGCAAGAAGGGTGAAAAAGCTCTGGTCATGACTCCGATTGATATTATCGCGCCCGCGCAGAAGTACTTTGATTATTGCGAAGCAAATGTGAAGTTTAAAGAAACGGGCTTTGCGAAGAACACAGTCAAAGGTTCGCAATTCCTCCGTCCGCTACTGGAGTTCCCAGGCGCATGCGCCGGTTGCGGCGAGACGCCATATGCAAAGCTTCTCACGCAACTCTTCGGCGATAGGATGCTCATCGCTAACGCCACGGGCTGCTCCTCGATTTGGGGCGGCCAGAGCCCGACGAATCCGTACTGCAAAAACGATAAGGGGCAGGGTCCCGCATGGGCAAGCTCATTGTTCGAAGACAACGCGGAGTTTGGGTTCGGAATGGTCTTATCATTGAAACAGCGGCGCGAGGGCCTTGCGAAAGCCGTTGAAGAGCTGATTGCAGTCGAGCATTGCTGTGATGAGATTAAGGAAGCCGGGAAAGCATGGCTTGATGCTATGGAAGATGGCGATAAATCGAAGATTGCCAGCGAGAACCTGATTGCAGCTTGCGTGGACGGCACCGATGTCAACCTTGCCGGTACGGAATGGGAAAAGGATTACTGGGATGCCGAAAACAAATGGTGCAAGTGCGAAGCATGTACCGCAGCCCGCAAGGTGCTCGATAGCAAAGACATACTGGTAAAACCGTCTGTCTGGGCATTCGGCGGTGACGGCTGGGCATACGACATCGGATATGGCGGCCTTGACCATGTGCTGGCAGCAGGCGAGAACATCAATGTATTCGTATTTGACACGGAGGTTTACTCCAACACAGGCGGTCAGGCTTCTAAATCGACGCCGACAGGGGCTATTGCGCAGTTCGCCGCCGCAGGCATGCCTGTCAAGAAAAAGGATCTGGCGCAGATTTCGATGGTGTACGACTATGTCTATGTGGCACAGATAGCTATGGGCTCGAATTATCAGCAGGCTCTCAATGCGATTATCGAAGCGGAGAGCTATGACGGTCCGTCGATAGTCATAGCATACGCGCCTTGCATTGCTCACGGCATACGCCAGAAGGGTGGCATGGGCAAGATGATTGCTGAAGCAAAGAAAGCGGTGGAGGCCGGTTACTGGACGACATTCCGCTACGACCCGCGTCTAAGGCTCCAAGGCAAGAATCCGCTCCAAATCGACAGCAAACCTCCAACAGGCGATTATCAAGAATTCATCAAGGGCGAGGATCGCTACAATAAGCTGGAACTGTTAAAACCCGAACGCGCAAAGGAACTGTTCGCAGCATCCGAACGAGAGGCGAAAGCCCGCCACGACCTCTTAGTAGCGCAGCAACAGATGCTCGAGCCTAAGTAAGGCATAGGGAAAACAACACAGGGACGGTTGCAAATTCCGTCCCTGTGTTTTTGTTTATTTTATTGGAAGCGCCTATGAACTTTTTGATATCTTGCAGATTACGTCATGATAGCTTTGGTAGTGGTTGGTGGAAACCCCTGTTACGTTTGAGTTGAAAATATTGAAATTCGCGGCGGAAAAGAGCGGGATTTGCGGTAGTATCTGCTGCCAGCGTACTTGAAAATCAACCCAACGATTCGCGTATTCCTCAGTTTGTGACGGATTCAGGCGGCGCATGGACACCATAATCTCATCAAGTTGCGGATCGCTTAGTTGGTGGGCGTTCTGCCATGTGCCAAGAAGGTCAGAGTGATAGCTCAACCATTTATCATCCACATGGGTAAAGTTTGCAGCTAGGTTGAATGCGTTGTAGAAGCGGTCTGCCTCGGGTAATAAGTACCCATCGTAGTAGTGGTCAAGCAAATCCTCAAACTCGCCGTGGTGCAGCTCATATCCCATGCCAACGAGCGGGGCATTCGCATAGACCTCATCTTCGATTGCGCCGCCAATCGACAAAAACGCGCTAAGATGGCGGACGACCAGCATTTCGCCGTTGCTGTTATGACGCATGTATGTGCCTTCCGCATTGGCATTGGCGGGGTTAAACCTTGTCGTGCCGTTTGATTCATAAATCCATTCTGTTTGGTCAAGGTACTCGTTGGCTTTGCCCAAGTCAAACACGATGGGGGTGAGGCGGCTATTCAATTCTGCTTGTTTAGACTGATAAGTCCACTCTGCCATGCCAAACGCAGCATCAACTAAGTCTCCGTTACCGTATAATACTTTGTCGATGATAGCTTCCCGGTCTAGAATATGGGCGATGGCCCAGCGTACGTTAGCGTCAGATGTCACACCCCAGTCGCAGGGGAATGCGATAAAGGTGTAGCCTGCACGCTGAAAGCTGTGAATCTGGGCTGCGCCACTAGCTCTGAGCCCTTCGATTTTGGAGTAATCTATATTACTTACAATCAAGTCAACATCACCGCTAATGACTAGGTCAATATTTGTTTCAGAGGGGATTTCTACTTGTACGATTTTCTCAAAGAATGGCGTATCGCCGTTTGGGTCGCCTTTGAAATGCTGGTTGCGGCGCAGAGTGACGGTTTTGCCTTCTTCGAAACTCTCGAAGATATAGGGTCCGCAGGTTACTGTAGGCGCGAAACGCTCCCCGTACGCGACTGCTTCGGCTGCATCGGAGATATCCCCGGAGAAACTGGAGCCTGATGCGCCGGATGTGATGTCAATGCCCGGGAACCAGCCTGCTGAGTAAACCGGATACGCATTTACATATTCGAGTTCCCAGAAATAGGGAAGTTCTTTCGCGTCAATGGTCATTGAGAAAATGAACTCATCAAGCAACTGAACAGCGGCAAACGTTTCGACCGCATCGCCAACGGATTGATTTCCTTCTCCATCAACAATCAATGTGAATCCTCGTTTGTAATCATCGTACCCAAGCAGTCCGTATCCTGTGGAGGACGTGCCGTTTTGCGAAGTCAGCGCAGGCCCCGAGTAGAACAGTATGGAAGCCACATAATCCTTGGCTTTGATGGTTTCGCCATTATTCCATTTGAGGTCTTCATGCAGCGTCCAAGTGTAAGTTTTGTTGCCGGCACCATCTGTGGTTACGGAATGGTCTTTAACGATGGTTGGGTTTATAGCGAGCTGTCCTGTATCCGTCACGTAAACCGTTCCGTGGAAGCCTCCGGTCAAGACCTTGATTGATTGGTCTTGCAAGTTAGACCCCCAGCCTTCGATGAAGTTGCCCAACATATCCAGTGTGCCTACGATTAGCGTTTCGTCTGTGTTTTCCGGCAAAACCGGAGGCGGTGTTACCGGGGGTTCCACCACATTCGGAGGGTCGACCGGCTCATCAGGCTCATCGGGTTCTTCTGTTTCTTCGCATGCCGTCACGAGTCCGAAAAGCATTACGAGCGCGAGGAGCAGGAATAAGATTCTGTTTTTTTTCATTTATTGTTTCCTCCATTTTTTTACGTTGTAGGCGGCAATGATTTTACCCTGCAATACTGCCAATCCTCATTTCGGCATATATCGTCACGATAAAATCCATAGCATTTCCGCCGCAGGTTTAGCTTTTCCTCATAAAATCTGTTTGTGCCCTTGATTATAACATACGGGGATTCCAAAAACAAGACAATAAAACCAGATATAATCGAAATTAAAATGCGCCGAACTGGCGCGATTACAGTTCACGGGGTATCTGAACATAACATAAATCATCCGTAGCGGCGGCATTCTGCCGCCACTTGCTACAGATTCCACTATATAGCACCGTAACCCGGCATTATTTGGCGGCAGAATGC
>Ga0099364_10014722_pt1 | contig 10377 bp, 7 predicted proteins | sample TergutTh196P3_FD_73070 | JGI IMG/M metagenome (GOLD analysis project Ga0099364, IMG submission 73070) | Microcerotermes parvus P3 segment gut microbial communities from Pointe-Noire, Republic of the Congo - Th196 P3 | ecosystem: Host-associated > Arthropoda: Insects > Digestive system > Gut ...
GCAAGGATGCGGAGCGCGCGAATAGGCGCATGGAAGCGCCTTTGAGCGAAAAGGAGCGCATAAGTACCACCTTTTCCTAGCTACGCACCAATAGTTTACACATACTGTGAACAGTAACAAAATTAGGTTACGTGAGGAGAAGAATTATGAAAACTATGAAAACAAAAAAAATCGCAACTGTCATTTTAGCGCTCATGCTGATAATATCAATATTTGCAGGGTGCGGTCCGGTGTCCGATTCGGAAATCGCTTTGTCCCCGAGTACTGCGAACCCCGGAGGAACATCTCCCGGCGCGGACGATACCGCAACCCAGGTCGACACGCTATCATATATCGACACTCTCATAATCGGCACCGCAGCCGACCTCGAAGCGCCGAGCCGCTTGGTCTATAATTTTGACGTTTACAGCGGGACGCTCTTGCAGCTCGCACCGGTGTATATAGACGAAAACGCTGAGGTACATCCGCTCGCTGCAGAGTTCTCGTCAGAAGACTACAAAACGTGGACGCTCACGGTCATTGCCGGTCTCACATGGCATGACGGCGTGCCCGTCACCGCCGATGACATAAAATTTACGATTGAATACAATGCCCTGCAAAACACAGGTGAGCCGCAAACAACATACGCCGAAATAAATGTAATCGACGAAAGAACGGTCGATCTGGTACTGCCCGAGCCTAATGTGCGCCATCTGTCGAGCCTGACAACCCTGCGCCTTGTTCCTAAACATATTTTCGAAAACATTGAGGACATGGCAACAGCAACGGTCGAGCAAATGACATTGGGCTGCGGACCATACAGATTCTCCGGTTATAGCGCGGATGCCGGAACATTCACATTCACGGCGTATGAAGACTTTGTATGGGGCAGGCCAAACGTAGATACTGTAATCTTTCGCATGTTCGACAGCGTCGATACGCTAAACCTCGCGCTCAAAGCTGGCGAAGTGGACATGGCTTATGCCTACGCGGGCGGCGTGGGGGCGGCAGCAGCAGCGGATTTTGCAACAGCTCCCAATATCAGGCTTATCCCCGTCAAAGACACAAGTAATACTGCTGTGCTCGTATTCAATAACAACACGCCGCCCGGAAATGACATAAATATTCGCAAGGCTGTCGCCTATGCGATAGACTATGACAGATTCCACGAACTATTTGGAAGCGAATATTCAGTCCGCTCGACAGCAGGATTTGTGCCGGCGGGTTCATTTGGATTCATTGAAACGCCTGTGCTTGCCCGTGACCTCGGGCGTTCGCGTGAATTTCTTGCGGCGGCGGGCTCAACCGGCACGGATGGCAGTGGAATAGCATCATATAACGGAGCGCCGCTGACAATTGAGCTTATGGTGCGTTCCGACATTCCGGTATATGAGCGGTATGCGGAGTTATTAAGGGCGAACCTTGCCGAAGTCGGTATTGATATAACATTTCGTATAGCCGATGTTCCGACTTTCCGCGAAATAACGGAAAGCACTTATACGCATCAAATGATGACAACGAGGTTCACAGCATTCGGCATGGCGATGCAGGCGGGGATGGGAACGGCGTACATCACGGGGCGAGGTGCGGCGAACGGACAGGGTCAGGTCATGGATGAGGCTTTTGAGGAAATCGTCACAAGGCTCAGGACTGCAGCTACACCGGATGAATACAGAGCGGCGGCGGAAGATTGCCAACATTACTACGCTGAAAATATGCCCGCGATAGCATTGTTCTGGGATTCTCACATACAAGCGGTAAACACGGAGCTTGACGGCTTTATTATTGACGGCACGTTCGGGCTTCTAAACACCCATACATGGTTTTCAATACACAAATGAAATCTGCTTTGCGTCAATCCGTGTCGGCGGTAATATGCCTGTGCGTCGTTATAGCTTTGAACTTTTTTCTGCCGAGGCTTATGCCGGGAGATCCGGTGCTAATGCTTACGGGGCTTGATGAAGATGTCGTCGTAACCCAGGAGCGATATGATATGCACTATGAAATGCTTGGACTTTCCGACCCGGTGCATGTACAGTTTTGGCGATATCTGAAAGCGCTGGCCTCGGGCGACCTTGGGTATTCATACCATCACAACGCCCCGGTGAGCGAGTTAATATCGGAGCGCATACCGAACACGCTGCGGATTGCCGTTCCGTCGCTATTGATATCCTCTGCGCTCGCGATGGTTCTTGCGTCGTTTGCCGGAGCAAAAAAAAACTCACCGGGAGACGCGGCCATGACCGGGTTCTCGATTATACTCAACGCAATACCTGGCTTTTTGATAGCAATGGTGCTTGTGTCGGTATTTTCTTACAGTCTGGGGTGGACGCCGTTCGGCGGGCTTGCGTCAGTTAACCCGCCGCAGGGCGGGGCAGCCGAAATGCTCGACCGGATGAGGCATTTGGTTTTGCCTGTTGCAACGCTTACACTGTCCGGGTTTCCGGGGATGTATCTTGTTTTGCGCAATCAGGTCGCGGCAGCAGCGAACGAAAAATATGTGCTGTACGCGAAAGCGCGCGGCATTTCACCTGCACGTGTGCGGCTTGTACATATTTTCCGCAATGTGTGTCAGCCATATATAACCCTTGTAGGGCTCAATGTAGGGTTTGTTTTATCCGGAGCGCTGATCATCGAAAACATTTTTACGATCCGGGGCATGGGACAGCTTATGATGCGCGCAATCTCGGCGCGCGATTTCCCGACGCTTCAGGGCTGTCTGTTCGTTACGGCGCTTGCGGTAATCTTAGCGGACATTGTGACACGTTTCATCTGCGTATTAATAGACCCAAAAGTGAGGTACGGCGTATATGAAACACAGTAAAAAGGCGTCTGTTGCCGCGCTTGCGTCGGGTTGTTTGATACTTGGCATATTCGCGGTATTCTCGCTGTTCCCCGAACAAATCGCGCCGTACGGCGGCAAAGAGATGTTTCGCGCGTGGCAGCCTGTTTCCTCGGCACACTTGCTAGGCACAAACGATATGGGTTATGATATTTTCTCAGAACTCGTATTTGCGGCGAGAAGTACGCTTGTCACAGGATTGGTGGCCGCTGTAACTACGCTCGTTTTGGGGACATTAGCCGGGCTGTGGGCAGGTTTCGCCTCAAAGTGGAGGGCTGAAGTTGCAGGAGGAATAATTAACGTGTTCCTGCTCATACCGATGCTGCCATGTGCTGTGGTTATTGCGGCATTTCTAGGTCCGGGATTGCGAAATACGATTCTTGTGATAGGGTTTCTCGCTTGGTGCCCAACAGCGAGAATGGTTCGGGCGAGAGCGCTGCACCTAAAACAATCAGCGTTTGTCGAAAGCTTGATTATTTTACAAATCCCGAAGCGACGCATACTGCTGCGTCATATATTGCCGAATCTGCGTGAAGTCGTATTAGCGAGATACATCCTATCGGTGTCAAGCTGCATGATGCTTGAAGCCGCGCTCAGCTTTATAGGTCTAGGCGACCCACACTCCGCCACATGGGGAAGAATGGTAAACATTGCATATCGCAACGGTGGATTTGCGCGCGGGGCGTATAATTGGTTTCTTGCGCCCGGGTTATGTATAACACTGTGTGCGCTTTCCTTCTACCTCATAAATTCCTACTTTGAAAGCCGCTCCGCTGAAGTATCGGGCGGGCAGAGTTATTTAGAATAAGGAGAAGTAAAATGGAAGTTAAACATGAACACGAGCATGAACATGGGCACAGGCATATACACGGGCACGAACATGAACACGGGCACGAACACGAGCATGGTGGGCACGGGCATGAGCACGGAAATGACGGGCACACACATCCGCACGCACACAAAGATCACGGGCATTTGCACACTACCCATGAACACGCTCACGGAGAACATCACGTACACACGCATGAGCATACACATGTATACTTCTCGGACATCCGCGCAGATTTGGCCAGTCAGTTTTTCGGATTGCAGCACTTCGTCCCCGATACAGTGGAAATCGCGGAACTGCGAGGCAAACTCGACGCTTTGCCGGACGACTATGGTACGCTTATGGAGCTTGCGGATAAACTGAATTTTCAACTCCGGTACCGCGAGGCGATTGCATTGTACGATCGTGCGCTCGCAATCAGACCGGACGACTACGACGCTATGTACGAACGTGCCGCGAGGTATTATAAAACGATGCAATTTGATAACGCGCTTACCGATTATTTGCGATGTCTTGAAAAGTCGCCTGACGATCGAGAGGTTCTGTACCGGCTCGGTATAACGGAGTACGCGTTGAGAATGGGTGGGGATGCCGAGCGCCATCTCTTGCGGTGCTTTGAGCTATACAAGGACGATCCGGAGATGCTAGTTGCATCGGCATACTGGCTTGCGCTCGTGTCGTTGCGCGAAAACACGGGTAATACTACGTGGAAAACATATGATTTTGCGATCGAAACCCCGCACCACACCGGTTACCGTGATGCCCTCCGTGTTCTGTGCGGGCTTGACGATGCGGAAACTGCGTATGAAGTATGGGTTGATAATGCCGACACGTTGAGCGCAAGCATCGTGCTCTATGCGTTGTCAGTGCATCACCGGGCCATCGGCAGTGATTTTCGTGCAAATGAGGTGTACAGCGTCCTTTTGACCATCGACAAATATTGGGCGGGTTTTGCATTTGTCGCAGCATGGGCAGAGCGTCTTTCCAAGTATATATAGCTTCAAGCGGCGCAGCCGCGTGAGGGATAAGCTAGTTCAGCACTTTCAATTCATTAATTTTCAGCACAGCGTCGATGGCGTTTGTAACATCAAGCTTATTATAAATCAATATCATATGCGATTTTATTGTGGAAGGTTTTAACCCTAGCTTTGCGCCTATTTCCTTTTGTGTGAGCCCTTCGCAAAGGTATCTCATGACCTCTTTTTGCCGCTGTGTGAATTGCACATCATTATGCAAACTTCCGCCGGTAAGTCCTTTTGCACGCTTTGCCTGCGCCAACGCTTGAATATGCAAAGTTCGCAGCTGCACTGTTGAAACCCCGCAGGTGTAATCTTTCTGTACGGAGCGTTTGAGCAGCTTATGCAGCATATTTATAATCTCTGAACCTTCATTTGCGAAAACATGTGTAAAACCGTAATTATGAGCGGACAATAAGGCAGTTTCAAGCGATATTAAGGCCTCATCCTGCGAACCGCGCCCCTTTTTCCAATAAGCGATAGCGAGCAGGATGTTTACCTCGATGGCATCCAGCGGTCTGCGGTATTGTTCACATAATAACAGCAGTTTTTTAAGGAATACGATAGCTGTGGTATAGTCTCCGACTGCAATGTACGCCCGTGTGGAAGTAAAATGTTGGTATAGTTTATAAAAAGCCAATCTATCATAAGGGGAGGCAGCGTGGGATCTAAGCCAGTTCCGCGCCGCTTCCTTGTCGCCGTTATTGAGCTTCAAGCGGCATAAAAATGCCCGGTAATTCATGTCAAGATAATACGCTTTATGGTGCTCTATCATTGAGGAAATGCTGTCGAGCACTTTCTGCAAATCGGATTCCTGCCCCTGCGCATGCAGTATGGCTGCAAGCTGCATAAGGGCACAGAATTTGAGTTCGGGTGCGAAATTTTCTAAAACAGCAGCGTTTGCTTCGATTGCGAACTTATGCGCCGCATCCATATCTCCTCTCTCGTATGCGATGCCGGAACGGATCAAGACTTCGAGGGTGTCGTACTCATCTCCGAAAAATCTACCTACGGTTTTTTTTAGTTTGCTAAAGCTGTCTTCACCAAGCAATGCATATTCGGAGGCGAAGTCCCTGGCGGATCGGTGGAAAAAAGGCATATTCTGGGTTATAGACGGAGTAGTTGACGATAATAATGCTTTGAAAGGAATCTTTCTAAAATGCGCTGTCAATTTGTCCATACTGTTGCGATAGTCCATGCAGCGAAGCAATGCTGATACTTGCAAGGATGGCGGGTTTTGCAGGATTACTCTTGGCAGCTTCTTGAAATACCGGTCAATATACTCCTCCATATCTGAGCCGCGCCCCTCTAAGAAAGCCACCCACGCCAGAGGTTCGAGTAAAAAAGGATACGCGTCCACTGTGCGGCTGTCCACGGACATATGTATGATCGCTATCGTTTCTTCAACGGACGCGTAAGGTGAATTATAGTTGTACATCGGGCGGAGACTCTTGGCGACTCCGCTCCTGTTGTCACATTTGATGTAACATTCCACAGCCCGGTAGTAATCCGCGCGTTTGAAAAACCAGTCACCAGACTTCTTATAGAGTTCATCTCTCAACCTTTTGGGTTCACTCTCTAATGTAAGACGCAGGAAATCCCGGAAAAGATGATGAAAGCGATAAACATTCTCATTGTCAACGCTGATAAATACGTTTTCGCGGACAAGTGCGCTGAGCGTTTCAGCGCTGTCGCTGCGGCCAACAATAGCATTGCAAAAATCAGGTGTCAGTTCATCCATAATCGACACGCGAAGCATGAAGCTGCGCCGTTTTTCATCCCATCTATCCCAGAGTTGCTCCCTGATAAATGTTTCCCAGTAACTTGATGGAAGCCAGTTGCGTGCTTGTTCACCGTCTGAGAGCAGCAGAGCATTGAGTCCTATGGCCCATCCGCCCGTAGACTCCTTGATTTCACGCGCCTGCGGAAGTGTTAGGCTGCGTCCCCTTGCAGAAAAGAGGGCTTTTATTTCTTCTTCGGAGAATTTTAGAAACTCCACATCAACGATACCCATGAAGTCCTTGACCACATGTTCTGCAAAACTGTCAGGGGGAGCGGTGCGGCTGATGAGGCATAAAGTCATATTCTCAGGGAGTCTCAGTGCTTGCTCGGAGAGAAAACGCAGAATATTTGGGTTTTCTATCAGATGGAGGTCGTCTATGACGTAGGTATAGGGTTGTTTTTCGTTCTGCTCCGAAACATGGAATGCCAAAAACGCGCGTTCTATGAACTCAAAAGGCGCAGCGTCAAAAGATTCGTGCGCCGAAATCTCACGCAGAGCGGGGTTGTCCGGCTGGAGGGTCAGTAAGCCGGCTGCGCATCGTCGGCAAAAATCAACAGGCCTGTTACTCATAGCTTCGTTTGCGGAGACCCAAGCCGCCGCGCCGCCCCGGCGTCCCAACCAGGAACGAATTGAAAATGTCTTGCCAAAACCTGCCGGAGCGTGAATGTATATCAGGCGCTTCGCAGAAAGCCTGTCGAGCAGTTCCATCAATTCTATTCTTGGTACAGGAGAGGATATGTCTGATATAGTCATTGTGAGACCATCACCTTCTTTATAATTGTTTGAACTATACCATAAATCTACATTTGATTCAACGAATAATTTCTACAAATACCCCCCACGGTCTATAGACAGATAGAATGTTGGCTGATAGCATGACACGCGTTAAAAGACATGTTGGAATCAACGAATCAAACGCCGTATTTTCTTCCGGAGGAGTCATAATGAAAATAGCAATTAAACTATTGTTGGGGTTCGCAGTGATAATTATACTTGCCGTTGCGGTTGGTGTTATGGGCATTGTTGGTATGCAAAGCCTGCATCAAGCCGGAATGTCAATGTACGAAGAGCAGGTTGGCGGATTGGAAAAACTGAACGAGGCTATAGGGGTTTTCACAAATCTTAGGGTGAATGTTTACAATGCGGTTATAAAAAGCTTGTATGACGACCAAAAAGGTGCGTTGGATGCGAAGAATCAGTTTGAATCCAACGCTGCGGAATTTGATCGGTTGCTTGGGGAATTGGTGACGATCGAAGAGCTGCGTGTGCTGTGTCTGCCTATTGAAAACCTTTTCAGAAATGTCTATGTGCAAACCAGTCGAAGAATACTGGATATGAGCATAGGTGATATACCGGATCACGCAAGAAAGCTTGATATCAACGCCCTGATTACGTCTAACGCCGAAACCACGGAGCATCTTTCAAAAATGCTTGACAGTATAACGTCGGCGTATGCGTCTTTAGCCGAGTATTCTAACAACAGCAATGAGCAGCTGAAGGATTTTTCCACAAATTTGCAATACATGTTTCTGCTGGCCGCTATAATTTTGGGTGCGGCCCTGTGTGCGATCATCACAAGGAGCATTGTCAGTCCTATAAATCGGATCGTTGATACAGCGCATGAAATATCAAAAGGAAACCTGGGTATATCCATGAAGGGTAAATTTACAGGTGAATTTAAACGTATACACAGTGCATTGACGGAGACGGTTGCGGTTCTTAACGCGTATGTCGCTGAAATATCAAGGATTTTGTCACTCATGGCGAAATCCAATCTGAATCAGGAAATTACAGGTGATTACTCCGGCGATTTCAAACCAATCAAAGATGCCATTAATTTGATTATTGATGAGTTCAACATGGTGGTGACAAGTATACGGGACGCTTCGCAGCAGGTTCACGCAGGTGCACGTCAGATTACAGACAGCAGCAAAGAACTCTCAAGCGCAACATCACGTCAGTCTGATTCAATTGAGAATCTGGTAAATACTATGACGGTAATAAATCAGCAAGCTGAAAAAAACACATCTAATGCAAGGATCGCAAGTGAGTTGACCGAAAAATCAAAAGACAATGCGATAAACGGCAATATGGAGATGGAAAACATGATGAAGGCGATCAATGATATAAAGTTGTCTTCCGATAATATTTCGAAAGTAACAAAAGTAATCGAGGATATTGCTTTCCAAACTAACATCTTGGCGCTCAATGCATCCGTAGAAGCAGCAAGGGCCGGAGTACACGGCAGAGGGTTTAGCGTGGTAGCAGAGGAAGTACGCAATCTTGCGACAAAGAGTCAGGGAGCGGCGCGGGAAACCACAAATTTGATCGAAGAATCAAGTTTACGGGTCGATGAAGGCGCAAAGATAGCTAATTCCACCGCCAACGCGCTAAAAACCATTGTCTCAGATATAGCGGGGATGTCGGAATTGATTGGTGAGATTGATAATTCCTCCGTGCAGCAATCCAGTTTGATCTCAACATTAAATGAAAGCATCGATTGGATTTCAAAAGCTGTTGACGTGAATCTGCACACTTCCGGGCAATCGGCGGAAATAGCAGGAGACCTGTTAGATCAGGTCGATACATTGTATGATATGGTTTCAATTTTTGAAACAAAAATGTAATTATTCAGTGCTGTGCAAGGAAAAAGGCGTACTATGCGTCCTCCGTTCGGTCAGTTCCGGCTTTTTCACCGGAATTCCCTCTCTGCGTCGCACAACACGCCTTTTTCACGGCAAGTTAGTGCAAAACCGGGGGTCTTCCTGAGTAGTTACACAAAAATAAATTAAGGGAGTTTGAAAATATGAAAAAATTATCGCTTCTGATTGTTATTCTTGCGTTGATCGCTGTGTCAGGTTGCGCGGAAACAAAGGCAGATGATGTTAAAGCTATTATTGAGAGATCTGCTTATCATATCGAGCCGATTGCAGAGAGGCGAAATTTAAGGCTTGGCATCGCGGCGGGACCTTACGGGGATATGTTTATGGAAATGATCATGCCTTTTCTCGAGCCAAAAGGATATAGGGTGGAACTGGTTTTATACGATGATTTTGTTAAGCCAAATATGGCGCTCAGCAATTACGAAGTCGATATGAATATGTTTCAGCATTATCGCTACCTGAACAACTTTAAATTCGAACATGACCTTGATTTATCTGCTATCGCGGAGATCCCGACTGTTTCGATGGGTGTTTTTTCCACAAGATACGCAACCCTTGATGATATAAGGGACGGCGCGGTTGTGGCTATACCGGACGATGCCACGAATCTAGCCCGTGCGCTGCGTGTTCTAGAGTCAGCCGGCTTGATAACTATTGATGCGCGAATTGACAAAAGCCGCGCAACCGTGGAGGATTTGTCAAGAAATCAGAAAAATCTTGCATTTACTTTGATACCGGCCAATCAGCTTGTATCAGCGCTGCCTGATAACGATGTCGCAGTTATAAACGGCAATTTTGCTTTCGCCGGCGGGCTGAATATCTCGGGAGCTTTGTACAACGAAATTTTATTGGAAGGATATGTCAATGTTATAGCAGTGAGGACGGAGGATTTGGGACGACAATTCGTTCAGGATATCCTGGATGTCATCCATTCGGATGATTTTAAAAACGCAATAGTTGACAGCAACAGCAAGTACAACGGCTTTCAACTTCCGCTGTTTTTTTCTAAGTAGCGTTCCTTTCCACTGCCGATGATGAAAGTTAAAAACCAGGTAACTGCTCAGTGCTCCCAGCCAAAAAACTAAAAAGCCACGTCATTGCGGCCTTCGAGCCGCAATCCCCCGAATTGCGCAGGGGATTGCGGGTCAAGCCCGCAATGACGTGGAGGTTTTGAGTAGTTACAAAACCATATATGATGGGAGTCGTATTTATGCAATCCGATGAGCGAAGCAAGTATGCGGAGCGAAAAGGAGCGTATGAATACG
>Ga0099364_10014723_pt1 | contig 10376 bp, 10 predicted proteins | sample TergutTh196P3_FD_73070 | JGI IMG/M metagenome (GOLD analysis project Ga0099364, IMG submission 73070) | Microcerotermes parvus P3 segment gut microbial communities from Pointe-Noire, Republic of the Congo - Th196 P3 | ecosystem: Host-associated > Arthropoda: Insects > Digestive system > Gut ...
GAGGTCGTGAGTTCGAGTCTCATACGGGTCGCCAACAAATACCCCCGGTATAGCCGGGGAGCCGGGGGTATTTGTTGATGGCTCAGGCGGATTTAGCCACGGATTTTCGTCCTTGATACTAATCCCATTTTAAAAACCGTTGAAAACGAGTGAGTAGTTTTTTAAGAAAAACGAATAACGAACGAAGTTTGAAACGATGATTTTAATGTGGGATCAGTTGACATATAATTTTAACTATAATATACTTGTATCAATAAGTTTTTTAAATAATGAAAGTTGGTTTGTAACATGTCGTTAGATTATTTTGGCGGTTGGATAGGGCTTTTTGCAATCTTGGCTGTTGTCATTGGAATTGTTGTACGACTTCTTAAACGTGTTCCTTTTGTAAATCTTCCTGAAATTCAAGCTTCAGTAAAAGTCATTGCTAAAACCACAGAAGTTTCAAAAGGAGCGAGCGAATATATTGATACATTCTATTATATTTCTTTTCTTTTTCCGGATGGATCACGTCACAATTTTAATGTTGATATAAATACATATAATATTGCCGTGGAAAATGAAATGGGGATATTGACTTATAAAAAAAGTGGTAATAAATTAATGTTTTTCAAATTTCAACCCGAATAAAACATTTTCATTACCTATATATTGTCATTGACCTGCCCGAAAAATTGTCATATACCGAACTGGGGCTACAATTCATAGATCAGTTTGGAATTCAATGGGGATTTATGGTGGGGGAGTCTAAATGAAACAAAACACGTTGATTTCGCAGCTTTTGTCCGCATTGCCGGAAGATCGAAGGGATCTTTTCGGCGGCTTAATGGAGCATCTCACTAAACTCGGATATTTACCGCAAAAGCAGGCAGTTAAAACGTTCACATTGTCGTTTAAGCGCGGACGGCAAGTAATAGCAAAAATTCGTGTGTGCAACGGCGGTGAATTTTGCGTTAAATTTTTTGCTTGCGAAGATCCGCCTCAAAAGTACCGTGACGCGCTGCGCCGTGATATAGAGGCGCAAAATGAACAATATTGGGGGCTTATGAGTCCTAACCGCCCCGCGCATTTGAAAAACAAATGTGACGGTTGCGGCACAGCCTGTACGGGCGGCAATATGGGCTACTATTGGAAGTTTGAGGATGACCGCGAAATTTTTCGATGTGGTGCATACCCTATTTTAATTTCTGACATAAGCATTGATGACTTGGCGGAAGCAAAGCGTCTACTCGCTGAGCAAGACAGCTATTTCAAAGTGTTATGAGAACAGGGGATTAGCTTAAAGCAAGAAATGAAAGCCGCCAAGCATGGATTGTTCATGCTTAGCGGTTGAGGTGTTTTTGTTAGCAAACTCCAGTTTGGTTTTTGTGTGCCCTTGTATACTGTGCTTATCCAAAGCAATTAAAAAATCCGTTTTTAATAAAGTGATGGGTTATTGCTGTGTTGTCCGACAAATAAGTGTGGACAAATGGCGCATAATATGTTATAACCGGAATATGAAAAAATCAAAAATAAATGAAGTTCGCCGCTGTCCTGAATGCGGCAAAGCAGAAAATCAAGTGAATGCGGGCAAGAATCGTTCGAAAACACAACGTTGTTTTTGCAACGAATGCAAAAAATATTATACGTTAAATCCGAAAACACGGTCATACCCGGAAGAAACCCGACAGCAGGCTTTAAAAATATATTACGCGGGAGCCAGCGGCCGCAGCGTGGGTAAAGCTTTGGGTATGAGCAAAGCGAATGTGTATAACTGGATCAAAAAAAACAGCTCAAAATCTTAAGTTATTATCAATAAGACCTCCTCGGAAATTAAAACGTGATGTATGAGCGCAAATCATACGTTACGGAGTTATTTTCGAGGATGTCTTCTATAGGTTTGCATACAGCTTATAGTGTACTGTGTTCTCGCGTTAAGATATCCCGTTAATTATGAATAGCGAATTTTTCCGCATAGGTATAAAGAATCTGGATCTGGAAATTTTGAAATTAAATTTTATTGAGAACTTATTTCTATCCCTGTATAATAATGCTTCAAAATTTCAGTATAGGTTTTCCCCTCTTTAGCCATTTCGTTTGCGCCGTGCTGGCTTAATCCTACTGCATGGCCCGAACCTTTTGTGGTAAACAAAAATTGATCGTCTTCCGAAACTATCTCAAAATCTGTGGATTTCAAATCAAACATTGTGCGAATTTGGATTCCCGTCATGGTTTTATTCCCGACAGCAACCTTAGTCACATATCCCGAATCCGACCGTTCAGCAATTTTAAACCAGTCCGTTTTATATACCGGCATCACAAGTTCGCTGTCTGATTCGGTCAGGCGTGCTAAAACCTCCTCAGCCGAGATTGAAACCGTGATTTGATAATTGGGTGCATTAATGTCATGCGGGCTGTCCGCGGGAATTAAGTACGGGATATCTTGTCCCCAAACATTGGCGGCACTTTCGGTTTTCCCGTTCGAAAACGCAAAATACGCTGCAGCTATAGGTTCGTTTTGATACAACAAAATTTCCCCAAATACAGCATCCGTCGCTTCGGATATTCTCTTTTTATATTCACTGTAGTTTTCGCCGTATATGCTCTTTAGTTCATTATCCGGAATATAGGCCTGATGTTCTGCCGGATCCGTGGACAGAGCCGTATCCGAATTTATATGCCTTACCGCATAGGTATAGGAAGCAGCTGCCTGCGCTTTGAGTGTTTCCGGCTCATACACAGCGGGAATGTTTGCGGCAACCACGCCTTTGATATAATCTTTCAGATACAACTCAAAACTTTCTCCTGTTTTATGATCGCGCACGGTCACTCTCTCGCCTTTATTTTCCGTTTTTTGCTTGTCCCCGGACGAATCGCGAAAAAGCGCGATCAGGGGCGCAATCATCATAAAAAGAGCAAACACCGCCAGGATGCTCAGATATTTTTTCAACATAATTGTACATTCCTTTCTGTTTTTGATTGACAAATCACTGAATATACTATAAAATGATATGCACAACAGAATAATTAATAGTTGTAAAATTTAAATAAAACTGTGTGTTTCTTTATATGCTAAGCAATGCGCGGGAAAAGAAAGGATTTTTATGAGTATCAATAATTTCGTAAGACAGGAAGCTATTAAAATTTTATGTGAGGAATTTAAAAAAAATAACCACATAGATCCGGAATTATACAAAAAATACGACATAAAACGTGGATTGCGCAATGCGGACGGGACAGGGGTTCCCGCAGGTCTTACCCTCATATGTAATGTTCACGGGTTTATCATAAGCGAGGGCGAACGCGTTCCGATGGACGGTGAGCTTATCTATCGCGGCATAGATGTTGTGGACATTGTAAAAGATATTACCAAAAATAAACGCTTTGGATTTGAAGAAACAATATATCTCCTCTTGTTCGGGGATCTTCCTACCGCTGACGAGCTGGATTATTTTAACCAGGTTTTAGCATCCTACCGCGATTTGCCGGCAAACTTTGTGGAAGACGTACTATTAAAAACACCATCCAGGGATATTATGAACAAGCTGGCAAGCTCGGTTCTTTCGCTTTATACCTACGACAACGACCCGGACAACACCTCGATAGAAAGCGAACTTTGCAAATCTATTGAAATTATCGCCCGTATGCCTAATATTATGGTTAATGCATATCAGGCGAAAAGACGTGCTTACGACAACGAAAGCCTGTTTTTACATCCGGTAAACCCTAACGAAAGCATAGCCGAAAGCATTTTATCCGCACTGCGCCCCGACCGTATGTACACCGAAGAAGAAGCACAGCTACTCGACCTTTGTCTGGTGCTGCACGCTGAGCATGGCGGCGGTAATAACTCGACTTTTACCTGCCGTGTACTGACCTCTTCCGCAACGGACTGCTACAGCGCGTATGCAGGCGCTATCGGATCGCTTAAAGGACCCCGTCACGGCGGTGCGAACATCAAAGTCATACAGATGACCGAATTGATAAAACGGGATGTTGAAAACTGGACAAACGCAGATCAGGTTGCGGAATACCTCAACAAGATCATGCTTAAACAAGCCGGAGATATGTCCGGGCTCATTTACGGCATGGGACACGCGGTTTACACTAAATCCGATCCGCGCGCTATCATACTGCGTAAAAATGCTGTCGAACTTGCCGAGGGTACAGAATATGAAAACGAATTTAAGCTTTTAACCATAATCGAAGAACTCGCCCCGGGTATCATCGCCGCTCACAAAGGTGACGGAAAAACTGTATCCGCCAACGTAGATCTGTATTCCGGTCTGGTGTATAAAATGCTCGGCATCCCTGAAGATTTGTTTACGGCTTTGTTTGCGGTTTCCCGTATATCAGGCTGGAGCGCTCACCGGATGGAAGAAATCCTTACAAGCAAGAGAATAATTCGTCCGGCATACCGTGCTATCAGCGAACTGCGTCCGTATATTTCGCTGGACGCCAGATGACAAAGGACAAAATAGACCTCCTCGGGAATTAAAACGCGATGTATGAATGCAGATGATTTTTCGTCAAACAAGGTGATTTTCGAGAATGTCTAATATAAGCCGTATCCGTTTTACTCGGTGCGGGTTTACTCCGCTCCTTTGTTCGGACAGGAATTCACCGGGTTATCCATGAAATTCTCCTAATAAAACAACAAGGAATGACATTTTTATGCTGAATTATAATAACCTAAAATTTGCGCTGATGTCGGTGGTGTTTTTGTTTTCCGTAAGTTTTGTCACCGCTTCAAGGACATATCTTGCCGTGAACCACATGGACACGGTAAATGGGGTCTATACCGCATCGACAGGAATCGAAACCGCACTGTATATCGTACTGGCGGTTTCGTTTGTGCTTTTGTTTGTAATCCCTTTCAAAACAAAAACCGCAGAAAGAAATGATCTAACTCCGGTTTCTAATGTGATGCTGCGTATTTCCAATATAGTTATCGGTGCCGTTATGACAATAAGCTTTTTAATGAATATGGCGGGTTTAACGGGCTTCACGGGTTCAACGGGTTCCGGCGGCTCAGCTGATGCGGATATAACTCCGTTCGGGATCGCCGAAGTAGTGACAATGGCATTGGCGATAATAGCCTTTTTTATAAAAGGCGTGAACGCAGGAACGACCAAAAAGATCCCGGCTGCTTCGGCTGCCGGAGCTATGTATATTTTCCCCTGCTTATGGAGCGCGTGCCGGCTTGCAAACACGTTTTCGAAATATACCGCCGTTGCAAATATCCCCGAAAATCTGTTTAATATTTTATCGTTAGCCGGAATATCGCTCTTCCTGTTATCCGAAGGCAGATTTATGGCGGATATCGGTCAAACTTCAAAGCAGGGCCGGTTATGGACGTGGTCTTTTGTGGGTGCGTTGCTTATGTTTTCCTCTGTTCTGCCCAGGCTTATCGTTAATATAATGGTTTCAGAAAGAGCGGGAGAAACCATAAAGTCAGCCGCGCAATTCATGGGCAGACCCGGTATTACAGACTTCATTTTAGCCGTTTACGCTATCACGTTTGCGCTCGCGTTAATGATGACCAAAAGCCGGAAACCGTTAACCGACGATACCGAAAGCTCTCTTTCCGCATCAAATGACAGTGACATCTCTCTTCAAACGGGAGATTATATTGATTCCAATTAAAAGCAGATAAAAAAATTACAATTGCAAAAACCATAATCGAGGTTCTTTAATATTAATTGAGAAAACAGGGAGCCGGGCTTTTGCCTCTTTTACCGCTTATATCTGTTCACATTCCGGATTTGTCGTCTTTTTCGCCGGTTATTATGCTTGATAATCAATATCATATATACGAAAACGAGGATAACTATCAAAACCACCGCCGTCCAAAACCATTGCGAAGCAGCTACCTTTGATGCGGCATCAAGAATAAAAAGCAATATCGACCGGTCAATGCTTTCGGCAGCAACTAAATCTGCGGAAGCGAGCTCCTGGTTCGCCAGGATCAGCTTCACTTTTCCCACAACCTCGTCCTTGGATATCGGTGCTGTAAGCGTTTCAGGCAAATTGCTGCGGTCAATTTTTATACTTGCGTTTGAAATATCGTTTCGTATGAACGCATATATTGTTTTTGCAGGCTTGAGCGCAACATAATCTTTATCCTTACCCAAACGCACGTTTATCCCGGGTATGGTTTCATCTTTATCCAGCACCGGCCGTATTTTGAAATTATCGAACGCCCATCCATACAGCTCTTTGTGATCTGTATAACTGTACCGAATCGCATGATCCACTCCGTTTTTATCCTTTATCGGAGCTTTGAGCGTAATCAGCATATAATTGTATTTGCCGTCAGATGCAAGGGTTACAAGACTTCGCCCCGAAGCATCGGTAGTTCCGGTTTTCAGCCCCTTTACCCTTTCGTCGTAATAATTGTATGCTAATGTGTTCCCTATATCTTTATACAGCATAATATTTGTATGCAGAAGGGAGCGTTCGTTGTTTTTATTGGTAGCAGGCATACTGTACTTTGTTTCGGTGGAAATCTTTTCAAATAACGGATATTTCTCCAGCGCGTAAGATGTTATTTTATACATATCATCGGCAGTTGTATACTGACCTTTTGCATCCAGTCCGTGAGCGTTGGCGAATTGCGTATCTTTTAACCCAAGTTCGGCAACCTTAGCGTTCATCATATCCACAAAGGCAGGGATGCTTCCGTTCCCAAAATAATCTGCCAGGATATTCGCACCCTCACAAGCGGAACACATGACGGTCGCGTACAAAACATCAATCAGGCGCACTTCTTCATCCGGTTTGAAACCGGCATTGGACACAGATAAACCCGCAAAATCCTCATGATATACCATTTCTTGTTTAACTTTTACTTTTGTTTCCAGATCTGCCCCGCTTTCGAGTACTATAATGGCAGTCATAATTTTAGTCAGTGAGGCCGGTGCGATCCTTTTGTCCGCGTTCTTCCTGTACACCACAGTCGGTTCTTCAGTGTCTGTGTTTACAAGCAAAACAGCCTGGCTATGTATTTTCATCGGTGGCTTGAATTCTACGGCATCGGTATCAAAAATACCGGTAGAAATAGTAAACGTTATAAATAGAAATAGAATTAAAGTTTTTGCGATACTCTTCAATCCTGTCAATTCCTTTCGAATAATATTTGCTATTATTATAATTCAGAACGTAAAAAAATGCAACATATTTTCAAAACAAAGCAAAAGGGTGGTTGAATGCAATATATATACGATTTTTACGAATCAGCTCTTAAAATAATACAAACGATACGCATAAGCGATGTAATTGATGTTATTATAATATCTTTTCTGATTTATATGGCAACGCGCTTCATCATCGAAACCCGTGCCGTCCAGATCGTAAAAGGGATTTTTGTGCTTATTCTGTCATATCTCGGAGCTGTATTATTCGATTTGCGAGCACTTGAATTGCTCCTTTCGGGCGTATTCAATTGGGGTGTAATAGCTATAATTGTGTTGTTCCAGCCTGAATTGCGGCGCGCGCTGGAAAAAATGGGAAGAGCCAATGTCGTTGATTCGCTGTCGATATTCACCCCACAGGAATCAGCGGAGGTCCGTCATCGTTATTTATGCGCCATCGACAATATCGTAAAGGCTGCGGATCTGCTGTCCCATGATATGACCGGCGCACTTATTGTTATCGAGCGTGATATAAAGCTGGGCGAAGAAATACATACCGGCATCAAGGTCAACGCTGATGTGAACGCAGAGCTTATATGTAATATTTTTGTAAACAAATCGCCGCTGCATGACGGTGCGCTGGTGATCCGGGATGCACGGATATTAGCGGCGGCGTGCTATTTGCCGCGTCCGTCTAAGGAAGAATATATTGCTCATGAACTGGGTTCCCGTCACCGTGCCGCGATCGGTATAAGCGAAAATTCCGATTCCATAACTATTGTTGTTTCCGAAGAAACAGGTATAATATCCGTAGCGGAAAACGGTGTTTTATCACGGAACTTCAATAAGAACACATTATATGACTACCTCAGGGCAAATTTGTTACTTCCTGAAAATACGGATGCAGACAAAAAAACCGAAAGCAGCCGTAAGAAGAAAATAAAGGAGAAAGGAAAAAATTAAAGGTGAAAAGAATAAACCTTAACTCTCTTCTTCAAAACAAAAAATCAGCTATCGTTATATCCGTGCTTCTGGCGATAATCACATGGACGATCGTTGTGGTTCTTTTTGTCCCGGAAGCCGAAGTCGAAATAAGAAATATACCGATAACTGTCAGCATGACCGGAACCCTTGCTGAAACGCTGGGGCTTACCGTTGTGGAAGGTATGGACGATACTGTGAGCATCACGGTAGGCGGAAAACGCGCAGCAATCGGCGGACTTACGGCAAATGATTTTACAGCTGTGGTTTCTGCCGCCGGTGTTACCGGAATCGGGATGTTCGATTTGGACTGCACGGTCGTCCCCCGGACTCCTAATCAATATTACTCTATTGTTTCCGATAATATTTTTCCGATACGGCTTAAATTTGACAAGAAGGTATCCAAAATTTTCAATATCACAGCTATTGCGAAAAATGTAAAAGCAACAAAAGGATTTCTCAGGCTGGAACCGTTCTGTATGCCCACTGAAGTTACGGTTGTGGGCGCACAGCGCGATATTGACAGAATAGAAAAAGTTGTGGTGGAAACCAACGAAAGCAGAACCGCATCCGAAACATTACAGCTAAGCGGAACTCTGAAGCTCTATGATATTAATAATTCTGAACTGGATCAAAACCTCTACTCTTTTGACCATGATAAATTTGATATTTCGGTAATAATATATAAAACCAAATCCGTTCCGGTCAGCGTGGATTTCATACACGTTCCGGTCGGTTTAAATACCGAAGACTTCGAGTATTCTTTATCACATACCGAAGTGGAAATCGCAGCCAGTGCCGACGCCGTGGAAAGCATCACCAATATCCTCGCAGGACATATAGATGTGCGAAAAATAGATATGGGTTCTTCGGCGTTTACTTTTGAAATAGAATTGCCCGCAGGTGTAATATCCGTAAAAAATATAGACGAGGTTACGGTTACAATAAGAACAAGAAATTTACGTTCCAAATCTTTTGAAGTGAACAACCTAAGTGTTGTGAATGCTCCCGCGGGATATGAGGTAGACATCGTTACAGCAAAACTGTCCAATGTGAAAATGATAGGAAAGAGAAAAATTATAGAACGGTTAACCACCAAGGATATTGTAGGCGTTATCGACCTGATGGATCAGCGCATCTCGCCCGGTGTCACCACAGTACCGATTTTGGTAAGAGCTCCCGATATGGGGCTTGTGTGGGCGGTCGGCGAATATGATGCAACCATTTCAATAAGCGAAAGCGAGGATACTGCTAATTCCGGTTAAAGATGCAAATAATATATCTGTATAAATCTAAAAATCTCCAGTCACAAAAATAAAATCCTCTCATATATATGGTTATAAGTATATGAGAGGATTGATTTTATGTCGGACAATACTGACACTTTTAGTTCTTCGGAAAATGTTTTCAAAGAAGCGGTATGTATTGACGTGAACAGGATTTATGATTCTTGCTGCGATAAGGATTGTTTGGAGGATCTGCGCGTTTATTTCACAAACACCGCTCAACCGATTATTGATGCCGCTTATACGGTGAAAGCACGGCAAGCAGAAGTCATAAACGCTTTTATTGATTGTGAACCGGTTCCCTTTAATCAGGGTTTTTATTCATTGGACATAACCTATTATTTTTCCGTAAAATTGGAAGTGTATACATCCCCGATAGGACGCCCCGCCTGCGCTGAGGGATTGGCAATAACGGGCAAAAGAGTTATACTTTATGGCAGCGAGGGTAATATAAAAGTATTCACAAACCATGAAAACGGTACGGAGCAAAGTTGTTCTGAATCAGGTTCGCGGCGATATATGCCCAAAGCAGTTGTTCAGGTCGCCACACCAATGATTTTAAGCGTAAAGTTCCAATCCAACGAAACCGGTATTGAAGAAGAACCGGTTGTTGTTCCTGCCGTTGTTTCACGGCGTTTCGAGGGAGAATGGGGTAGGATGTGCCCCGAAAAAACCGTCAGCGTGACGCTGGGATTATTCACGATCTGCCAGCTTGAGCGTGCGGTTCAGGTTATGATACCTGCATATGATTTTTGTATCCCTGACAAAGAACGCATATGCCGCAACGAAAGCCCCTGTGATATATTCGACAGAATAAAATTCCCTACGGACGATTTTTTCCCGCCGAGACTGGACGAAATGGGTCACAGCGGTTTTTAAAAAATCCACTCATACTAATCCCACATTAAAATCATCGTTTCAAACTTCGTTCGTTATTCGTTTTTCTTAAAAAACTACTCACTCGTTTTCAACGGTTTTTAAAATGGGATTAGTATCAATC
>Ga0099364_10014724_pt1 | contig 10376 bp, 9 predicted proteins | sample TergutTh196P3_FD_73070 | JGI IMG/M metagenome (GOLD analysis project Ga0099364, IMG submission 73070) | Microcerotermes parvus P3 segment gut microbial communities from Pointe-Noire, Republic of the Congo - Th196 P3 | ecosystem: Host-associated > Arthropoda: Insects > Digestive system > Gut ...
ATTGTTTTTGAAGATATAGACAAAATGTTGAGATGAAAAAGGTATAGGGGGGGGGGGGGGGGGGGGGATTATTGTTCGCTGCTCTCTCTCTTAGATTATTTACAGCACGGACATAATATGCTAAGATATGGGTGATTGCTGCGTACTTTGCGCTCGGAATATCATTTCTGTGCCTCTATTATGTTTGATTTTATCAGGAAGGAGTTGGCATGATGCTGCATAAGCCGCTGCCTGTCGGCGTTGAGAACTTTGAGAAAATGATAGCCGCCGGTTATTTTTACATTGACAAGACATTGTTCATCAAAGAGCTAATTGAAAAGAAGGGCGAGGTCAACCTGTTTACAAGGCCGCGAAGGTTCGGCAAGACGCTGAACTTAAGCATGCTGCAGTATTACTTCGACATAACGAAAAAAGCAGCGGTTTCATGACCGGCGTATTGTCGCTGATGAAAGGCTGCATAGTGAAGTCCAACCGCGAATCGGGGGACGGGCGCGGCGACATATTCATCATGCCCGACAGGATTAAAAAAACGGCTGTAATTCTGGAGCTAAAAGCCGTAAAAACAGCCGACGACATGGAAGAAGGGTGTATGGAGGCGCTAAGGCAAATTGACGAAAAAGGCTATGCTCAGGAACTGAACCAGATGGGGTGCAAGAACATCCTGAAATACGGCATTTCATTTTACCGCAAGAATTGCATGATTGCCGTGGGTGAAGCTTAGGCTCTTACTGCCCGAAGTCTGCGCAAAATGGCAAAAAGTTCGTTTTCCCCGTCTACAAGACAACTGATAACTGAAAACTGACGACTGCGGCTTGTCCGCGTTAGAGTAGATACATTGAATGCATAAAACTTCAGGAGTTGCCGCTATGGCCTATATGAGACGAAAAATAGATACTTTTCTATTGGAATGGAAGAGAAATCCTGACAGAAAACCGCTGATTGTCAAAGGCTCTCGCCAAGTTGGCAAAACCGAATCGATAAGCAGGTTCGGAGCCGGGAACTTTGAAAACGTGCTTAACATCAATTTTATTGAAGAACCAAAATATAAAATGATCACAGCAGATGGGTATAAAACAGACGATATTATTAGGAATATATCTCTCATTGACCCCTCTAAGCGTTTCATCGCCGGAAAAACTCTCATATTTTTTGACGAGCTGCAAGAGTTTCCGGAAATATCAACTGCATTGAAATCCTTTTGTATCGATGGGCGATTTGATGTTATCTGCAGCGGGTCTGTGCTCGGTATCAATTATAGAAGAGCAGAAAGCAACAGCGTAGGGTATAAGACCGATTTTGTGATGCAATCTTTTGACTTCGAAGAGTTTTTGTGGGCGAAAGGCTACGATGATACTTTCATCACTGACATGCTTGACCATATGATATCGCAGAAACCGTTTAATGATTTGGAAATGTCTGTTTGCAAATCACTCTTCATAGATTTTTGCATAATCGGAGGCATGCCGGCGGTTGTGAGGGAGCATATAGCCAAAGACATTCACGAGGGTATACTTGATATACAGCGGCAATTGATTTCTGATTACAAAGAGGATATCCGGAAATATGCGGAAGGTATGGATCAAACTCGTATCCTCAATGTATTCAACCAAATCCCGCCTCAGCTTGCAAAGGATAATAAAAAGTTCCAGATAACAAAAGTCACCTCCGGCGCTCGTATCAGGGATTATCGCGGCTGCATAGACTGGCTGAATGATGCCGGCATAATAAACATATGTCATTGCCTGTACTTTCCGGAGCTTCCGCTCAAAGGCAATTACAATGAAACAAAGTACAAACTCTATTTCGCCGATAACGGATTGCTTGTCGCCATGCTTGACGAGGAGGCGCAGAATGATTTAAGAACGAATAAGAACCTCGGTGTGTACAATGGTGCGCTTTACGAAAACATCGTCGGAGAGGCACTTGCTAAATGCGGATACGAGTTGTATTACTACAAACGTGATAATTCTACTTTGGAAGAGGATTTTTTTATCAGAGCGGCGTCTAAGCTTATCCCTGTTGAGGTAAAAGCGAAAAGCGGAAAGGCTAAAGCGCTCAAAACACTGATTAATAGCGAAAAGTATTCAGATATCCACTGCGGCATAAAGTTTTCCGGAGGAAATATCGGTTGCAGTGATAATATTTTTACATTCCCATATTTCTGCGCCTTTTTACTGAAAAGATATCTAGCGGAATGCTGGGAAGATTAAGTGTATACTAGAAAGAGACAAGGGGACGGGGGTTTTGCCTCCAATTATGCTCGCAGCCGAAAGTTTGGCGTCTCTTTCTTTCAATAGTTGTAATTCTTGGCAAACTGGGCTAAACAAAAACCCGGGCAGCGGTTCGTGTTCGTATCGCTGCCCGGATTTTTTGCGGTTATAGGCTTTTGGATTCGGCGGCCTCCGTGTCACTGGGTTTATGCATCCCCAACTGCCGCGCTGTGCCGCGTGATATTCACGCTGTTCCCGTTTGGAGCGTTTTTCCAACGGAATGTTTTTCTGCTTCATTTGAAACACCTCCTACTCGATATTATACTACTCCGCCAGTGAATTGTCATGTTACAGATTCGTTACGTTACAGGTCAGAGTCTAGCAAAGACCTTGCCGGACTTCGGATGCCGGAGAGCTGGCGGACAGCGAAAAATCAGCCATTAAAGGGGAGTATCGCAGACCTGCGGGCCTGTTGCTCCCCTTTTAAATGCGCCGGAAGGAAAAGAATCATGCCGGACAGATCAAAACCGGAAATAGTCAACGTGATCCATTTTTATTCAACATCAAGCATAATAGGTAGTTTTTAGCTTGTTATACTCATCTAATATCCATTCTGAGCGTTGCTTAGATACCGGGTCATCACCAACAACTCCACCTAAGAAAGCATATCCGCCACCCGGGGCTAAATCATCAAGCAGCTTTTTTACCGCCGCCCGGCATTCATCTTCGGTAACCTCATAATAAGGAAGGAACTTCCTCGAATCAAAACCGCCCGCAATAAGCAGCTTATTACCGTACTTTTCTTTGATTCCCACAAGATCGTTGGAGGTCTGTGCTGGTTCCCAGCAGTTGAACCCCATATCCACAACATCATCAAGAAATTCTTCAAAATGGCCGCAGTTATGATGTACAGCAAGATATCCCCTGTCTTTGAAGAATTTTATGAAACGCCGCCATACCGGAGCAAAAATATCGCGGAACATGTCAAGAGAAACAAATGGATTGCGTTCATGCGCGATATCGTCTCCAAAATGAATGTAATCCGGTTTGTAATACTGCAAGTATTTATCGGATACACTCAAAAAGCAGTCACACATGTAATTGATCAGAGCCTTTACCTCCTCCGGTTCTTCATGGCAAGCAATCAAACCTTCCGTAAAGCCCATAAATGCTGTCAATCCAATGAAGAAGCCTATAGGGAGCACGCCCCCGCCTATCGGAAATTCGGGATTATGTTTTGCAAGATCGGCCTTAGCCATTGCTTCCCAGTCTACGTGAGATAAGTCCGGGAACTTGATGATATCCCGCCATTTTCTAATATCCTGTAAAATAAAATCTCCGGGTTTTGGCAGCGCCGCTTCAAATGCGCTGCCCTCGTTTGTCCATTCAACGCCGAAAATGTCTTTTCCTACTCCGCCCAGTTCATCTTTTCGGTCGCCATTGAATACAGACGCGCGTACCCTCCAGAAAATGTTATAGGTTGGCACGTATTCCGCAACTTCACCGCTAAGCGCCCGCATAAAGTTTTCTTTTAAACTCAGCATTTGCTGTCCTCCTTAATACCTTAATAAAATACAGTGTATCAGATTCTCAAAGTTAAAGCAACAGGAGACAAAGGGACGTCATGGCCTCGTCAAAGTCACGATTTTTGCGGTTATTATATGAATTTGCAGTCAAAAATAGCCAGACTTATGCAATATTGACCTTCTTTACATCAACTTTGCGACTTTGACGAGATCCTGCAGGGCCAAGCAAAGACCTTGCATATCCCGGACATATTTGTTAGTATTGTTGCGGTGCAGGATTAATACTGGGAAGATTGAGCTTTTTGTAACAAACACGGGCTATCGGCCCGAAAATACAGTCTGCGAGGACAAAGGAGGCGCGCTTTATGGGTAAGTCTGAGGTATTTTTAGTTTCGTCGGGGGACAGGATGATTGGTGCGCAGCGCTGTCTGGATTTCATTGATATGCCCGATTATTCCGGCAAACAGGTTTACGTAAAACCGAATTTTAACACTGCTGACCCATCCCCGGGTTCAACGCACAACGATACGCTCGACGCGCTGCTTGCCGCAGTGCGCGCGTCTAACCCGAAAAGTATCATCATTGGGGAGCGAAGCGGCCCGGCGCAGGTCGCGGAGGTCTTTGAGAAAAAGGGTATTGCTGCGTTGTGCAAAAAGTACGATGCGGAGTTTTTGAACCTTGAGGAACTGCCGCCGGAGAAATGGGTAAAGATTGAACGTGACGATCTCCACTGGCCCGGGGGGTTCGAGGTGCCGCGAGCGCTCGTGGAATCAGATGCCGTGGTGGGCGCATGCTGCTTGAAAACTCACGGTTTCGGCGGTGTGTATTCTAATGCCTTGAAGCTGGCAGTCGGGCTTGTTCCGAAGGACTTTCAGAAGTTGCATAACTCGCCGCATATGCGGAAAATGATCGCGGAAATCAATCTTGCCTATACTCCCGACTTCATAATAAGCGACGCAGTTGAGGTGTTTACGGATGGAGGTCCAATGGAGGGAAAAAGAATCCGCGCGGATATAACCTTGATTAGCCGCGATCGCGTGGCAATTGACGCAGTGGGACTTGCGCTCTTGAAAAGCCTTGGTTCAAACAGCGCTATTATGGATAAGCCGATTTTCAGCCAAGAGCAAATGGCGCGCGCCGTCGAGCTGGGCTTGGGTGCATCATCGCCTGACGAGATAGAGCTTATATCGGATGACGACACCGGCAAACAAGCTGCCGAGCGGATTAGAGGATACTTTTGATTTTACCCAATTTTAGAAACTGCTTGAGTCTGAACCGGGGTTATGTTAGAATGCGAAATTGATTAAAGCGTGAATATTCTGTTTGGAGGCTACTGATTTGAGAAAACTGCATATCCTCGCTGCCGCGATGAGCATACTGCTGATGCTGTCCGCCTGTTCGGACAATAACTCCGTCAGTAATAACCACAGCAGCAGTAATACACCTACACGCCCGGCGGAAGCAAGCACACCGGTAAGCCCGACGGATGAAACCACACCAGTAATCCCGACGGACGAAATCACACCAACAAGCCCGGCGGACACAAGCACGTTGGCACCACCGCCGACTCAGCCGGCTCAAATCATTGAAGATGAATGGCCTGAACCACAGTTGCAGCATTATATATTCGAGTTCGATGATGCCAGCACTGCTGACGCAGTTGCTGTGCAGAGATATAACGGCAATACGGAAAGGGTGCGCATACCTGATACATTTGCTTTTAGTTTTATGCCGAGCATTGAGTATCCTGTGGTGGGTATAAGAAATAGCGCTTTTGAAGGCAGGACAAGACTGCAAGCAGTCTACCTCCCCGAAACCATTACACAAATAGGCAACCGAGCATTCTATAATTGTCCTGAACTGGCAATTATCAATATTCCGGATGGCGTAACCGAAATAGGCAGCAGCACTTTTTGGAATAATAAAAGCCTAACGGAAATTACCTTGCCGGACAGCTTAACTTTTATCGACATACACGCTTTTCGCGATTCCGGGCTGACATATATTGTAATCCCGCAAGGTGTTACAGTAATAGCCAGAAATTCATTCAGGGATTGTTACGATTTGGCTTCTGTCACATTATATAACGGCGTTACGGCTATTGGTGCTTATGCATTTAGTAGCACGGCATTGACTGATATAACCATACCCGGAAGCGTAAAAAGAATTTATAACGCAGCTTTTCATGCGTGTGAAATGCTGACAACCGTGACTTTAATGGACGGCGTTGAAATCATTGATGAATTCGCCTTTTCAGTGTGCGAATCATTAGTGAGTGTAACTATACCCGATAGTGTGACTGAGATTCATAGTTACGCCTTTAGCGGTTGCATGTCACTCGACGAGCCGACCCGTGCCCGCATCCTCTCAATCAACCCAAACGCGATTTTTTATTAAAGCGCACAAATCTTCCGAAGCGGCTTCCCCGCTTTAAATTTCGTGTATGGAGCAGGGGGACGTTCTCTTGCTGCACAGATGAAGCGAAGCAAGAAAACCGTCCCCCTGCTCCATGCTCCACCCGTCCCCGCGTTTCGCTTTATGGGCGCAGGGCTGTGTATACCACCTGAGAGGCACTGCCTCTGCGCGCTATCAGTTCGCTGACCGTCACGAACGTAAAACCTCTCGCTTTGAACTCTGCGACAATTCTCTCGGCTGCCTGCACCGATGTGTTGTGTACATCGTGCAGGAGAATGATATCGCCGTCTTTTGCAACATTGATGACATTTTGATACACCGTGTCAGCATCTCGAAACCTCCAGTCCATCGGATCGACGGACCACATAATAACGGGCGTTTCAATCGCCTCCAGCACCGCGTCATTGTATGCCCCAAAAGGAGGCCGCGTAACGAGAGGTCTGCTGCCGGTAATCTCCTCAATAGCGTTAGCAGTATTGACAAGTTCCGATATCAGACTTCCTGCTGACAAAGTGGTTAAATCTGCATGGCTCCACGCATGACTGCCGATTTCGTGACCATCCTCAGCGGCTCTTCTAACTATGTCGGGATGTGTTCTTGCGGATGCGCCTAAAACAAAAAAAGTAGCATAAACCCCTTGCGCCTTCAAAATATCAAGAAGCAACGGCGTCTGGGTACTGTTGGGTCCATCGTCAAATGTGAGTGCAATCAACTTTTCACCGGATGAAATAACATTCACTCCTTCACCGGAAGTCAGTAAAGAAAAATCGGATGAGATATAAGCCGGATTGCCGACATAGCTGACTTTATAGAATCCGTTTTCCTCGCCACTTTGCAGCAATGCGAGTATCGTACCCTCTCTGACACGGCCTAATATACCTGTTTCGATGCCGGAGCCCGCGCGGACATTAACACTGTCGCCGGCTACAACCACCGTGCCAAAAGTGGTTTGCTTATCATTTTCGGTTATCCATTCGATATCGTCAATGTATGAATCGGGATCGGCATTTGAAACCGCGTCCGGGGCGACAGCGGTGCCGGCGTTATCAGTCTCGCTGCTGCCGTTTCCCGGCGCTGCAGCGTTGCCGGATACGCTATCATCCGCAATGCTGTCTATTTCCGGAGTTTCGGTGTCGCCGGGTGTGCTTACATCCGGCAGGATATCCTCAACAAGCACGGTGCCTGAGTCCGCAAACTCTGTCGATGCGGAATCCGGAGCGTCAGCCGCGCCGCCCCCGTCGGCATTGCCGCATGAGGCCAATATCAATAAAGCAAGCGATATCAGCATGATGCGCATCGCCTTAATGCAACGGGTTTTCGCAGGTTTTCTCATATATTGTCCATCACTCCCCAAACCTCGTTGCGTCGCTACGGCATAAGCTCTATCCACATTGCCGGCCTTACGCCTACAGTATCATAGTTTATATAGTCAAACCCTTGAACATGGATCGTGCCATCATAGTTAACGTACGCGGCGCTGGAGCTGTCGATGCCCGGCGAACGCAACCACCACCACATGGGGTTTCCTCTATATTCGTCCAACCAGTCCATAGCCCTGTCCATAAATGCCGAGCGCTCACCGACTATGTAATTAAGCCAAGATTGAGTCTGGGCGTCGGTCAATACAAGGTTGGCTCGGCGCTCATTGTTGTACATGTCGTCGATGTAGCCGCCGGCGCTGTTAATACTGTTTATCGCACCGCTGTTCCCGAAGTATTGCACGGCTTCCTCAATGCTCAAAAGAAATATTCTGTCTATCGTGTCGCGGCCTCCGTTGGTGCCATACCAAGGATTTTCAGGGTTTCGCACACTTTCCGCTATTATCATTGCCCGCTCACTGCTGTTAAACTGACTGTAAAAATCAGAGTTCAGCCATGCTCGAATTGAGCTGGATTCCCATGTGCAGTCCTCGTTTATCCCGTTGTAACAACGCATTGAAACAATGTCTTTTGTTATTAGAAGAACTCTGTTTTCCTGTACGTCGAGCACCTCCCAGACATATCCGCCGAACTCGTAATAATCTCCTCGACTTAGCAGGACACCGGCCCCACCACTCGGCGGAACCCTGATCAAGCACTCTGCCTGTACTTCGCCAATGCTAACCGTGAGCATCGCGCTTACCGCAGAACCAGAACCGATAAAGATAACACTGGCAGACGTTCCCCAAACATCATTGGGAACGACTTGAAAAACACTTGTATCGCTGCTTGACCACACTATTGCTTCAAGAGGCTCCGCCCCCGCCGGCTCTACTCTTATGCCTAAGGCAACCTGTTCCCCAGCAGCCCCTGAAAGCTCGTTGTCAGGCAAAGGAAGTCCTGCAAATGTAATTGCCACAGAGGTAATCATAGGAGGAGGCGAGGGGTCATCGGGTTCTTCCGATGGTTCAGGTGACGGCGGAGGAGATGGGTCGGTCGGTTGCGGCGAGATTGGCGTCGGCGAATCCGGTGGCGGCGTGTCGGTCGGATTATCGGTGACAATCGGAGATGCTGAAGTACCGGTATTGGTGGGCAAAGGTTGCGGGGAAGGTTCAGCTCTAAATGCCAACACAAATACAATCGTGAAAATCACCGCAACCACTCCCGCTATGGCTGCCCAAAGCGCTTTTGAATTCTTTTTCACGGGGTTTTGCATGTACTGCATGTAATCGCTATTTTGTTGCAATTCCGAGGATATGCTGACATGGATAGGCGTAACATAGCCGCCCTGCGCAGCCATATGAAAGCTGTCTGCGGCGCAGTAGGGGCATTCCGGCAAATGCCTGTAGTACTGGTGTTTTGCGTTGTATGGGCATTGAACAATATCATTTGTCAATAGGCGATTTAGGGCGTGATACCAAGATGCCGCGTCAGGGCGCGCCGACGGGTCTGCCCGGCCTAGGTTGAATGCTTTGTCAAACAGTAAGAATATCTCAGGCGGCACGGACTCCATCGGCGGGCAAAACACGGCTGCCGGCTTGTTGCCCGAGCGGAAAACGTAAGCGTTGCGAGCTATGGCGTCGTTGCCTATAAACGGTGATGCGGTCGATCCCGTCGCATCGGACTTGATTCCGCGGAATGGGTCGACCCCGTTCATCAGAAGCTTGAAAATATGTACCGCAAGGCAGAACAAGTCGCTCTCTTTTGTGAACGTGGGGAGTGACACTTTATCTAAATTGTAATCTCTGCCTTCAGCGCGCTCTTTGTTGCAGTGGTCAAGTATTTCAGGCGCGAGATACCCGGCCATGATGACGTTGGATCTGTAGACGCTCCCGTCATGGTCGGTTATATGGAACGAATCGCAATCCACTATGTATATCTGCCCCGTATTGTAGTTTACCCCGATGTTCATGTGGTTAAAGTCCCCGACGACATACCCCGCAATATGCAGCTCGTGAAGCGCAGCGCAAAGGTTTATCGCTATCGAAATCCTTGACCTCACAGACGGGAAAGATGCGTATTCTGCGGAATCCAGCTGCGGGTGTTTGTAACTGTATACGCGCTGGATATGCTCGTTCATGTCGAGCCTCGGCATGATGAAGCCAACTAGTGAGGGGGAGCGGTTCTCCTGCTCCGTCGACGGATGAAATAAAGGGATGGTTCCATCGTCAAACGAAGCAGGAGAACTGTCACCCTCCCCCGCTGACCACACGGCTTCCAGAGGCCATGCGATTACTCTTTTTTCGAGGAGGGACACCGGCGGGTTCGCAATCATGAACAGGAGTTTTTTCACAAGCTCAGGCGTGACGATCGGCTCGCCGAGGGAGTCGGTTTCTTTATATATTTTCATGAGCAGGCCGGGGTCTTCCCTGACTTCATATATATAACCCTCCCCGCCGTCTTTTATAAGCCGGCCATTTGTGTATGGCATAGTGTCACCTCTTTCGCTCTTTGCTTTTCATCGTAAAATCAAGAGAGTCTCTCGGAATAATATCACATTTTAGCTTGAATTGCATATGTATTTTTATTCGAGCCGCAGGATATAGACCCTGCTGCGGGGTGGCGCATCCTGCGCCTATTAGCGGCGCTCCGCATCCTTGCTCCGCGCTGCGGAATGATAAAACAGCCCCATTCCGGCTACCCCGTGAAATCTGTAACATTTGCCAGTCAATCCCAATTTATTGCAAAATATCAGGATTGGCTTTCTGATATTTTTGCGGTATTCTTTCGTTGAGGTGGAATGCATGATTACTCGAGCGATTGAGGAAAACATCGCGGACTTTTTGTTATGAGAGTGGGACGGTTCT
>Ga0099364_10014726_pt1 | contig 10375 bp, 7 predicted proteins | sample TergutTh196P3_FD_73070 | JGI IMG/M metagenome (GOLD analysis project Ga0099364, IMG submission 73070) | Microcerotermes parvus P3 segment gut microbial communities from Pointe-Noire, Republic of the Congo - Th196 P3 | ecosystem: Host-associated > Arthropoda: Insects > Digestive system > Gut ...
CAACATCCCGTTAGGGATGTTTCTTTCGGTAGAAGAGAACGTAAAAAAAATCATGGCATCCCATCGGGATGCCTCTTTTAGGCGCATCCCGTGCCCCATCGGTCGCACCTGCGCCGATGGGGGCCCCTTTTCCTGCGGACAAGGGGGAGAGGGCGTTTTTCTACCGAGAGACACATCCCTAACGGGATGTAAGAATGGAACACTTTTAATGTGAATTCACTATACCTTATAAGATATGCCACAAATGGCAGGACGAGCGTAATGAGAGTGAAGATGGGAAACTTCTTCGTCACATCCTTCTATGTTTTACGTTCTTCAATGGCAACCCCCCCCTCGCGGAGTACCGTCACCACCCCCTCTGGATCGACCTTCACGACCGTGCTGGCGATACCGCCGGGTGAGACACCGCCGTCCAGCACCATGTCCGCCTCCAGCCCGACATCTTTAAGCGCGTGGGCGGCGTCGAGCGCGGGAATCGCACCGCTGAGGTTTGCGCTCGTCACACGTAGCACCCCCCCGCATAATGTGATGAGCCGGCGTATCGCTTCATGCGCGGGGACACGGAAACCCTCATACCCCCCCCCTTCGCATGGCAGGACGAGCGTCAGGGCCCCTGGCCAATATGTTTCGGCGAGGCGTTTTGCCGCCTCGGGAAAAAATGCGCCGAACCGCTCGACCGCCGCCACCGTCGCCGCGAGTAACGCGATGGGTTTTCCCGTGGGGCGCCCCTTTACCGCATAGATGCGTTGGACGGCTCCGGGATGTCGGGGGTGCGCTGCGATGCCGTAAACGGTGTCGGTCGGGATAATCACAACGCCGCCGACATTCAGGATCTCTGCGGCTTGTGTGAGTGCATCTTCGGTAAGAGCGGAAATCATGTTCCCCTAACGTGTCCCCTTTTTAATTCCCTTACAGCAAACCTAATACTCAATCTCATAGTAGATGGCTTTTGTCGCGCCGCCGTCGAGGAGGATTTTGCCGTTGGCGGCATCGAGGGTCTTTCCCGTGCGGCGGCCGTCGTGGTCGAGGATGTGGATGGTAGGGGGCCCGGGGCGTTTGAATGCCAGCTCGCAGACGACAGGCTCCATCAAGATGGGGGCGCGGCCTTTTTCAATCAGCGTCCCGGCGACAAGCTTCATGCCCGTGTTGCGGGCGCGGGCGAGGGTCGTGACCAACAGGCGCTTGGATGTGGCGATCGGGGCATCGTCCAGACTCGTGACGTAAACCAACGAATAGGGGTTTCGCGCGTTAATGGTCACGTCCTTTAAAGTGCCAGCCCCTCGCGTAAAGCCGACTACCGCCTGAGTCCTTGGTGTCTCGATCAAGATACAGCCATCGCGCGGGGTCTTTCCGCTTCTCCAGAGAAGCTCAAAGGTCGCGGAAACGAACACTTCGGGAATTTCCTCATTATATCGGGAAAAGTCGGCAGGTTCAGTCTTCTTGGCTTGCTCGACGTAGTCCACCACGACGCGCCCGACGGCGAGCGCCTGGACGGGCGTGGCGCTGGAGGAGAAACTTTTCGTGTCGTACCCTTGCTCAATGCGGTCGTCGAAATCCAATGTGCCTTTCTGCAACGACGCGAAATCAACGTTGCGGGTGAAGACGACCTTCGACTCCTTGACGTCGCCGCGCAGCACCTGCCGCGAGATGGCGGGGAACAGTCCGAGCACCTGGGGCGCGACGACATCCCACGTCTCGCCCAGCGTCTGGCGGAATTGCCCCTGGTCGCGGTTCTGGAACATGAAGGAGACGTCCCAGCCGTTCAGTCCCATGCCGTAGGCGCCGATGATGGCGGGGCCCTCGGAGCAAAATTCGCTGGGGAAGGTGTGGATCCATTCCGAGAGCATGAACGGGCGGTCCGAGACCTGCTGCATCCCGGTCGAGAGTAGGCCGGAGCCGGGGACGGCGAGCATGGAGGTGGGGCCCTCGAAATAGTTGTGGCGGTCAATCATGCCGATGCGGTGGTCGGAGAGCAGGTTGAGGAAGTGGCTCGTGCCGCGCCCGGCCTGCCAGTTGGAGGCGATGATCTCGCCCTGGTATCCGGCGGCACGGATGGCGAAGACGAAGCGGTCGTAGAACGCGTTCTGCTTGTCGTACCAGAAGAGCATGGTGTCCACGAGGCGGGGCTTGCGGGCGGTCATCATACCGCCGTCGGTCTGGTCGGGGTCGTAGAACCACGGGTTGCCGACGGGATAGATCGGGCCCGCGCCACCGTTGAACGCCTCGCCCGTCGCCTGCTCTCCGGTGAAGACGTTCAGGGCGTCGCCCCACGCCTTCAGGAGTTCCGTCTCGGTGCCGTACTTCTTTCTCAGCCACGCGGCGAACTCGCGCCCCATGCGGGTCTTGAGGGTTGGCGACTGGTTCATCGCCCGCATGGTGTTGTAGAACAACGCGCTGTCCTCGTTCACCAGCTCGATGCACATCACGCAGGGGTCGGCGGCGTAGGTCAGGCCGGTCTCGGCGTTCGTGTGGTGCAGGAGGTTGATCAGTTGCGCGATCTGGATGTCCTGCAGCTCCGTGCTGACGAACAGGGCCCCGCCGCCGGGGTCAATGATCCCGCGGTCGTTTGGCTGCCCGAGTTCCGTGATATACGGTACACGCGGCATGTCGTCACGGTACACGCGCGCGCGGCCGAAGTTCGCGGAGAGCAAAACGTAGATCCCCCGTTCTTTAAGTTTGGCGACGAAATAGTCCATGCGCGCGAGTTTCTCGGGGTTGTACTTGACGTAGGAGTTGCGGTCGAGGATGCCGTCCCACGTCGAGCCGTCCGCGAACTTGTGGAGGCGCACGGCGTTGATGCCGTACCGCGCGTAGAACGCCGCCCGCTGGTCGGAGATCTCCTTGGGCGATGCGATGGCCTCGTAGCAGATGTTCAATCCCCAAAACTTGACGGGCTTGCCGTTGTACATCAGGCGGTCGCGGTCGCGCTGGATGCGGCCGTGCTTCCCGGCGGGGGCGTCGAGCAGTGCGGACGCGTCAATGACGCTGGGGCGCGTCATGTCGGCGTCGGCCGTCCACGGGAACCAGCGGTCCCAGTCCGGTGGGTCTGGGACACTGTCCGGCGTGAGGTAAAACGCCGTGTCCTCCGGCAGGTCGAGCGTCAGCGAAAATGGTTTACCGTCGTTCGCCGCGATTTTATTTTCCGCGAGGACGACGCGGATTTCCTTGTCGTGGTTGGCAAGGACGGGTGCGTCGAAGGCGATCGTGTAAATGCGCCCGTCGGCGTCTTTTGCGCTGATGCTGCGGAACGTGTCCGAGAGTTTCCCGATGCCCAGCGGGAGGCTGACGGTTTTCGCGCCGGCCGTGTCGGTGAAGATGCCGCGGTCCTTGCCTTGCAGGGGGGTGTCGAAGACAAGGCCGATGCCCGCCATGATGAGCTCGGAATCCTGTGCGGTCGTGAACGTGCCCTCCATCTTCAGCTGGCGTTTCCCTGTGGCGGTCAGTTTGGTGCGGAACGTGAACGGGACATCCGAACGGCCGATTTTCCCGGCGAAGTCACCGACGGCGGAGGCCCCCTCCGTGCGGTAGGTACCGGGGATCCCGGTCCACGCCCACCCGGGCCCCCACAGGCGGTAGCCGATCTGGAGGATGCGCCGCCCGTCGGGTGTGACCACGTTCAGCGTATGCTCGGACGTGTAGGCGATCAACGGCGCATCACCAAGCGCGTTTGAACTTGACATCCGTGCGATACCGGACAGGCACAACAGGATACGAAGTGATTTCATCGATGTGTGCATCGTTTCCCTTTATGCGTTTGGATGTTGCGTGGTCATTCGGGGTTTGCGTCCGGAGGGGGGCGGAGTTCGATTGAAAGGGGGGCGGGGGTGGCGGTCATCGTCGTGCCTTGGCGCACAAGGACGGTGAGGGGGATCTCCTGATAGGGAAAGTTCTCCGAGTCGTCCTCAACCACATTCGCGATGACCGAGAAGTCCTCCCGCCGGACGTTAGCGATCTCCTTCGGGCTCCCCTCCACGTGCAGTTCAACGGTCGGCGGTATACAGGTCCAGGGGGGGGTGTCGGGAGGGAGGGGGATGACCTGCACCGGGACGTTCCCGATGCGCTTGGTCGCTTTCTCATTGGTGATCTGGACGTTCACGACCATCTCGGAGGGCGTGACCTTGAGGCGCGTCGGGTCGCCGGGGGGGGAGAGTGCGACGCGCGTCTGGAAACTCTGCGTGCGCCCCTCGACGTCAATGAGGGTGGACATCACCTGCACCGTGCCCGCGTCGAGCGTGGCGAGCAGGCGGCGCGAGCCTGTGACCGTCGCGCTGGTCTGGTCGTAGAGCAGCCTGACCTGCCCGCGTGCGACGCCGGTGATCTCCGGCCTTGCGATATTCAGCTGCAGGCTCGCCGGCACGTCGAACCGGACCTGCACCTCGGGCGGCTCGATGTCCACGACGCGGAGCCTGTTGGCGTTCCGCAACTGGCTGGTGCGCAGCCTGACGGTTTCGGAATCGGCCGGGACCGCGTTGTTCTTTTTGCGCTTGGGGCTGATGTCGAACAGCAGGATGTCGGGATTGATCTGGTTGAGGTCCGAGTTCGACCCGCGCAACTTCACCTGGACGGAGCGCGGCTCGACCGACTCGATCACGACGCCCGTGTCGCCCGAGTCGAACGCGCCATCCACCGGGACGGAGTAGGGGCGGACATGGCTGATCTGGGCACGGATCGAGAAGTACAACATGCACGCGATGACCAGCGACAGCAGCTTCCAGGGCCAGTCGCGCACAAACATCAGCCGCAGAATTTCACGCCAGTTAATCGTTTGCATCTTCCGTCTCCTCCCGGACCGGGGTTTTGATGTTTTTCCATTGGCGGGTGATCGTCGCATCCAGCCACTCCGAGAACGACGACGGCCGCGCGCGCATACCCGGCATCGCGAAACGCAACCAGCGCAGGACACGCCGCTCGCTGTGCTCACGGTAACGCCGAAGCTTGCCGTTGTAGGCGACGGAGATCCCCCCCGTCTCCTCCGACACCGTGACGATGACCGCGTCCGTCTCCTCGCTTAGCCCGACCGCCGCGCGGTGGCGCATCCCGGACGTGTTCAGTGCCGGCTGGTTCGAGATCGGGAACAGGCAGTGCGCCGCCGCGACGCGCCCGTTGCGGATGATGACCCCGCCGTCGTGCAGCGGCAGGGGGGGGGTGAAGAGCGAGATCATCAGCTCCTGACTGATGAGTGCGTCGAGCGAGATGCCCGTGTCCTCATACCCGGTCAGCGAGATGCCGCGCTCCACCGCGATGAGCGCACCGATCCGCTTGGACGAGAGTTTCTGGACACACTGGCAGAGTTCGTCGGGGACGTGTGTCTGGCGGATGCCGATGGTCTTCCGGAAGAGTGTCCTGCCCACGAGCAGCGCGAGGAAGCGGCGCAGCTCGTGCTGGAACACCACGATCAGGATCACCGCCATGTAGCCCAGCAGGAAGTAGATGACGTGTGAAAGCACGTCAAAGCCCAGCAGGTAGGTGATGACCAGCAGCCCCACGACGATCATCCCCCCCCCCAGCAGCATCTGCGCGCTCCGCGTCCCGCGCACGTAACGCAGCAGCGAGTAGATCGTCAGATACAGGATCAGTATCTGCGCGATGTCCTTCCATCCAATCTGTAGTATTCCGGTTAGCATAAAAAACGGTTCACCGTAAGTTGAATATTAAAAAGAATCGGTACAAAAAAAAGAGGAACGGGAAAAGGTTCAGGAAAAAACCGATGTAGCGGTAGCTTCTGGGCTCCTCCTGCCTGCACAAGCCGAGAAAGCCGAATGACAACCCGACCAGCATCAGCACTGCCGTAAGGAGTCGCACACAATCATAGAGTCCAAAATCAGAGGACTCAAAATCACAGAACCCCAAAAACTTGTTTGCGAAAATCTGGGGCAACGCAACCACGCTCACGAGGACACAAAAGCACCCGATGCTCAAAACCCCGAACCGTGTGTTTGCCCTTCCCCATTCCGACCGCCACCAACGCAACAGCACCGGGAACAAGACGGCAATGGGTATGGCCGCGATGACGACCCAATACAAACCTGGTGCAAACTCCCCCACGAAAACCTGCACGATCGCGAGCCCCGAAAGAATCAGCACCAGAAGATTGAGAGGCAATCCGATAATGCCGAAATACTTCGGCCGTTCCTTCTGGCGCAGACTTTGAACGCCGTGTATGAAACCTTTTAAGCTCAACCAAAGCAACACAGGCGACACCAGTAATAATAATGCCTCGTACGGGAAATAGTGCATAATACACAGTAGCCCCATCATGGTGATAACAATCCCTGCGACAGCATACCCAATGCTAAACCCCCCGAATTTCGCTTTCATGCGACCCTCCTGTGGTTGCTGGACCCGCGAGGGGACTTAGGGGACGCAGGAGACCTAGGGGACACAGGAACTGTAGGTGCCCTCCGCACACCCCCTTTGGAAAGGGGGTTGGGGACGAAAGGACATTGCTAAAATCGCCTAGGTCCCTTAGGTCCCCTTGGTCTCCTACGTCCCCTTCCACAACACGCCATACCGGGCATCTGCGATACGCCCTCGTAATGTGTGTCCTGATATCCTTCTGTCCTTTCATCCTCTCAACGCTCCAATCACTCGCAACGCCTCGGCCGTCCCTTTCACGTCGTGCGCACGGACAATCGCCGCGCCGTGCAACACGCTCCACACCGCCACGGCGATGCTTCCGCCCTCCCCCCCAACTCCTAACTCCTCACTCCCAACTCCTAACTCCCTCACGAACCGCTTGCGCGACGCGCCGATCAGTACGGGCGCAATCTCAACCAAACAATCGAGTCGCTTCAAAATCGCGACGTTGTGCGCGGTGGTCTTCGCGAACCCGAGGCCGGGGTCAATCACACACGCCGCCTCCGCAATCCCCTGCCCTTGCGCATACGCCAGCGCATTCTCCAGTGTCGTCTGCACCTCCGCCGCGACATCCGCATAGTCGGTGTCGTCGTGGCTCGGACGCGAGTGCGTGAGCACAATCCCCGCGCCCGTCTCGCGCACGACCGCCGCCATCGCGTCGTCACCGTCGAAGCGCATCACGTCATTCACGATGCTCGCGCCGGACTTAATCGCGGCGCGCGCGACATTCGCGCGGGAGGTGTCCACCGACAGCACGACCTGCGTCTGCCCCACTAGCCCCTGAACCACGGGTAGGACGCGGCGCAACTCCTCCGCCTCGCTGACGGTCCCCGCGCCCGGGCGCGTCGAGACACCGCCGATGTCGAGGATGTCCGCCCCGTCCGCCGCCAACGTCAGGCCGTACGCTACCGCACGCTCGGCGTCGGGCCATTGCCCGCCGTCCGAGAACGAGTCGGGCGTGACGTTCACGATGCCCATCACGTGCGGCCGGCTCAGGTCAATCCGCCTGTCCCGGCACTGCCATATTTTCTCCGTCCTCATTCGCAGGCTCCGCTTGTGGCTTCAACAACTCCTCGACCTCACGCCCATCCATGGTCTCGCGCTCCATCAGCTGCGTCACCAGGATTTCGAGCTTGTCCCTGTTCTCATCAATCATCTGCTTGGCGCGGGCGTAGGCGTCGGACATGAGGCGCGAGACCTCCGCATCAATCCTGCGGGCGGTCTCCTCGCTGTAGGCTTGGTTGCGTGTGACCTCGCGACCGAGGAAGAGCGTCTCCTGTTTACTCCCGAAGGACTGGAAGCCGAAGGCGTCGCTCATGCCATACGCGCAGACCATCTCGTGTGCGATTTCGCTCGCCATCTTGATGTCCATCTGTGCGCCCGTCGAGATGTCGCCCGTGTAGAGTTCCTCCGCGATGCGCCCGCCCGCGAACACGACGAGCATGTCGAGTAGCTGGTTCCGCGTGCGGTTCAGCACGTCTTTTTTCGGCAGCGCCATGGTCGCGCCGAGGGCCTGTCCGCGCGGGATGATGGTCACTTTGTGGAGCGGCTCCGTGTGCTCGCACAGCACTTGAAGCACGGCGTGGCCGGCCTCGTGCCATGCGGTCGTGCGGCGTTCCTTCTCGTCCATGGCGCGGCTCCTGCGCTCACGTCCCCACAGCACCTTGTCGCGGGCCTCCTCGAGGTCGATATGCTCGACGGCCTGCTTGTTCCCGCGTGCGGCGAGCAGGGCGGCCTCATTCAGGAGGTTGGCGAGGTCCGCGCCGGAGAAGCCGGGGGTCCCCCGCGCCACGCGCGAGAGGTCCGCGTCTGGTGCGAACGTGACCTTCACCGCGTGTAGCCTGAGGATTTCCTCGCGGTCGGTGAGCGTGGGCATATCCACGACGATCTGGCGGTCGAAGCGTCCGGAGCGCAACAGGGCGGGGTCCAGCACGTCGGAGCGGTTGGTCGCGGCGAGGATGATGACGCCCTCGGAGGTCTCGAAACCGTCCATCTCGACGAGCAGGGCATTGAGCGTCTGCTCGCGTTCGTCATGCCCCCCTCCGAGGCCAGAGAAGCGGTTGCGGCCCACCGCGTCAATCTCGTCAATGAAGATGAGGCATGGCGCGTGCTTCTTGCCCTGGTCGAACATGTCGCGCACACGCGACGCGCCGACGCCCACGAACATCTCCACGAAATCCGAGCCGCTGATGCTGAAGAACGGGACCCCGGCCTCGCCCGCGATGGCCTTGGCGAGCAGCGTCTTGCCTGTGCCGGGGGGCCCCATGAGCAGCACCCCCTTGGGGATGCGCCCGCCGAGGGCCTGGAACTTCTTCGGGTCCTTCAGGAACTCGACGATTTCCTGCACCTCCTCCTTCGCCTCCGTGATGCCCGCGACGTTGGCGAACGTGACCTTCTTCTTGTCCTGCGACAACATCTTCGCGCGGCCCTTCCCGAAATTCATCGCACCCGAGTTCGCGTTCTTGAACTGCCGCAGGATGAAGAGTGTGCCGCCGAGGATCAGGGCCAGGACGAGCAACGGCGACCCCAACAGCATCAGCAGCACATTGCCCCTCGTGACCACCATGTACGGCACCTTGTGCTCATCCAGGAGATTTTTGATGTTCTGGTTCTCGCCGGGCGGCAGGTTGAAGCGGAAACTTTTTTTCTTCTCGTCTGTAAACTTACCGCTCACATACGTCCTCCCGGAGACGGAGTCGGTTACCCACTCGACTTGCTCGATGAGGCCCTCCCCGGAGACCAGTCTCTCGATCTCCACCCGGTCGATCACCTTCACGGTGTTCTCCTGCTTCATGAGCAGCATCGCGACCATGGTCAACGCCAGTAATGCGAGGACAAGCCATGCGAGGAGCCCTTTCGGCGGGAGTGCCCCGCCTGCCACCTTCTCTTCATCCTCACGTTCCTTTGTCGGCGCGGAAAGCGGTGGCGGATTATTGGACAGATCATTCTGTTCTTTTTTTTCCATAAAGCCGATAGTATATCGTTTTTAGGTGCTGACGGGCAATGGAAAAGAGAAGCGACACGTCTTACTTCGACAGTGTCCCGCCGAGGTTGTAACTTTGAGGGGGATACGTCTTGCCATCGCCGACGCCTTTCTCCATCAGGGCCTTGAGCTCATCGAAGTGCGCGGGATAGACGGCACGGGGGGGGCAGTCGTGCTTCTTGCACACGGCCGCGGCCATGCCGACGACCTCGCCGAGCATCCCGCCCGTGCGCATGAGGCGCGTGGTCCCGAGCGCAACATGCGTGACGCTGATGTTCCGGCCCGAGAGGAACAGGTTCTCGACGTTCTTCGAGTAGAGGCAGCGGTAGGGGACGGGGTACGGGTAGATCGTCTTATGCTTGGCAATGGACTTGAACTCCTCGCCAGGGAAGTTCTTCGTGTTGGCGGGGTCGGGATAGTGCAGGTCAATGGTCCACGTCGTACAGGCGGTGCCGTCGGGATAAACCACTGGGCCAGTGAGGTCTTGCTCTGTCAGGATGTAGTCGCCGATGAGGCGGCGCGACTCGCGCTTGCCTGCGACGTAGGCGACCCATTCGAGCGTGCTGTTGGCGTAGCCCGCGTTGTTGTCGGCATGGTTTTTGAGGAACGCCCAGTTGGAGAAGATGACCATCATGCCGTAGTCGCGAATGTGTTCGAAGTCGGTGATCTGGTCGCGGTTCATGCCGGTCTCCCATGTCCACTCGCCCATCTTGACGCGTTCGTAGGTGGTGTTGCTGAAGGGGATGCCCCACGTGATGTCGGGGAATGCGGAGGGAGTGTCGCCGTCCTTCGCATACCACTGCACGGACGCGCCCATGGTCATGGCGTCGCCTTTTTCGGGGGCGGTCGGCTCGCCTGTCTCGTCGCGGCCCTCGCGCCCCATGCGGAACTCTGCGCCCGCCAGGGCCCCGATGGTACCGTCGCCCGTGTTGTCCATCACGAGGGGGGCCACGAAGCGCGTCTCCACGCCCGTCTCGATGTTGCGCCCGATGACGGCGGCGATCTTCGCGCCGTCCATCTCGACAGCGATGCCGC
>Ga0099364_10014727_pt1 | contig 10375 bp, 10 predicted proteins | sample TergutTh196P3_FD_73070 | JGI IMG/M metagenome (GOLD analysis project Ga0099364, IMG submission 73070) | Microcerotermes parvus P3 segment gut microbial communities from Pointe-Noire, Republic of the Congo - Th196 P3 | ecosystem: Host-associated > Arthropoda: Insects > Digestive system > Gut ...
ACGACAGCCAAAAATATCCCGCCCAACACCAATAAGGCCAACAGGCGCGGGTCATTGCTGAAACCAAGGCCCAGGCTCTCTCTGAGCCAGCGCACCGGGTTATTATTCAAAACCGCCTCGGCTGAACCGAAAATGGCGGCCAAAAGGGCGACCAGCCCGGCCAGGGCCAGCTCGGATAAGGCAATAACTACGCCCAAAGCCAAAAGGCAGATAAAACGTATTTTTTCCCTGGCCGGCACCAAAGGCAAGAGAACACGCAGGGACTGGACTACGGAATATTGAGCGCTCATTTCACCTTCAAGCGGCATAGCGAGAGTATTCAGTCAGTAATCTTTCCCAAATCATCCGGGGCTGAAAATCCTCCATCACCCGCTTGCGTCCCGCCGCCCCGTGGGCCTGGGCCAGGGCCGGGTTTTGCAGATATTCAACTACCGCCCGCGCCAAGGCTTCCGCGTTGTTGGGGGGGGCCAGCCGCCCCGTCACCCCGTCTACCACCGCGTCAACACAGCCCTCCACCTGCGAGGCCACTCCCGGCACCCCGCACAGGGCCCCCTCAAGCAGTGTGTTGGGCATTCCCTCACTGCCCAGGGAAGGCAGGAGCAGCACATCCATCAGGCGGTAACAGCGCCCCGCCACGCCCTGTTCCACCAGCCCCGTAAGGATTACGGACGTGTCGCTTTCAAGGCGCATTCGGCAGACTTCAGGCACAGCGTCCTCCCGCTCCCAAGGGCCAATCAACAAAAGCCGCGCCTCTGGGAAAACTTTCCGTATTCTGGGCCAGGCCTCCGCAATGGTTTCCAGCCCCTTCTGGCGGCATAAACGGCCCAGAAAACCCACCACGGGAAACCCAGCGCCTGCCTTTTCGCGTTCCAGGCGGGTTATGGCCTCCGGGACAGCGGCGCCGGGTTCATCCAGCCATTCCTCTCGAAAACCATTGGCTGACCCGTGGCCGATTACGAACCCTCGGCCCTTTGGTATGATGCCGTTACGGGACATGAACCCCAATAAAGACGGCGAGACGCACCAAGCGCGGTTGGCCAGCCGGGCGGTTATTCCCTCGATGGCGCGGTAAAACAGCTTTTTTGCGCCGCCCCTCCGCCCGGTTATTGTTCCATGACAGGCGAAGAAACGACCGGACACGCCTGTTAGTCTGGCCGCCAGCATGGCCAGAAAGGCCGATTTCGGAGCGCCGGTGTGGACAATATCGGGCCTGAGATTACGAAAAAGACGCACCAGCTTCACCAAGGCCGCCGCATCACGCAATAACGAGGGAGAACGCGGAATATCGAGCGGATGCGCAATAAGGCCATCGCGGCGGCAGGTCTTTTCCAGGTAATCATCAGGTGAGGCAATAAGATGCAGCTCGAACCCCCGCTCCCGCAGAAACCAATTCTGTCCCTTCTGGAAATGCCAAGGCAGAAAGGCCGTGGTGAAAACATATACCAAGCGTTTGCTCATAAAATCAGTAACTGGAATGAAACAGCTTGACGACCAAGCGATTCCTTCTCTTCCACATGTATCGCCGGAAAGGAGGCGGCAGGAACAGCCGGCCCAGCAATATCAGCCCGGATACGATTCCCGCCTTCAAGGCTTTAAATAAATCAGTCCCCACTATCAAGGGGTTGAGGGCATATTTACGGTAGGCGCTATTCTTCTCCGCATAACCCGGATAATAGGGAAGGGACCCCGCCTGCCCGCTAACGCCTTCAAAATTGAAAATGGAGACGACCATAGGCACATATTCATAGCTGGCCCGCCAGCGCAGTATGGCCCGCATAAACCACTCGTAATCGCCCGCTATTTTGTAACTTGTGTCGTAGAGACCTATTTTTGCAAACAAATTTCTTCTGATGAAAGTTGCCTGGTGGGGCAGACTGTGCATTTTGAAATAGATAAGCCCCAGCCGGCGGCGGCCAACAGGTAAGACCGGCCAAAGCATGAGGCCGGTCTCCCGGGCAACCATTTCCCCAAAAATGATGTCAGCCTCAAGAGCCGGCTTCAAAGAGGCCAAAAGCGGGTTATCCGTCTCAAACCTGAAGAGCCGGGCCAAAACCAGGGGGCCGGCCAAAGAATCGCCGCCGTTGAGGAACAGGAGATACTCCCCCCGCGCCTGCTTTATGCCCTTGTTCATGGCCTCGTATATGCCGCCATCCGGCTCTGAGACGAAAAAGGACATGTGCCGGCGGTAGCGGCTCAAAACTTCCAGGGTGCCGTCGGTGGAGGCGCCATCAATGACCAGCCATTCAAAATCGTCAAAAACCTGGGCCGCCACGGACCGGCAGGTCTCCTCAATCAATTTTTCTTCATTGCGGCAGATGGTGATGATGGAAACTTTTGGGGCGGCGTCAATTTTCCTCATTTGGCCAGCCCCCGAATATGGCTCACAGGCTGGGCCAAAAACCAGCGGTAGGTTTCCGCCAGCCCTTCCCTGAGGGGCACCCGGGGCTGCCAACCCAAGGCGGAGATTTTGGAAATATCCAGCAGTTTGCGGGGGGCGCCATCGGGTTTGGAGGTATCCCAGGCTATTTCCCCTCTGAAACCCACCACCTCGGCCACCAGGGCGGCCAAATCCCGGATGCTTAGGTCCCGGCCTGTTCCGACATTGATCACTTCCGGGGCCTCGTAATGCTCCATCAAAAACAGACAGGCCCCGGCCAAATCATCCACATGCAAAAATTCCCTAAAAGGCGCGCCGCTGCCCCACAGGGTTACGGTATCGGCCCCCGCGCTCTTGGCTTCGTGAAATTTTCGAAGCATGGCCGGCAGGACATGGGAATTTTCCAAATCGAAATTATCGCCCGGCCCGTAAAGGTTGGCGGGCATGGCGGAAATAACCCTGAGGCCGTATTGTTCCCGGTAAGCCTGGCCCAGCATGAGCCCGGCTATTTTGGCTATGGCGTACCACTGGTTGGTGGTTTCCAGGGGGCCGGCCAGGAGGCTTTCCTCTAAAATGGGCTGAAGGGCCAGACGGGGATATATGCAGGAAGAACCCAAAAGAAGAACCTTGGCCGCGCCCTGCCGCTGGGCGGCCTTAAGGAGGCTGGTGTGGATGAGGATATTTTCATGCAGAAAATCCACCGGGCAGGTTTTATTGGCCATAATGCCGCCCACCTTGCCGGCGGCGGAAAAGATATATTCCGGCTTTTGGGCGGCAAAGAAGCCTTCGGCTGCCCCCTGGTCGGTCAAATCCAGCTCGGCGCGGCCGGCCAGTATGAGATTTCGAAATCCCTCCCGCTTCAGGCAACGCACCAGGGCCTGGCCGACCAGGCCATTGTGCCCCGCGACATAGATTCGGCCGGTTTTATCCATGATTCTCCAGCCAGCTCCGCCCGCCGCCCGCCAGCTCCAGGTCACTCTCCACCATCATCCGGCAGAGTTCCTCCAGGCTGGTTTTTGCTTCCCAGCCCAGCTTGGCCCTGGCCTTGGCCGGGTCGCCTATGAGGATATCCACCTCGGCCGGGCGGTAAAATTTGGGGTTGACCCGCACCAGCACCCGGCCGGTTTGAGGGCAGACGCCCTCTTCCCTTTCCCCTTCACCCCTCCAGCCGACCTCCATATCCGCGGCGCGGAAGGCCATGGTGACGAAATCGCGCACAGTTACGCTGCGCCCGGTGGCCAGAATATAGGTATCGGGCTCCGCGGCCTGCAGCATGCCCCACATGCCTTCCACATATTCCGGGGTGTAGCCCCAATCACGCTTGGCCGAAAGGTTGCCGAGCTCCAGCCTCTCCTGTAGTCCCAGCTTTACGCGGGCCACGGCATGGGTAATCTTGCGGGTCACGAATTCCAGGCCTCTGAGCGGCGACTCGTGGTTGAAAAGTATGCCGCTGACCGCGAAAATATCGTAACTTTCCTTGTAATTTATGGTCATCCAATGGGCGTAGACCTTGGCCGCGCCGTAGGGGCTGCGGGGATAAAAAGGCGTATTCTCGGTCTGAGGTATCTCCTGAACCTGGCCGAACATTTCTGAAGTCGAGGCTTGATAAAAGCGGGTATCGGGCTTAACCTGGCGAATGGCCTCCAGAAGGTGGACCGGCCCAAAGCCGTCTATGAGGCCTGTGGCTATAGGCTGATCAAAGGAGAGAGCCACGAAACTCTGGGCGGCCAGGTTATAAACCTCGTCCGGCCGGGATAGGGACATCAGGCGGAGGGCGGAGGAAAGGTCTGTCAGGTCATAGGCCGCCAGTTCCAGGCCGGGCCGATCCAGAAGGTTCAAGTATTCCAGCCGCCAAAAATTGGGAGTGCTGCTGCGGCGATAGGCCCCGAAAACCTTGTAGCCCTTATCCAGCAGAAGCGCGGCCATGTAGGCCCCGTCCTGCCCGGTGACCCCGGTGATTACGGCTGTTTTACTCATGCCGCCCTCTTTTCGCTTAAAGTCTTCATCGGGCCGCAGCTTGGTCTTCCAGCCTGACTACCAAGGCGCTCAACTGTTCTATTTTTAAAAGGAGCTCTTTTTCCCGCCCCTGGCTGAGCAGCGGCCTGTCTGTCTCTTTTGTAATAAGCATTTCCCCTTCGCCGAAAAACAGCCACTCCCGGGATATTTGGGGGAAAAAACCCAACATTTCCACGAGTAAAGGCCACAGACTTTTCTGCTTTTCCTTGGAGAAGTAGCCGTTAAAAGTCGTTTGCTTAATTCTAAGCTGTTTAGCCAATCCCGATCTGGACTGGCCGGAATATCTGACGAGTTCATCCACCCGTTCGTAAAGCTCCATAACCGCTCCTAAGACTTAAGCCTCTGCCTGGCGTCTTGAGCTGATTCGCAGGGCCAAGAGGCCCTTCCGTAGATGTCGTCGAAACGCACTATGTCATCTTCGCCCAAGTAATCGCCGCTCTGAACCTCGATGATGACCAGATTGATGAGACCCCGGTTGGCCACTCTATGCTTGTGGCCGGCCTTGATATAGGTAGACTCGTTGGTATCCACCAGAAAGACCTCGTCGTCACGGGTCACTTCAGCCAAGCCGCTGACCACTATCCAATGCTCGCTGCGGTGATGGTGCCGCTGGAGGGAGATGGACGCTCCGGGCTTGATCTCCAGGCGTTTTATCTTGAAGCGCGGGCCTTGCCCCAGGAGGGTGTAGCTGCCCCAAGGCCGATAGGCCTGGCGGTGCTGGCGATGAACTTCCCCCCCTTTGTCTTTCAGGCGGTTATATATGGTCTTGACTTCCTGCGCCCTGCCCTTCCCGGCCACCAGGAGGGCATCCGGCGTATCCACCACCAGGAGGTTTTCCACCCCCAGGGCGGCCACCAGGCGGTCCTGGCCGCAGATATCACAATTTCGGACATCTTCCAGAATGGCTTCCGTGCCGCCGAAGACGCGGTTGCCCTCGTCATCGGCCGGGTGAAGCCCGGCCAGAACAGTCCAGGAGCCGATGTCGCTCCAAGCCAGATCACAGGGCACTACAGCCACAAGAGACGATTTTTCCATGACCGCGTAGTCGATGGAGATATCGGGGACAGCCTTGAAGGCTTCAGTATCCAGTTCCAGCACCCGGCCGGATCGCTCTTCAGCAACTGTTCCGCTCTCCAAGGCCGCTTCCGCGCCCGCCAGCACTTCAGGGGCCCAGCGGCCCAGCTCTTCAATCATCACCCCGGCCCGGAAGCAGAAGAGGCCGGCGTTCCAATAAAAATTGCCCGCGGCCATATAGGCCCGGGCTTGTTCCTCACTGGGTTTTTCCACAAAACGAAGCACCCGGTGATCATCAGCTTCAATATAGCCGAAGCCGGTCTCGGGACGGGTGGGCTTAAGGCCGAAAGTAACGAGAAAGCCTTGGGAGGCCAGAGCCAAGGCCCGGGCCACAGCCTCGGCGAAGTCGGCCTGGCCGGCGATGAGGTGATCGGCGGCCAGAACAAGGAGTGGGGTCTGAGGGCCATGACTCCTGACCGTTTCCAAAGCCGCGGCGGCGATGGCCGGCGCCGTGTTGCGCGCGAAAGGCTCCAGGATATATGTGGCCGGTAGGCGAAGGCCAGCGGTCGCATAGGTTTCAGCGGCCTTGAAGTGAAGTTCCCGGTTGGTTACCGTGATAAGGCCTCTGGTCTGGGGCAAACCGGCCGCACGGAGGTAAGCCTCTTCCAAGAGGCTGCGGCCGGAAGGCAGACTGAGGAAGGGCTTGGGGTGGAGATCCCGGGAGAGGGGCCATAGGCGGGATCCTGCCCCGCCGCAGAGGACGGCGCTAATCATAAGGCCGGCCCCAAATTCAAGCCAACGCAATCAAAAAGAAAGCCCGGGCGTGGCGAAAAAGCCTTACGTGCGGGCGCGAGAAGATAATAAAAAAGGGTTGATTTTTTGCAATAACCCTTTATATTATTATATGTTTTAGCTAAAGAGCTGGGAAGGGCAGAGAGAGCAATAATCATGCCAATTTTGAAATTGGCAAAGATTAAGCTGAATTTATTCAATAAGACAGTCATTTTCCGCTTAAATTAAGCCTGACGCTTTCTCGTTCAAATTAACCGCAGAGGGTAGGGTTATTATATTCTTTGGCTGGCTAAAGTCAAGACCTGATTGTGAATAAGTCAGGGCAATCGCTTGAAAGGTGTCATCAATTCCCTGCCGCGGGAGGAGTTTTCCAATTGCTTCATATCCTGGGTCGATTCATTACGTAAAAAGGACTTCGCCGGACGCCGGCCTACTTCGGCTCGCGGCTGGAGAGCTATCTGTGCCCCGCCATTTCTGCACATATTTTGATCATCAATACCTGCCCCGCGGCATGGTCATGCTGAAAAGTCTCCATGAACACTACCTTCAGGCGCATGTCCATGTGTTGTGCCTTTCGGATGAATGTCATGTAGCCCTTTCCGCAATGGCCTACCCCTTTGTTACGCTGATTCGCTTGGACGAGCTTGAGGCGGCCGACCTGGAACTGGCCGCGACACGTTCAACCCGTAGCCGGATTGAGTACTATTTCACCATTACCTCCTGCCTCCTCTGGCATCTGCTGAACGAGCACGGCCTGGATGAAGTTACCTATCTTGATGCGGATATGATGTTTTTTAGTTCGCCGGAGCCATTGTTTGATGAGGCCGGAGACGCATCGGTTATCATCACTCCGCACCGTTTCTCCCCGCATTTAAAACACTTGAGTAAGTACGGCTTATACAACGTGAGTTGGATGACTTTCCGTAATACCCCACCTGGCTTGGTATGCCTTTCCTGGTATAGAAAGGCATGCCTTGAATGGTGTTTCGACAGACTTGAAGAAAGGCGTTATGCCGACCAGAAATATCTGGATGTTTTTCCCGTCAGCTTTGCGGGCGTGCATATCATGACGCACCCTGGCGGGGGGCTTGCCCCTTGGAATTTGGAAGGCGCGGATATATGCGAATCGCCTACCGGCTTACGCATTGCCGGCGCGCCGCTTATTTTCTATCACGCGCAAGGTGTAATGCATATTGCGGGACCTTTTTACATCACCGGGCTCCAAGCATATCGAGCCAAATTGAATAATCCAGCAGTGGTATCGTTCCTCAAAGAATATATTTCCAGGTATGCCCGAGCATCCGAAACCGCCTTACAATTAATTGATAGTGTTTATTTCTTTGGAATCAGACGCTCAAAAAAACTGAACTATCTCAGAAAGGGCAAACACCTGCTTCTTGGGGTTTTAACTAATACAATCATACGGTTGCCGCCGCTACCGTCAAAAGGAGCGCGCTAATGAGTCCTGAAAAATTTGACGACTCAAACTACTGGAGCAATTGGATGGTGGGTGTCCGGTGGGCGCCAGAGGCAACAAGGGGTCAAGTCGCATTGACTTAACCCCTTGAATTTATTGGCTCCTCAGGACGGACTTGAACCGCCGACCCAGTGGTTAACAGCCACTTGCTCTGCCGACTGAGCTACTGAGGAATATTTAGCCGACATCCTTTGTCATTATAGGGGTTGGCGCGGCTTTGTCAAGAACTATGCGAGGGTGATTTTATCTCCTATGCCCCCCACAGCCATGCTCCATGAAAGCAATTCCGGTTACTTGGCCGAAACTCCCCAAGGGTTCCTGAGTTGGGGCGAGCTGACGGCCGGGCTTCTCAAGCGGCGGTACAAACGCTTCCTGGCCGAAGTGGAACTGGCCGACGGCCGCCTAGTCACGGCCCACACGGCCAATACCGGCCGCATGACCGGCTGCGCAGAACCGGGCCGCCCGGTCTGGCTCTCCCGCCACGCCGGTCCCGCCCGCCGTCTGCCCTTCACCTGGGAGATGATCCGGATGCCCGGAGCCCTGGTAGGCATAAACACCCAGGTGCCCAACCGGCTGGCGGCCCTGGCGGCTCGGACCGGTCTTTTGGCCGAACTGGACGGCCCGGCCGAAGTGGAGACCGAGGTGAAGTGCGGGGCCAGCCGGCTGGATTTACGCCTGACCGACCGTCATGGACGCCCGGTCCTGGTGGAGGTAAAAAATTCCACCCTGGCCGAAGGAGGCACGGCCTACTTCCCGGACGCGGTCACCGCCCGAGGTGCCCGTCACCTGGACGAATTGGCCGCCCGGGCCCGGGCGGGGGAGCGGACGGCCCTCCTGGTCGTGGTCCAGCGCGGTGATGCCGAGCGCTTCAGCCCGGCCGACCACATTGACCCACAATGGGGACGGAGGCTGCGCGCCGCCCTGGACCAGGGCATGGAAATTTGGATTTACCGGGCCGAACTGACCCTTAAGACGATTGCCCTGGGCCCCCACCTGCCCTTGGTGCTCTAAAAATATATGGAAATAGGGACTGAACCCATTTATAATGCGACTTAAAATATAGCCGGGAAACTATAAGGAGGGTTGTCAGTGACCCGCGATCCGGCCTTGGAATTGGTTCGGCAGGCCCGGGCCGACGGTCTCAAAGCCCTTGGGGAGGCGCCGGTTGAACTTCTGGTTCAGGCCGCCCGTTTCATGGCCCGGGCTCTAGCCGACGGCCAGGTCGTCTTCCTCTGCGGCAACGGCGGCAGCGCCACCCAGGCCCAGCACCTGGCCGGGGAACTGGTGGGCCGCTTTCTCTTGGAAAGGCCGGGCCTGCCGGCCGTGGCCTTAAACGCCGACTCCGCCATCCTGACCGCGGTGGGCAATGATTACGGCTTTGACCGCGTCTTCGCCCGCCAGGTCCAGGCCCTGATGCGGCCCGGAGATATCTTGTGGGCCCTGTCCACCAGCGGCCGCTCGCCCAATATCCTGGCCGCCCTGGCCGCGGCCGGAAAGGCCGGCGGCCGTACCATTCTCATGTGCGGCCCCACCGTGCCGGAGGACCTGGAAGTTGACCTGGCCCTCCCCGCCCCTGTTGCCGGGACGCCCAGGATCCAGGAAATGCACCTGTTTTTCGGCCACACCCTCTGTCACTTGGTGGAACGTTGGCTCTTCGACGCCCCCGGGGAACTGGACTGACCGCGGATGCGGCCCTGGCCTGAACTCGACTTTAAGGCCGTGACCACCACCGACCTGGGGGCCCGGCCCTCCAAGGTCCAGGCCGCCGGTTTCGCCCGCCCTTTAAGGCCGGGGCTGACCCTGGCCGAATTCGCCGCCTCCCTGCCCCGGCTCCTGGCCGCCTCCGACCTCCGGGAGGCCGCCGCCCGCCTGGCCGCGGCGCATAGGGCGGGCCGCCCCATCATTCTGGGCCTTGGCGGCCATGTGGTCAAGGTGGGCCTGGGGCCGGTCATCATTGACCTTATGGAGCGAAATTTTATAAACGGCCTGGCCGCCAACGGCTCGGTCATGGTCCACGATGCCGAAGCGGCCCTGGCCGGGGCCACCAGCGAGGATGTGGACGCAACCTTGGGCGAAGGCCGTTTCGGCGTCACCGCCCAAACCGGGGAAATCATCAACCGGGCCGCCCGGGCCGCCGCCGCAGACGGCCGGGGCCTGGGCCGGGGCCTGGGCCGGGCCCTCCTGGAAGCCTCACCGTCCCACCTGGACCTAAGCATCCTGGCCGCCGCCGCCCGCCTGGATATCCCCGCGACCATCCACACCGCCATCGGCACCGATGTCTTCAACATCCACCCCGAAGCCGACGGCGCGGCCCTGGGCGCGGCCGGCATGGACGACTTCCGCCTCTTCTGCCGCCTGGCGGCCGACCTTGAAGGCGGGGTCTTCATCAACCTGGGCTCGGCCGTGATACTGCCGGAAGTCTTTTTAAAAGCCCTGACCCTGGTTCGCAACCTGGGCCATCGGGTCAGCGGCCTGACCACCATCAACATGGACTTCATCCGCCACTACCGGACTTCGGTCAACGTGGTGGAACGGCCCACCCGGGAGGGAGGGCGGGGGTTTTACTTCCTGGGCCACCATGAGATCATGTTTCCCCTCCTGGCGGCCCTGGCTCTGGAGCAAACAATTTAAAACATTACGTAACCATCATGCCAATCTACGAATTGAACTGTACTAAATGCGGCCGGGACTTTGAGGAA
>Ga0099364_10014728_pt1 | contig 10375 bp, 8 predicted proteins | sample TergutTh196P3_FD_73070 | JGI IMG/M metagenome (GOLD analysis project Ga0099364, IMG submission 73070) | Microcerotermes parvus P3 segment gut microbial communities from Pointe-Noire, Republic of the Congo - Th196 P3 | ecosystem: Host-associated > Arthropoda: Insects > Digestive system > Gut ...
GCCGTTCGATTTCAAAGCAGCGCGGCGCCGATATTTCCTCCAGATTGATCCCGCCAAAACTGCCAGAGAGCACGCTAATCGTATTGACTATTTCTTCAATGTCGCGGGAGCGTATGCACAGAGGGATGGCGTCCACACCGCCCAGTTCTTTAAAGAGTATGGCTTTGCCTTCCATGACGGGCATCGCCGCTTCCGGGCCTATATCCCCCAGGCCAAGCACGGCAGTGCCATCCGTGACGACGGCTACAAGGTTTGAGCGGCGCGTCAAGGCAAAGCTTTTTGACAAGTCCTTTTGAATCGCCAAACATGGCTCCGCAACTCCCGGCGTGTAGGCTATTGATAGGTCTTCTTGCGATTCAATTGGAACCCTGCTGATTACTTCGATTTTTCCTTGCCACCGATAATGTTTTTTCAGCGACTCCGACGCATAATCCATACTCAACGCCCTTCTTTTTTTGACCGCAGCCATTTCTCCGCTTTTTCCAATGCCAACGCGACTGCGCGTTCGTTTGGGCCGCCCGGCAAATCCCTTGCGTTTACGCAGGCTTCAACGGCAATCGCTTCAAAAATCGTTTCGTCAAATACGTCCGATGCCGCTTTGAACTCTTCAAGGGTAAGCTCGTCGAGCGAAACCTGTTTGTCTATCGCGTATAATACGAGTTTGCCGGTGATTTCGTGGGCATCCCTGAAAGAAATGCCTTTTTTTACCAACCAATCTGCGGCGTCAGTGGCGTTCATCCATCCTGCCAGGGCGCTTTTATACATCGTTTCCGCATGAAAAACAATGTTTTCAAACATGCCCGTAAACACGGAAAGGCAGGCTTTGACAGTGTCCGATGCGTCAAAGACCGCTTCTTTGTCTTCCTGCATATCCTTGTTATACGCCAACGGCAATCCTTTCATCACGGTCAAAAGCCCCGTAAGGCTGCCGTATACGCGCCCCGTCTTGCCCCGAATCAGCTCCGCCATGTCAGGATTCTTTTTTTGCGGCATGATCGATGAACCCGTCGCGTAGGCATCGGAAAACTCAAGGAAGCGAAATTCATCCGCTGACCAGATGATCAATTCCTCGCAAAACCGGCTCATATGCATCATGATCATGGAAAGGCACGAAACGTATTCCACGCAAAAGTCACGGTCGGAGACGGCGTCGAGGCTGTTTGCGCTAATTTCCGAAAACCCGAGCCGCTCCCTGACGAATTCCCTGTCAAGCGGATATGTGGTCGAGGCAAGCGCCCCGGAGCCAAGCGGCATGACGTCGGTTCTTTTGCGGCAATCCTCAAGCCGCAAGTGATCGCGTTTGAACATTTGAAAATATGCCATAAGGTGGTGAGCCAACGTGACGGGCTGCGCCTTTTGCATATGAGTATATCCGGGCATGACGGTTTCCATGTGTTTTTTTGCCGTTTTCAGCAGCGCTTCAATAAGCTCGGCGATCAAAGTTTTAACCGCGTCGATATCTTCCATTACGTACATGCGCATATCGAGCGCGACTTGGTCGTTCCTGCTTCTGCCGGTATGAAGCCTTCTGCCCGCGTCTCCGATTCGGGACACAAGCTCAGACTCGACGAAAGAGTGTATGTCTTCAGCATTGGCGTCGATTTCAAGCGCGCCGCTGTCAATATCCGACAATATGCCCCCCAAAGCCTCAACGATCATCTTCGCGTCGGCAGACGGGATTATGCCTTGCCTGCCAAGCATTTCGGCGTGCGCCACGCTGCCGAGGATGTCGTGACGGTACAGCCTTTTGTCAAAGCCGATGGAGGAATGGAATAGGCCGGCTGCCTCGTCCGGCTGTCCTACAAAACGCCCGCCCCATAGTTTCATGTGTCTTGTTCCTTCAAAAAAGCGCGTATTGTCATCGGGAGCGCAAGCAGTTTAATGAAGCCCTCCGCATCCTTATGATCGTACAAGTCGCCCGTCGTAAAGCTGGATATGTCCTGATTATATAGCGAATAGGGGGATGAACTCCCCGCGGGTATGATATTCCCTTTATACAATTTGAGCCGCACGGAACCGCAAACGGTCTCCTGCGTTTTATCCACAAAAGCGGACAGCGCCTCCCTCAACGGCGTAAACCATTCGCCGCAGTAGATCAGCTCAGCCATCTTTTGCCCCACGACGGCCTTGAACGATGCCGTTTGCCGATCGAGGCAGAGGTTTTCAAGCTCCTTGTGCGCCGCGTATATTATCGACCCGCCCGGCGTTTCATACACGCCGCGCGATTTCATGCCGACTATCCGGTTTTCCACCAAATCTTCGATGCCGATCCCGTTTCTGCCTCCGATTTCATTCAGCTTTTCCACCAGCTTCACAGCGTCGATGTCTTCGCCGTTCAGCTTTGTCGGAATGCCTTTTTCAAAACCGATTTCCACGTATTCCGGAGCATCGGGCGCATCCTCCGGCGCGACGGAAAGCAGCAGCACGCGCCTATATTCCGGCTCCGCCGCAGGATCCTCAAGTTCCAACCCTTCATGGCTTGAATGCCATAGGTTTTGGTCGCGGCTATAGCTGTGCTCTTTTGCCATAGGCGCCTCGATCCCGTGTTTTGCCAGATATTCCATTGCGTCTTCGCGGGACTTAATGCCCCATAAGCGCCAGGGCGCGATGATTTTCATCTGTGGCGCGAAGGTCTTGATGGCCAGTTCAAAACGCACCTGATCGTTGCCTTTTCCCGTAGCCCCGTGGCAAATCGCCGTTGCGCCCTCCGAAAGCGCGACGTCCACAAGTTTTTTCGCTATCAACGGCCTTGCGGCGGACGTCCCGAGAAGGTATTTGCCCTCATACACGGCGTTCGCCTTGACCATCGGGAAAATATAGTCGGTCACAAACTCATTTCTCGCGTTTATGATGCAAACCTTGTCGGCGCCGGTTTTTATCGCCTTTTTTTCAAATTCGCCATAGTTGTCGCACTGTCCCAAATCCGCGCAACAGGCTATGACCTCGCATCCTGCGTAGTTTTCCTTGAGCCAGGGTATGATGGCGGTTGTGTCCAACCCTCCCGAATATGCCAGAACGACTTTTTCGCTCATTTTAATATGCCCTCCCTAAACCGTTTTGGGCGCAATGAACATTTCATCGTCCCTATTCGGAGCGTTCTTCAAGATAAGTTCCCGGTCAAATGAAGCCCGAGGCTCGTCCTCACGGAAAGAATTCACATTATTGTACGGATGGCTGCGCTCGGGAACATTTTCCGTATCGAGTTCTCCGAGCCTCGCCATGCCGCTCAAAATGTCTTTTAAGTCCCCGGTCAAACGCTGCTTTTCGTCATCCGGGAGCGTTAAGCAAGATAAATCTTCCAAATAAGATATAAGTTCGTCGGTCATTTGCATGGCATCGTATTATCCCCTGAGCAATTCCGCCGGCCCTGACAGCGAGACGCCATCGCCGAACCTATCCCATTTCATGCGAAACGTATTGCCGCCCATTGTGACGTTTGCCGTGTTGTACAATACTTTTTGGCACATCATTGAAGCCGTGCCGGCGACGCAGGCGGCCTCCGAAGTGAACGGGTATTCGCCTTCGCCCCGCTGCCACAGGCGGGCCTTAACGTTCCCCTTGTCAAGCACTTGGATAAATACTATGCTGGCGCCCTCCGGGAACAAAACGTGCGTTCCAAGCGCCGCTCCCAATGCCGGCACATCCACGTTGTCAAGATCGTCCACAAACACGGCGCCGTGCGGAGTTCCAAAGGACATCGCCGTAACCCTGTGGCATTCTCCGTCAACCATGAACGGATCGCTGATGCACATCGGCGTCGATGCGTGCTTCACAGGGACGAGGACGGGGACCGTGACAGGCTTTCCTAACGAAACGGTCGTGTCCCTCTCTGACTGAATCTCACATTCTTCTACGAATACTAACGATAGGGGCAGTACACTTCTTGCTAACATTTTATTTTCCTCCTTTATATTATCGTATAGTTTATTGTTTTTCTAAACCACGCCTTGTTGGATCATCGCTTCGGCGACTTTTCCAAACCCGGCGATATTAGCCCCATAGACAAGATTGCCCTTCATGCCATATTTTTCCGCGGCCTCAAAACTGCTGACGTATATATCGCGCATGATGCTGCGCAGCTTATAGTCGATTTCCTCGAACGACCACGATATCCTTGAACTGTTTTGCGCCATTTCCAGCGCGGAAACCGCCACGCCGCCCGCATTGGCCGCCTTGCCTGGAGCAAAATACACGCCGTTGCTTTGCAGCATACACGTCGCCTCCAGCGACGTGGACATATTGGAGCCTTCCGCCACCACAATGCACCCGTTTTCGATCAGGAGCTTTGCCCCGTCTTCAAGCAGCTCATTTTGTGTGGCGCAGGGAAGCGCGATATCGCAAGGGGCCGACCATACGAGGCCGTTTTCAAAGTATTCCGCGCTTTTCCGGTATTCGAGGTATTCTTTTATGCGTCCTCGGCGAACCAGCTTAATCTGCTTTACCGCTTCTATGTCTATGCCTTCCTTATCGTATATATATCCGTTGGAATCGCTCAGGGTAACTACTTTCGCGCCAAACTGCATTGCTTTTTCGGCGGCGAATATGGCCACGTTTCCGCTCCCGGAGATTGCAACATTTTTGTTCTCGAAAGTCGTCCCCTTGCTGTGCAGCATGTTCTCGGCCATATAAACCAAACCGTAACCCGTCGCTTCCGTGCGGACCAAAGAACCGCCGTACGTGAGCCCTTTTCCGGTAAACACCCCTCTGTACTCGCCGGTCAGCCGCTTGGTCTGGCCGTACAAAAAGCCTACCTCGCGCCCCCCCACTCCGATGTCGCCTGCCGGGACGTCTTGATCCGCGCCTATGTGGCGGTACAGTTCGCTCATAAAGCTCTGGCAAAATGCCATAACTTCGCGGTCCGATTTGCCTTTCGGGTCGAAATCCGCCCCGCCTTTGCCTCCGCCGATGGGCAGGCCCGTCAGCGAATTTTTGAAAACCTGTTCAAAGCCGAGGAATTTCATTATGCTCAGGTTCACGCTCGGATGAAAGCGCAGGCCGCCTTTATACGGGCCGATGGCGCTGCTGAATTGAATCCTGTAGCCCCGGTTGACATGTATATTGCCTTTATCATCGACCCAAGGTACCCTGAAAATGGTCTGGCGCTCTGGCTCGACCAAGCGCTCCAGTATGCTTTCCCTTTCAAATATCGGGTGTTCGTCGATGAACGGCTGAAGCGTCGGCAGTATTTCGGTCATGGCTTGATGAAATTCCGGTTCGTTCGGATTTTTCTTTTTAGCCTGCTCCAATACTCTCATTGTGTAAGACATGAACTGCAACTCCTCGTTTTACATATCAAAAAAAGATGCCCACCGGCAAAATGCAAACGCACTCGCCGATAAACACCTTTGTCTATCGCTTGCAACGATAACACACTTTTTTCCATATGTCAACAAAAATTTTTTAAAAATTTACGCCAAAAATTTTGCAAAAAAATCTTTTGTTGTCTGCTTTTGGTTTTTGTGGTAGCATTTACATTGGAATATGTCATTAATGCTGAAATAGAGAGGAATATTCTTATGCTGCGGACGATCAGTTTTACAAACACGCTTGGCGGGCCGGCGGAAGTACACGTTGAAGACGGCAAAGTCCGCCGCCTGAAACCGCTTACCCTGCGTCCCGACGACCCAAAAGGCTGGGTGATAAAGGCGCGAGGCAAGGAATTTGCGCCCCCCCGCAAGGTGACGATCGCTGCCTCGGGCTTGCTGGACAGGGACAAAACATATGCCTATGACAGGGCGCTTTACCCGATGATCCGCGAGGACTTTACTGAGACTCCGGACGGGAAAAACAGGAACACGCACATGCGCGGCAAATCAGGATACAGGCGCGCGACGTGGGACGAAGCTTTAGGGCTCGTGGCACGGGAAATCAAGCGCATACAAGGGACATACGGCAAAGAATCCATCACCGCCTGCACAGGCTCACATCACAGTTGGGGCCTGCTAGGCTACAAAATGTCCGCTATGAAGCGCTTTTTCAACCTGCTCGGCTATACGCAGGTGCTCGACAACCCGGACTCTTGGGAAGGCTTCCACTGGGGCGCCTCGCACGTATACGGGCATTTCTGGCGGCTCGGATGCCCGGAGCCCTTCGACCTTCTTGAAGACTGCCTGAAAAACTGCGAAACGCTGATCTTCTGGTCACACGACCCTGACAGCACGCACAGTTGCTACAGCGCGAACGAGGGAAATATTTGGCGAAAATGGTTTAAAGAACTCGGCATATCGGTCATATATGTCGACCCGTTTCAAAACTTTACCGCAGTAAAACAGGGCGAGAAATGGATAGGCCCACGCCCCGGCACGGACGCCGCCATGATGGAAGCCATAGCCTATGTATGGCTCACCGAGGACACATACGATCACGAATACGTAAAGAAGCACGTCCACCGCTTTGAAGAGTGGGCCGACCACATCCTCGGCAAAGGAAAAGATAAAACGCCGAAAACGCCGGCTTGGGCGGAGGAAATCACCGGAGTGCGCGCGCCCGTAATAAAAGCGCTTGCGCGTCGCTGGGCGTCCACGAACACAATGGGCGGCTCGGGAGTGCGCGTCGGATGGGGCGGCGCCTGCCGTTCCGACGTCGGCTGTGATTACGCGCGGCTTCTAGTTCAGCTTTTCGTCATGCAAGGCATGGGAAAGCCGGGGCGCAACATGTGGACGGCAAACGCCGGCGCGCCCATAGACTATGGTTTCTGGTTCGGCGGATATTCCGACCCGAGATCAACGATAGCCAACGAACCCATAGCGAACAAGACGGCTTTGAACTGCGTTGAACAAAAGCTATACAGGCCAAACATTCCCGACGCCATCCTCAACGGCCATGACGAATGGCTTGGCGACGGCTTCTGCGGCCTTGACCTTGAGCAACAGTTCAAGAAGCATGTGTATCCCCTGCCCGGCTGCAGCAAAGTACATATGTTCTACCGCTACGGCAGCTCATTTTTCGGCTCGATGCTGGAAACGAACAAATGGATGAAGATGTACCAGAGCCCCGAGCTGGAATTCGTCGTTAATCAGGACATGCACCTTTCGCCCGAAGCCAGGCACGCTGACGTGATTTTCCCCGCCTGCACCATACTTGAGCGCACCGACATCGGGGAGTTCTGCAGCAGCGGCAACGCTGGATACGCCTCATACGGCCAGAGCGGGAACAACTGGCAGGTCATCGTCTACCAGAAGAAAGCGGTTGAACCTCTGGGCGAATCGAAAAGTGATTATGCCATATTCAGCCTTTTGGCGGAGCGTCTCGGATTTGGGGAGGAATACACGGAAGGCCGGGATGAGGAAGCCTGGTGCAAACGCTTTTGGGAGTTTTCCGATCTCAGCAAACGCATCGGCTGGGAAGAATTCAAAGAACGCGGCTACTACATCCCCGGCATACCGGAGGATTGGGAACGCCGCAGGGCATTCAGTTGGTACGCGGAAGGGACGCCGTGCAAAATGGCATTTAGGGACTGCCAGCGCGAGGGGAAACTCGGCACGAGGACAGGAAAGATAGAGTTCGTGTCGGAAATGCTTGAAGAACTCACGCCCGATGACCCGGTACGCAAGCCGATGGCGGAGTATAAACCTGGCCGCGAAGGCCCCTGCTCCCCGCTTTATGAAAAATATCCCCTCCAAGTTATCGCGCCGCATCCTCGTTTTGGGTTCCATACGCATTATGACCAACACAACAAATGGCTCTGGGAGGTGCCTCAGCACAGGCAGGTGGTTGACGGGAACCCATACGCGATAATCCGCATCCACCCGAAAAGAGCCGCGGAGCGCGGGATAAAAAGCGGCGACATAGTGAGGGTCTTCAATGACAGGGGCGAAATTCTCTGCATGGCCCAAGTTACCCTCAGGCTTCAGGAAAACACCGTCCATTGCTACGGTTCCTCCGGCATGTATGAGCCGACCGTGCCCGGAGAAATTTCGCCGGACAAGGCAGGATGCATAAACATACTCACTTCAGGCGAGCTTATAGGCAAAAATGTGCCCGGCATGGCCCCAAACTCAACGCTCGTGGAGATAGAGAAATACAAGGAACCCCTGACATACGGGATACGGGTGACGGAGTTGCTGGACAAAGTGAACAAGGAGGAGAATTGACAATGCCGAAATACGGAATTGCCGTGAATACCGAAAACTGCATGGAATGCTACAACTGTTTTATGGCGTGCAAGGACGAACATTGCGGATTTGCCACGTCGGTTTCCGCCCCGCAGCCGCATACCGACAACAGTTGGATCAGGATAGACAGCGTAGAGCGCGGAAACGACACAAGAAAAATCAAAACCTCAAACGTCACCGTTATGTGCGCGCACTGCCGCAACGCGCCTTGCGAAAAAGCTGCCGAAAACGATGCTGTATACACCCGAAGCGACGGCATTGTCATAATTGACCCGGAGAAAGCAAAAGGGCAAAAGGGGCTTGTCCCCTCATGCCCGATTGGCGCGATCCGTTGGAACGAGGAGCTGGAACTCCCGCAAAAATGTACCATGTGCGCCCATCTCTTGGACGATGGGTTCGCCATGCCAAGATGCGTGGAGGCATGCCCCAACGAAGTTTTGTATTTCGGCGATTTGGACGATCCCGACAGCGGGATAAACCGGGCGATCGGCAGCGGGCGCGCCGCAAAAATCCTGGGGCTTGACGGCCTTGACACGGCCGTAATTCACCTCAACATGCCCACCGTGTTTCTCGCGGGGTCCGTTTATCTGCCTGACGACGAAGCCGCCGAAGGGGCCACGGTGAGGCTCACAAGGAAAAAGACCGGCGAAAGCGCGACCACGCTTACAAACTACTTCGGCGACTGGGAATTCGAGAACTTGGAAAAAGACGAGGACTACGTCATCGCCATCAGCTTCGACGGTTACCAGCCAGCCACGCTGAACACGAAAACCGACATCGACAGATTCGTTGGAGAAACCATTTTGCAATAACTTCCATCTGTCAATAACTTCCATCTTGACAATCTAACTCAGTAAGGTTAAAATAGGTTAGATAACTTTTTTGGTGATAAAAATGCTTGATTTAACTGAAACTCTTGGCATGAAAATTAGGTGCGAACCTTGGGGCGGCACTGATAGCATCCCATACTTCCTAAATGAAATATACGATTTCCAAAAGGTCGATATGGATGGTGTGCCGTGTGTATTCGCCATGCCCAGAGGTGAAATCCCAGCACTTCAGGCAATTATAAAACATTTTTTTGCAATCTACACAACCGCCTCACTGCCGGTTGTGCTAAGGTTGAATGGACTGTCCGGTGAACGCCGAAAGGCGTTGATGACAGCCCGCATACCGTTTATAGCGATAAACCAAATATATCTCCCGTTTATTGGAACCGTGTTACAGGAGCGGTTGTACGACGAACCGGCACCAAGAGAAAAACTAATGCCGTCGGCGCAGCTTCTTCTATTCGCCTATCTTTACCAAGAAAGCGGAAAAATGTTCACAAGCCCTATGGCGGAAATAATCGGTGTAAGTGCGATGCAGATAACACGGGCCGTCCGACAACTCCAGAGGCTTAATCTTTTTGAAGTGTCAAAAGAAGGTGTACATGTCGTAATTGAAGGGAAAGCCAATCATCGTGCATTGTTTGAAGGAGCTGCCAAGTATCTTATTGACCCTGTGCGCGAAATACTCTACATTCCGAGAAATGAAAGAGCAAGGGCTTTACCTTTTTCCGGTATATCGGCTTTGTCAGAGATGACCATGCTTGCGGCATCCGAAGTCCCGACATTTGCACATTACAGCAGGACCGACAAACTCTCCGGCGAAAATGGTTTGACCGACCGCGAAAAGCAGGCGAGAGTCGAGATATGGAAGTATGCCCCGACTGTCCTTTCCAAACACGGAAATACCGCCGACCCCCTTTCGGTCATTGTGTCATTGAAAGGCGAACGCTATGACGAACGCATTGATCAGGCAATTGAGGATATTCTCAAGAAAATGTGGGTGTAGGACATGGAAAACAGTATATTAGCGCGAGTTCAAAGTCTGAAAGAGTGGTTCCGTGGATACGAGGACAGTTTTATAGTCATTGGCGGTACAGCCTGTTCCCTTATCATGAATGAGCACGGGGCTGATTTCAGGGCAACAAAGGACGTTGACGTGGTGCTAATATTGGAGGCACTGAGCGAAGATTTCGGTAGGCGATTTTGGGATTACATCATCAATGCTGGATATAAGCATTGCCAAAAGAGTACGGGCAAGCCGCAGTATTATAGGTTTTATGAGCCGGTATCTGTTGCATATCCTGAAATGATTGAGTTGTTCTCGCGGCGTATTGATGGGCTGACCTTACCCGACGATATGATTATCACACCAATCCCGATCAGTGAGGATATTTCAAGCCTGTCTGCGATACTGCTGGACGACAATTATTA
>Ga0099364_10014729_pt1 | contig 10375 bp, 8 predicted proteins | sample TergutTh196P3_FD_73070 | JGI IMG/M metagenome (GOLD analysis project Ga0099364, IMG submission 73070) | Microcerotermes parvus P3 segment gut microbial communities from Pointe-Noire, Republic of the Congo - Th196 P3 | ecosystem: Host-associated > Arthropoda: Insects > Digestive system > Gut ...
GTATCCATTTCCTATACCAATCCATTTACTAAGTATTTGAAAATTGATATGACTACGGGTGACGATGATTTTAACACCACCTACAAAGTGGCTCAGCCCATGCGCGAGGGACGCATCAGCCTTTCTTACCGTTTTGGTACCATGAAGGAAGCCATCAAAAGAGTACAGCGCGGTATCAACAACGACGACGTGAAGGGTGGCGGTGGCGAAGGCGGCGGTGGCGGAGCAGCAGTTACCGGCGGAACCGGCGGACAATAAAGATAACGATTTTTTACATGTAACATAAAGAAAATGAAAAACTTGCTAAATAGAATCGACGTAATGATACCGTGTGTTTCGGTCATCGCTGCATTGCTGTTGTGTATCAGCATTATGCGCTCTCCTGCGCCAAAAGACAGCGACGATTGGTTTTCAGCCGAACGCGCTTTTCAACACATAGAGGTCATCGCCCAAAAGCAACATTCGGTGTTCAATCTGCATGAGATTGAGGAAGTACGTAACTATCTGGAAGAGAAAATTGACGCTTTCGCGAATGTAAGATGGGAAAGAGTGAAACACGCTCAAATAGAAGTGTACAACCACAAAACCCGCGAAAGAGAATGGATTGACGTAGACAATATTTACGCCGAAATACCGGGCGCCAGCGGAACGTATATGCTGCTGATGTCGCATTTCGATTCCTGTCCGTACAAAGAGAAGTACGGCGTAGCCACCGAAGGCGCTTACGGCGCTGCCGACGACGGTTACGGCATGGCTGCCATGCTGGAAATCATGAGGCTTTTGAATGATTACGCCGCCACAAACACGCTGGTCAACGGCGTTAAGTTTGCGTTTACCGACGCCGAAGAGGTTGCCTTGGGCGGCGCAAAAGCGTTGGTACATGAATATGCGCATTGGCTCAACGACGTCAACATCGTCCTCAACCTTGAGGCGAGAGGAAACAAAGGACCGCTCTACATGTTCCAAACCAGCGATAAAAACTATAAGCTCATAGATTTTTACAGCCGCTCGCGTTTGCCCTTTTCGTTTTCGGTAGCCGCCGACGTATACAAACATCTTCCCAACGATACCGACTTTACGCCGTTTTTGAACGAAGGATATGCCGGTTTAAACTTCTCAACGCTCAACAGCCTCAAATACTACCACACCCCCGAAGATAACCTCGACAATGCCGATAAGGCTGCCTTGCAGTTTTACGGCGAACAGATTTATCCGTTGGTCAAGCAGTATATAGACAGTGAGCGGTATAGCGGAAATGACTATTTTGTTTCCAACAGCAACGCGGTATTCTTTACGCTATTTCCCGGCGTTTTGGTGTTTTACCCGCAAGCGGTGTCGTGGGCATTAACCGTGATCGCTACTTTATGCGCGGTTACGCTTGCCTGCATTGCCGTCAGAAGAAAAGCGACGTCATGGAAAAAGGCGCTTGTTGCATGTGGAATTTGGACGGGATTGATACTCTTATCTGCAATTGCAGGTTTGCTTCTGGCTATGTTCATCGGCTTTGTTACCGGCAACAAGTTTAACCTGATGTTTATGCCTTATGTTCCCTTTGACTTTGGATTAACGCTTATATTTGCGACGCTTGTTTTGGCGGCGGCAGTATTTGCTGCAAAACTTTGCCGGAAACTAAAATGCAACGCTTGCGAAACATTGTGTGGCGCTATCCTGTTGCTCCTCGTTTTTAATACCGCGTCTGCTTTCTTGCTGCACGGAGGAACATACCTGTTTGTATTGCCAGCCATATTTTTGTCGGGTATTTTTGCCGTCAACCTGTTTTGTCCATCCGACAAAAAATGGTGGCATCATGCGGTACAGGCTTTTGCCGTTTTGGTCATTTCCATCATGTACATGACGCTGATTTATTCGTTATTTCTCGCGCTCTCTTTTGGAGCGTTGGCTGTGATACTCTTATTTGCGGGGCTTTATGGATGCGCGCTTGCGCCGTGCCGGTTGAATTGAATGAAAAATATAAATAGATGAAAACGTTATTTTTTGTGTTTATTGCCTTATTTTGTTGTAACTCGCTTCTTGATGCTCAAAAGCGCGAATATGCCCTTGTCATACACGGAGGCGCGGGCAATCTGGAGGCTGTGACGAACGACCCGACCAGAGCCGCTCCGTATTATGCCGCGCTTGATTCGGCGCTTCGTATTGGCGAACATTTACTTATCAAAGGCGCTCATGCAGAGGAGGTGGTACTTGCTGTGGTTCGTTATTTGGAAGATAACCCTCTTTTCAATGCCGGCAAAGGGGCGACGGTTTCCTACGAAGGCGAGTTTGAGTTGGACGCCAGCATCATGCTGGGGAAAGACTTGCGCGCCGGCGCAGTGGCAGGCGTTAAGACGGTGCGAAATCCCATAGAGGCGGCATACGCTGTGATGACACAATCGCCCCATGTGATGTTGAGCGGAACGGGCGCCGACAGATTTGCCGCCGATCAAGGGCTGGAAATTGTAGATAATTCTTATTTTGCAACGCCGCGCACATTACAGTTGATAGAGCAATTCAAGGAAGAAAACGATAAAAACGGAACGGTGGGATGCGTGGTACTTGATACAAATGGCAATCTGGCTGCCGGCACAAGCACCGGAGGCATGTTAAGAAAACGCTGGGGACGTATTGGCGATGCGCCCATCATAGGCGCCGGAACCTATGCCGACAACAATAGTTGCGCCGTTTCCTGCACCGGACATGGTGAATATTTTATCCGTCATGCCGTTGCCTTCAATCTTTGCGCTCGCTATAAGTATCTGGGTGAAACAGTGCAGCAAGCCGCAGAATATATCATCCTTCAAGAACTCAACGCCAACGCCGGTAACGGAGGCTTGATAGCCGTCGATAAAAACGGACAGATTGCCATGCCGTTCAACAGCGCATCCATGCTTCGCGGCAGTCTTTATAAGGAAGCAAGTTCTCCAACCTCCGTTAAATATGTCGCCATCGGGAAGTAGTTTTCAGTTTTCAGTTTTCAGTTTTCAGTTCATAATTCGTAATTCATAATTCATAATTCGTAATTCGTAATTCATAATTCATAATTTGATAGAAATAGTTCCTGCCATAGATTTGATTGACGGTAAATGCGTTCGCCTGACACAGGGCGACTATACGCAAAAGAAAGTGTACAATCAGAACCCGCTTGAAGTGGCTAAAAGTTTTGAAGCGGCAGGTATTCGCCGGTTGCATTTAGTTGATCTTGACGGCGCCAAGGCGCAGCATATTGTCAATTACCGCGTGTTGCACAGTATTGCTGCGCATACTTCCTTAATGATAGATTTTGGCGGGGGCGTCAAAACCGACGCCGACCTGCGCATCGCCTTCGACAACGGCGCCTCCATGATCACCGGAGGAAGCATAGCCGTGAAAGACCCGGAAACGTTCAGAAGATGGATATCCGATTACGGATCGGACAGAATCATACTCGGCTCCGACGTCAAAGACGGAATGATTGCCCTTAGCGGATGGACAGAAACATCGTCGCTCGAATTGTCTACATTCATTGCCGGTTATCGCGCAAAAGGGATCGCGCAAGTGATTTGCACCGACATCAGCCGCGACGGAATGATGCATGGACCGGCTGTTGAACTCTATCAAAGTTTATTGAAACAATTTCCCGGATTATATTTAATTGCCAGCGGCGGCGTAAGCTGCATGAAAGATATTATCACATTACAGGAAGCGGGCGTTCCGGCTGTAATCACAGGAAAAGCCATATATGAGGGAAAGATAACGTTGGAGGAAATAAGCGAACTGATGAATTACTCATAGAAATTGCTTATCTCTAATCAGCAAGTTGCGATATTTTTATAAAAATTATCCTGCTGTAGTGAAAGAGATAAATAGTTCATATTATTACTCATTTTGTCCTGTTGCCTGTTTGTATCTGCTCAATGTCATTCTGTATCCTGTTGCCGCTTCTGTATGCTGGTCGCGGGCTATTTGCAGGGAGTTTTGCGCGTCTAAAAGGTCGGTTATTAAGCCTGTGCCAGCTTGGTAGTGGTCGGCGCACAAGGTTACGTTTTCGATTGCGGCGGCAATACCGCGTTCGGCAAGTTGTATTTGTGCGTAGGCTTCTTCCAATTCGTGCCAAAGCTGCTGCATCTGAATGAGAAGCATTTCTTGGGCGTTGCGCTTGTCGTTTTCGGCTATTTCGAGGTTCATTTTTTGTCTTCTGACGGCGTGAGCGCCGCCCCACCAGTCGGTTATCGGCACAGAAACCGTACCAAATACCATTCCGAAATTGTTGTTCATGGGCATTGCGCCGCCGCGGTCGAAATTCAGCCAGTTCCAACCAGCGCCAACTGCTACAGTTGGAAGGGTTTCGCCCGTTTTCATCTTTACTTGCAGACGATTGGCTTCGATGTTCACGTCCATAAGTTGGTACTCTGTGCGTTGCTGCAAGGCTGACAAGTGGTCGGCGCGTACTGAAAATGGCGAAGGAAGGTTTTCCGAAAGGGTTTTGTCTATCCCGAAACTATCGGCTGAAACGCCAATAAATTGAGCAAGTACCATTTTCGACAAGCGTAAACCGTTGGAAACTTTTAGTTTATTACTTTCAAGTTCATTCTGTTTCAGTTCCACTTTAAGCAAATCGTTTCTGTGTGTCAGTCCTGCTTCTACGGCGTTTTGAACGTCTGTGAGGGCGCGGGCAAGCAGATTTTCGGCTTCGGCAATAGTCCTCATTTTTTCTTCCAACGACAGTATTTGCCAAAAATATTGCTCAACGGTGATAAGCAGTTCGTCGTCGCTCAACGTTTTTTGCAGTTGCGCCGCTTCGACGCCAAGTTGTGCAAGGCGGTTGCCTGTGATGATTTGTCCGCCTGCAAAAACGGGCTGTGTTGCCGTCACGCCTGCAATCATGCCGTTTTTGAGCATTTCGATGTTTTGCGGCTCCATGTTGAATGCGGAAGGGTCAATCATTGGCGGGTTGGGTTGCTGCATCATCCACATCATCATCGGCATCAGCCCGTCTATCATCGGCTGGGTCATCGACGACATATCCATTTCCATAGACATCATCGGTTTGTTGGCGGCAAAACCAAGTCCGAAGGCGTTTAACGACGGAAAATAATTCGTGAAGGCTTCCTTGCGGGTCTGCTCGGCAGCGTCTATCGCAAGTTGGCTGTTGCGCGATTGAACATTGTTTTGCAAGGCTAATTCCCTGCACCTTTCAAGAGTATATATTTCCTGCGATTTCGCCGAAAGGCAAACGAAAAGCAGTAATATCGGCATCAATTTCATTATGAAAAAAATATTTAATAAAATCAGGCGACAAAAGTAATATGACGCACGTTTTTAAAAAAGGTCAAAAGGTATAAAAAATGTTCTAAAAGTCGAAATGGGGAGTACAAGAAAAAAAATTAGAAATAGTGCAAGAGAGCCGCTAAAAAGTGGCTTGTGGGGGCTGTTTTGGAGTGGTATGGTATAGGTATGTTCATGCTGTTTCGAGTTCGGGTTTCAAAATTGATTTATACGCAAGGTTTGTCATGTACTCATACCTTTTGTTTTGTTCGTTTATTTTCTTGTCTTGTTCAACAATTTTTTTGTTCTGTTCTATCATTTTTCCGTTTTGAAGTTCAATTCTCTCGTCCTGCATATTGGTTTTTAAGTCTATTTTATTGCTTACCGCTTCAATTTTGGTTTCGAATTTGTATTCCACGGCTTCGATTTGTGATTTGACTTCTTCAAATCTGAAATCAACCTGCTCAAATTTGACGTCTATTTGCGCCTTATGCTCCTCCAATTGCGCCTTCATTTCCTCAAATTTCAAATCAACTTGCGCAAATCTGACGTCCATTTGCGCCTTCATTTCCTCAAATTTCAAATCAACTTGCGCAAATCTGTTTTCCATTTGCGCTTCCATCCGCTCAAATCTGATATCAACTTGGTCAAACTTTTTACTATGCTCAACAAGAAGCGCTTCAATCAGGTCTAATTTCTTGTCGTGCCTCTTTGTATCCTTTTTAATGTTCCGAAATGATAAAAAGTGCGTGATAATCTGAATGGCAATCAGCCCAATGATTATAATGCCTCCCAAATTGGGATAAGTCTTTGATATGAATTCAAATATACTTTCCATTTCAAAAATGCTTTATTTTTTATGTTTTTATACTACAAAAAATTAAAATGCAAAGGTATAAAACTTTTTTTATATTGAACATTTTTTTTTGAATTTTATAAAAAAATATTCACTGTCTACTTTTCATTTAGTATCGGGTCTACTATGTATTTAGAGGGTCGCCTCTGTCTTCTAAAATTTACAACTGCAAAATCTATTCCCCACTCTCTCTTTTCCTGAAAACCATCCAGTACGCCACCGGCAACACCGTTACCGCGCAAATCATCGAACTTATTGTTCCGAAGAAAACGACCGTTCCGAGTGGCGCCCACATCAGGTCGCCGCTGATAATCATCGGCAATACGCCCATTGCGGTGGCTGCCGATGTGATGAATATCGGGCGCATACGCCGCTTGCCCGCTTCTATGGCGGCTTGACGAAAGGGCATTCTTTGTTTGTAATGCAGTTCGTCGGTATAGTCGAACATGATGATGCCGTTGCGCACCATTAGCCCTATCAGCGTGATAATTCCCAGCATCGCGGTAACGCTGAAGTCAATACCCATCACCCACACGCCAAAGGAGGCTCCAAAAAACGTGAGCGCCGACGAGCCTAACACAAGCAACGCCTTGTTGAACTTGCCGAAATGACACATCAATATCATAAATATCATAAAAACGGCAATAAACATCGATTTAATCATGTCGGGAACGATTTCGGAGTTCATTTCTACTTCGCCGCCGTAAGTAATATCCGTTCCGGCGGGTAGCGAGGGTATTATTTCCGAGTTTATGTATTTTCTCATTTTGTTCAATATTTCGGTGTTATTGGCGCTCCATTTAGTGTCTACTAATACGCTGATTGACGGGATTCCGTTGCGACGTACGATTTTTCCTTTTGTCCATTCTGCCGTCACGTCTGCAATCTGTCGCAAGGGTACGCTCACGCCCGGAATGACGCCCGCAACGCGCGCATCGCCTATGCTGTTGAAACCTCTGTCTGTTTGTTCCGACTTGAGCGTTACGTCGAGCGCATAATCGCCCTCCCAAAGCGTACTGACAGGCATGCTGCCGAAATTGGAGGTCAAATACATGGAAATCATCGCACGATTTATTCCCAGACGACCCGCCTCCATGGCATTAATTTCGACCAACGCTACGGGAAGCGTTTCGTCCATATTCGTGCGGACGTACAAACTTTCGTCCAACGTGTTTGCGTATGCAACCAAACGGTCTGCCTGCTCTTTGATTTCTCTGATGTTGTCGCCCGAAAAACGCACTTCAATAGGGGCATCCACGGCAATAAAGTCCAACTGTAGGAACTTCACGTAGGCTTCGGGGAAATAGAACGCATATTTGTCGGTATAATCGGCAAGCATTGCTTCTGTGGCTTTCGTTGATATTGTGTTTACGATGAACTGCGCGTAGTTTGGCGACGGCATTTTGGGCGCATAAACCAAATGGAAGCGCGGCGAACTTGTGCCTACAAACGCCGTAACCGATGTTACCCGCTCGTCGTTTCGCAGTATGCTTTTCATGCTGTCGCTCACGGCTGCGGTCTGTTCTAACGGACTGCCCGGCGGTAGATAAATTTCGACGGCAAATTGATTGCGTTCTACCACAGGCAACATTCGTTGGGGCAACATCAGAAACAGCGCTACAGCCGCTACTATCGTCAGTAAGGCGGTGCAAAGCGTTGTTTTCGGATAGTCGAACACTGCCGTAATCAGTTTGTTATAGCCGCCTTGCAGGTAATCTAAAGGAGTTTTGCGGCGTTTCGCTTTCGCGGAAAGCAAACCCTTTCGTATAAAAATATATTGAAGATACGGGATAACCAATGCCGACACGATAAGCGACACGATAAGCGAGATAGTCATCGTCCACGGAAAATGTTCGAGGAAATCGTAAATCATACCTTTGGTTATCAAAGTAATAGGAAAAAACGTAATACTGATAGCCAGCGTAGCGGTAACGATTGATTTTAGATACTCTCTGACGCTTGCCGCCGAAGCGTGCCAGCGCGACATTCCACGGTCTAAATTGTTGATATATCCATCTACTATCACCACCGAGTTGTCGCAAATCATTCCCAGCACCACAATTAAAGTTGCCAACGTAATCAAATTCAGCGGAATACCCGTAAAAAACATTATCGCCAGGGTTATGAAAAGACTGATGGGAATTGACAACACCGCCACTGCCGCTATCCGCAACGGAAACAGCATCATGGTAATCATCACGGCGATAATGGCGGTGAGTAGCGAAATCATGAAGTTACTGATTGAATAGTTTACAATCAACGGCTCGTCGGCAATGCGGTACATGTGTACGCTTTCGGGCAGTTCGTCCTGAAAAGCGTTCAATATTTTGTCTACATCCTTGCCGAAAATTACCACGTTATTGCCCGGCTTTACTTCGAGCGAAAGCAATATGCACCGCTTGCCGTTGTTGGCTATGTAACTTTCCGCTTGTGGATATTCGCGCGTTACGCGGGCAATGTCTTTAACGCGGATGATATTTCCCAGCGGGTCGGAATATACAATCTGTTCTTCGATTTCCCTTTCGGATGAGTGTGCATCGGCAATGAGTATCGGAACGTTCATTTGCTGGTTTACGATGCTGCCGCCACCCGTAGCGAAACCCTGCGTAAAAAGATTCATCATCATAGCGTTAGCGCCAATTCCGTAGGCGCTTAATTTGTCGTGGTCTATGTATATGGAAATCTGCTCTTTCATTGAGCCGTGTCGGTTGATGTTGGATACCGACTGTAATTTTCGCAGACGCTCTTCGAGAACGTCCAAATAACCGTCCATTTCGCGATAGGTTTTGTCGTCGCTTTCTAAAGCAATTAACAGCGAGGCGGCGTCGCCAAAGTTGTCGTTTACAATCACGGCAAGCGCCTCTGCGGGCAACGTAGATTTGAAGTCGCCCAATGAATGTTTGATTTTCGACCACACAACATCCTTGTCTTTCACTTCGCCTTCCAACTCCACGTATATAACCGCCATTCCGTTTACGGAGTGCGAGAATGTTTTTTCGCGGTTCACCTCGTGAAAGGTGAACAGAAATCGTTCGAGCGGTTTTGTAAGTTGCTCTTCGACGGTTTCCGAACTTGCGCCCGGAAAAACGCCAATGACCACGCCCTGCCGTATGATAAACGTGGGGTACTCCTGCCTCGGCATCACTATCAACGCATACGCGCCAACAAGCATCAGCAGCGACACAACTAACAGCATCACCTGACGGTAGCGTATCGATTTTTCTATAAATCCTGATTTTCGTTTCATTGTTAAACTAACTTGATTTTATGTACGGTCAAAAGTGTTGGACCCTATAAAAATGTTTCTTGCTTTGAAATCTAACGGGGTGTCTTTCAATAAAAAAACATTGTAGGCGCCAGTATATCCGCCTAAAAATACGGGATTATCAAGGAAATATTTTTTATAAAAAATCCATTTTGGAGGTACTAAATTAAATTCAGTCGCCAATTTTCCGACAACGCCTGCATAAAATGCGTTTGACACGTTATTGTCATAAGTCGGCTCTTTTTGCAAGATTTCAATAGATGGATTTCTACGGAAAACATCTACAAACCGTATTATTTCGTTCCAAAGTACTCTATATTCATCTATATTCATAACAATTCCTCTAATATTTCTTCTATTGCGTACTGTGTTTTAGCCTGAAATAACCGTTTAGGGTAATATTTAAGTATAATTTCGACTGCTTGCGAAAGGTTTTTTACCTGTAAAAGATGTAGCAAAAACTTAATGTCATCACGTTCATTTACGTTGTCCATTCTCGCCGATAAACACTTCATAGCCAACATATACTCCGGAGAGGCAGTCCAAATATGAAGATTGCTCAACTTATAGTAAGAGACAAATTCGGCAGATTTAGATAAAAACCCCTTAACGCCATCGTTAATCCAATCACTCGGAAGATGATACGTTTCGGCAACTAGTTTGATACATTCATACATTATTTTCTTTGGCTCAAAAATAGCATCAATGTCTTCGGTTGATTCTCGGGATTTAAAAACCAGACACATTACCGCCCCTCCAACTAAATTTATTTCTCCTAAAACACCCCTAACCTCAAGTTCAGAATTTAAGGCGTCTAAATATTCTAAAATTTGCTTATTATTCATTGATAGATTTTTTTAATGCAAAGTTACTGATTATTTTTGTTTTTCAAAAAAAAATGATATTTTTAAAACGTTACCCTCATTCCTTCGCTCACCTTATTAAATCCTTCGGTAATCAGCCTGTCGCCGTCTTGAATACCGCTTTCTACGGTTATTCCGAAATCTGTTAGC
>Ga0099364_10014730_pt1 | contig 10375 bp, 13 predicted proteins | sample TergutTh196P3_FD_73070 | JGI IMG/M metagenome (GOLD analysis project Ga0099364, IMG submission 73070) | Microcerotermes parvus P3 segment gut microbial communities from Pointe-Noire, Republic of the Congo - Th196 P3 | ecosystem: Host-associated > Arthropoda: Insects > Digestive system > Gut ...
TGTGCTATTGATTGCCCCAAATTAGCATTTGGGGCACGTTTATTATATTGTGATATAAAAAAAATCCTTGACATTTTTTGGGAATTAATTACCTTAGTTGTATGAAGTGATTGTAGAACGCAATCACGTTAATCAAAAAGCCCAATTTTTTATAATGCCTCAATTGTGAGGTATTTTTTTATAACTGTGATGATATTTTTCAAAATCGCCATTATTTAGACCTTTGATTATATAATCGCGTGCATAAGAACGCCAACTACGTCCGGTAATAGAACGTAACGATTTTATTGCAGATTCAGGCAAACGAAGTGATACCGATATTTGTTTATCGTCAACCTTTGGACGTCCTTTTTTATTGATATACTCCTTAAATGAGGCAAAGCCTCGCCCAATACGAACTACCGGCTGATTATCATCATTTTCAAGAACTACAGGTTGAGCATCATCATAAGCCGCTTGCAATTTTACAGCATGTTTCTTTTTATAATCACGCATTTCTTTTGCTGTCATTCTAGTTATTTTCATAATGCTTTCTCCATTCTTTTTTGTGAACTTTAAACATACTTATTACACGAACTACATTTTTACCACGCCAAGTAAAACAAAGGCGAATGTGGCGACCATCAGAAATTCCATACGCATTAAATCTTTCTTCGCCATAATCTTTTTTAATATCAGGCTCTATGGAAACATTAGGGTCTGCCATAACATCAACAGCATCTGAAAAATCTATACCATGAACTTTAAAGTTTCTTTGACGTTTTTGCTCATCCCACTCAAAAATTAAACTCTCAGTTTCCATATTGTTATAGTGGCACATTTACAATATAATGTCAAATAAAAAATAAATATTTTGCTTTTTAAATTATTTATACTATAAATGAGCGTATTTGTTAACAATTTGTAATCCCCAAAAACATCAACAAAAGTAGTTGAAAAAATACCCACAATATTAAAAATGAGAACTAAGTCGAAATTTAGAGAATAAAAAGCGAGAAATTTAAATGAATGTAGCAGCCGTGCGTTTAAGGAACGGATTCCAGTTGATATATGTAGACATTGGCGAAACAGAATTATTTGCCAAAAGCAGTGTTATTATCGAGACAGATCAAGGTCAAGATATTGGAAAAGTCATGAAAATAGGCCGGTATTCGGGAGACGAAGAGGTAGAGACAGCAGGAAAACTTATACGAGTAGCAAGCGTTGAAGATATAGCATCAATAAAAGAGTTAGAAGAACTCGAAGAAAAAGCATTTGCCGATTGCAAAGAAAAGGTCACAACCAAAGAATTAGATATGAAATTGGTTTCGGTAAAGAGCTTATTCGACAAAACCAAGCTAATATTTTACTTTGTATCAGGAAACCGAATAGATTTTAGAGAGCTGGTAAAAGATCTCGCTTATGTGTTTAAAACACGCATAGAAATGAGGCAAATAGGAGTAAGAGATCAGGCAAGAATTGTAGGCGGATTTGGACCATGCGGAAGAATACAATGCTGTGTAATACAGAAAGACGAGTTTGCTCCGGTTTCTATAAAGATGGCAAAAGATCAACACCTAAACCTCAACTCATTGAAAATATCAGGAATGTGCGGCAGATTGCTTTGCTGTCTGGGAGCAGAATACGAAACATATAAAGAGCTAAATGCAAACTTGCCACCAATTGGAGCCGAGATAAAGAGCGGGTCATTAACATTTAATGTTGTCGCAGCAGACACATTGAAACAAACTTTAAAAATAAAAAATGAAGAAAGATTTCTTGAAGTAAGCTGCGACGATTTAGAAAAAAAAGGTGAAAACTTTTTTATAAAAAAAGGAGTTTTAGAAAAAATAGCATCTATTGATGAACAAGTTCAAGAAGATGACGAAAATTACTTTACAGTTGACGGAAATTCAAAAAATTTAAGAAAACTGTAATTATAAAAAATAAGAGAAAATACAATGCAAAAGTTTTATGTTACAACGCCAATATATTATGTTAATGCCGAGCCTCATATAGGTCATGCATATACAACAATACTTACAGATTTTTTAACACGATTTAATTCGATGTTGGGTAAAGAAACATTTTTCCTAACAGGAACCGACGAGCATGGCGAAAAAATTGTAGAAGCTGCAAAATCAAAAAATATGCAGCCCGAAGAATATTCGAATGATGTTAGTGCAAAGTTTATTCAAGCATGGAAAGATATAGATATAAAGTACGATGGGTTTATAAGAACAACATCAGACAAGCATAAAAAAGTAGTGCAAGATATATTACAAAAAGTATACGATAGCGGCGATATATACTTTGGATCTTATGGAGGAAACTATTGCACCGGATGTGAAAGATTTCTAACAGAAAAAGAACTTGTAGACGGTAAATGTTCAGACCACAATAAAGAGCCTGCTTACATAGAAGAAAAAAATTATTTTTTTAAGATGAGCAAATATCAAGATTGGTTATTAAAACATATCAATGATAATCCCTATTTTATAAGACCCGAAAGGTATCGCAATGAAGTTATTGCCATGTTAAAGGGAGATAAACTAGAAGACCTTTGCATATCAAGACCCAAGACCCGATTAACATGGGGGATACCTCTTCCATTTGATAATGATTTTGTAACGTATGTATGGTTTGATGCACTTATAAATTATGTAAGTGGAATTGATTATCCTAATGGTGAACTTTTTCAAAAATTTTGGTCTTGTGCAAATCATATAATAGCAAAGGATATTGTTAAACCGCATGGAATTTTTTGGCCCACCATGTTAAAGGCTGCCGGCATAGAACCTTATCTTCATCTTAATGTGCATGGTTACTGGAACATGGAAGACACAAAGATGTCTAAAACTTTGGGTAATGTAGTTACGCCTAAAGCTCTGGTCGAAAAATATGGCAATGATCAAATAAGATATTTTTTATTGCGTGAAATGGTTTTTGGAAATGATGCACGTTTTGCCGAAGACGTTATCATAGATAGAATAAATTATGATTTGGCAAACGATTTAGGCAATTTGGTAAAACGTACATTTAGCATGACCGAAAAATATTTCAATTCACAAGTGCCTAAATTTTATAATTCTCAAACTGCCGGAAGAGAACAACTGATTGCAGATTTTGAAAAAACAATGAACGACTACATTACACATTGTTCTAATTTTCAAACAAGTGTAGGTATAGAGAGACTTTGGGATTTTGTTCGCGGATTAAACAAATACATTGACGATTACAAACCTTGGCAAATAGAAAAAGAAAGCAATCAAGAAGGTAATAAAGAAAAACTTTCATCGGTAATGAGAAATTTACTTGAGTCAATTTATAATTTAGCGGTACTGCTTTCACCTGTATTGATAAAAAGTTCTCCATTTATAATTGAGGCTCTTAATTCAAAGATGCCGTCTAATTTGGATGATTTAAAAAACTTTACATCATTACAAGACGATGCAAAACTTTCAGAAATGATTGTGCTTTTTCAAAAAATAGAAAAAGATAAAACTGAAACAAAAAAATAACGATAACAATTGGAGTTAAAAAATGCTTATAGGAATACTATCTGATACACATAATGATATAGAGATGACTTTAAAGGCACTAGATGAGTTTCATGCCAGAAAAGTATCAATGCTCATTCATGCAGGGGATATAACATCTCCAAGGCTTATCTCATTTTTTAGAGATTTCGATACCAAAATAGTATTGGGAAATGGAGACTTAGATATTGATCTTATTAATTCTGAATGTATTAAATTTGGATTTGGTCCCGTTCAAAAAGTACGCACCCTTACAATCGATTCAAAAATTATTCATGTTTCACATGGAAACAATGTTTTTGAATTTAGAAATGCAATAGATTCGGAAAAGTATGATTATGTTATAAAAGGTCATACTCATACTTTTGAAGATTATATGTCAAATGGTACTCGTATTATAAATCCGGGGGCTCTCTATGGAACCGATGAATATTCTGTCGCGGTACTTGATTTAGATTTAGATACGGTAGAAAAAATTTGCATCACCAAAGAAGGATCTTGAAATTATAGTTTAAACATATCCATTATTCTTTCAAAATCATCTAAAGAGTAATAGCTTATTTCTATTTTGCCTTTATTTCCTGAATTTTTAATTTCTATTTTTGTTCCAAGTATTCGTCTTAATTTTTCTTCCATTTCTTTTATGTGTGCTTCTTTATCTTTTTTGGATAACTTTTTGCTCGATGAAGCTTCTCTTAAACTGCTTGTTTTAATTGGGATATTGTCTTTGATAATCAGTTCAAGTGCCCTTACTGAGAGACCATCCTCAAGAATTAAACGATGCAATTCTTTTTGTTTTCCCTCAGGTGCCGAAAGTAAAACTTTTGCATGACTTAAAGATATTAACCCTTCGGAAATATCGTTTTGTATCTCATTAGAAAGATTAAGCAAGCGAAGTGAATTTGTAATTGTAGCTCTCTCTTTACCTACTTGTTTTGCTACATCTATTTGTTTTAGATTAAATTTTTCTATGAGAGTTTTATATGCCTTTGCCTCTTCTATAGGATTTAAGTCTTCTCTTTGGATGTTTTCAATTAAAGCCATAGTGTAATTTTTTTCTTCGTTAGCTTCTATCACTATGGATTTTATTGTCGAATGTTTAAGTAATTTTGTCGCTCTAAGCCTTCTTTCTCCTGCTACTACAAGATAACCTTGTTCTGTTTTTCGTACTATTATTGGTTCGATTAGTCCTACCGATTTTATTGATTCGGCCAATCCTCGAATGGTTTCATCATTGAAGCGAATGCGAGGCTGCTCGGGATTTGCAGATATTTGAGATAAGGGCAAGTCTATAATTCTTGAAGAATCATCAATTGCAATTTTTTCTAAAGAACCAAGAGGTTTTAGACCGGTAGAGATTATTGCTCCCAATCCTTTCCCTAATTTTTTTTTGTTATTTGTGCTCATTGTTTTTAATTACCTCTTTTGCGAGTTTTTCATAAGTAAGACTGCCTGCACTGGCTCTGTCGTAAAGGTTAATTGGTTTACCAAAAGATGGAGCCTCTGATAGTTTTACATTTCTTGGTATAACGGTTTTGTAAACTTTATTTTTAAAGTATTCTCTAACATCGTTAACTACTTGATTTGCCAAATTTGTTCTTGAATCGTACATCGTTAAAATTACGCCTTCAATATCAAGTGATGAATTCAAATTATTTTGTACCATTGAAATTATTGTTAAAAGTTGACTTAATCCTTCCAAAGCATAATATTCACATTGAAGCGGTATCATAACGCTATCTGCCGCTACAAGACTGTTCAATGTGAGAAGTCCCAAAGAAGGAGGGCAATCTATAAAAATATAGTGAAATGAGTTTCTTATATTTGCTAGAGCATTTTTTAGTATAAATTCATTGCCCTCTGAATCGAGCAAGTCTACTTGAGCTCCCGATAGATGAATATTTGAAGGGATTAAATAAAGTCCCTCTATATCACTTGAAAAGATTGCTTTTTCTATGGGAATATCCCCAATTAAAACTTCATAAATGGTGGTGTGTATTTCTTCTGCATTTACACCTATGCCAAAACCTGCATTTCCTTGTGGGTCGAAATCTATAATTAAAACTTTTCTACCTTTTTCGGCTAAATAAGCCGCAAGGTTTACGGTTGTTGTGGTTTTTCCCACACCGCCCTTTTGATTGGAAACGGAGATTACTTTTCCCATTGAAAACCTTATTTAAATCCTTAATTTATGGTAATTTTAAGCAAATTATTGTGCTTATTTGATTAATTGCTTTAAGCCCTTTAGAGTGCAAGTATTTTTTTGGGGTCAGAGCATCATTTCCAATTTTCCATTTGTAATCAACTCATCCTTTTTCAGGAAAATTTCATTTAACCACGATTGAATATATGCCCTGTATTTTGGATCGTCGGTATAATCGCCAATAAGATCATCGGTAACAGTGATTTGATTAACGATAACTTTTACATTTTTAAGTCTACCGCATAAAAAATTCCACATATCAGCCATTCCTTCGGGATAAATAATGGTTACATCTAATATGGTGTTCATCTTGCCCTGCATTAATTTTAATACAAGTGCCAAGCCTCCGGCTTTGGGTTGCAGTAAATTATTATAAGGTGAATTTGCCTTTTGTTTTTTTTGCATAGTAAAACGAGTTCCTTCTGCAAAATTGCCTATCGTTACAGGAATATGGTGAAATTTTTTGATTGCTTTTTTTGTTACTTCAAGGTCTTTTCCTTTAAGTTTTGGATTTTTTGCGAGTTTTTCTTTTGAGTATCTTTTCATGCGTGGAAAATCAAGTGCCCACCAAACTAATCCTACAATTGGGAGCCAAAACATTTCTTGTTTGCTAAAAAATTTAGGGATTGGTATTTTTCTATTAAATACTCTTAGTAAAACCATGCAATCAATCCAGCTTTGATGATTGGATAAAAGTACATACCAGTCGTTCTTTTGTAAATTCATTGAACCCGAAATGTCAAATTTTATATCGTAGAGTATATTTATTGCAAAATTATTTACTGAGAACCAGTTTTCGCATACTAAGTTTATGAGTTTGCTTATTTTAGCCCTTATTGGTTTTATAATAACAATAAATTTTATAATAGCCAATATAAATATCAGAATAGTTGTAATAATGGTATTTATCAAAAGTATTAGCGATCCAAGCACTCCAAGGGAATTTTGACCTATAGTTTTTAGCAATGATTCTTTTTTAGCAGTTTTAGCGTCTGATGAATGCATATTTACCTCAAAATGAAAAATAATAATTGATTTTACGATTTACATTTAATATTGTAGCTTATTGTAGCAAGCTTTTTTTTAATTATGTTGTTACACTTTTTTATGACATGGAGAGAATATATGAGAAGAAATATGTGCTTAGTTGACAGAATAATAAGGTTTATATGTGCATTGACGATAGCTATTCTTTATCTTACAAATGTAATTTCGGGAATAGCTGCTCTAATATTGCTAATAATTGCCTTATTATTGCTTATTTCGAGTATTTTTGGAATTTGCTTTGTATATAAGCTCTTGAAGATAAGTACGAAATGTAATAAGTCTTAAAATTGGGAGATTGTGTCTCCACTATACGGCAACGATAAATTTAAGCGAATCTTGCAGATATTGTTTTTAGGATAATCTTACATGGCAATGCAAGATTATCATTGACTTCTAAACTGATAAAGCATAGTATGACTAACAGAAATGGAGACATATTTATGCTAAAAAGAACTATTTCAGATACTATTTTAAAACTTTCTACAGCTTGGCCTGTACTGCTTTTGACGGGTCCACGTCAAGTAGGCAAATCCAGTATATTAAATATGCTAAAAGAAAAAGAACGCAAATATGTGTCGTTGGATGATCTTGCTATTCGAGATTTGGCTTTGAATGATCCACAGGCATTTTTGCAAAAGTATTCGCCACCGGTAATCATTGATGAAATTCAATATGCTCCAAACCTTTTTACCTATATCAAAATATGGGTAGATGAGCATCGTTATGAATACAAAACCGGCACCAAGAAATCAAATAATCCGGCAGGGGCATTTTGGCTTACCGGTTCACAAAAGTTTATGCTAATGAAAGGTATTAAAGAAACTCTTGCCGGACGTATTGCAATAATAGATCTATTGGGTTTTTCTTATAAAGAAATAATCAAAAAGCCAAAAGAATCAGAACCATTTTGGCCTGATGAAATTGATATTCGCAAGAAAACACAAAAGCGTACCATTATGGAAGTTTATCGAGATATATGGAATGGTTCTTTCCCTGAGCTTATTACCAATCCATCAATAGGTCGTGATAAGTTTTACAGCTCTTATATGCAAACCTATATAGAGCGTGATGTGAGAGATTATCAGGGAATAACAAATGAGTTGAAGTTTCACAAATTTGTTCGAGCTGTTGCCGTTAGAACAGGAAACTTGTTGAATTATGAAGACTTGGCAAGAGACTGTGATATTGATCGTCGTACAGCTCAGAAATGGATGGATACCTTGCAGGCATCGGGTTTAGTTTATTTGCTGTCACCTTATTATCAAAATATAACAAAGCGTATAATCAAAACACCAAAGGTGTATTTTCTTGATACAGGGTTGGCTTGTTTTTTGGCAAATATAGATACCCCTGAGGCATTGGAGGTTAGCTATTTGAATGGTGCGATGCTTGAAACATATGTTTTTTGTGAAATATTAAAAAGCTTTTGGCATAATGGAGAAGATGCTCGCAGCTTATATTTTTATCGTGATGCCAACAAAAAAGAAATAGATTTTGTTTTGGAAAAAAATATGACACTATTTCCTGTAGAAGTTAAAAAAACAGCTTCACCAAATAGTAATGATTATTCGAATTTTAACATTATTGAAAACTTAAAAAAAACAATCGGCAAGGGGGCAGTAATCTGTCTTAGCTCTGATATAATGCCAATTCCTCAAAAGAATGCCATTGTTCTTCCGGTTTGGGAAATATGAAATCAAGGAGTTTAAAAATGAAAACAGCTTATCCTTTCGAAGGAATTTCCTTTCCAAGATACGAAAGCACTTTTTTGATGTCTTCCCATACCTCTCTTCTGAGAGGGCTTTTATCGCCTCCATTTCTTATTACATAACTGGGATGATATGTAGGCATTACCGGTATGCCGTTAAAATCACCAAAATGGCCTCTTATTTTAGTTATGCCTTCTTGTGTTTTAAGAATAAATTTTGTAGCAGGGTTTCCCAAGGTTATTATTACTTTAGGATTTATAATTTCAATTTGAGTTAACAAATAATTGCAGCAGGCTTCTGTTTCTTGGGTTGAGGGAGGGCGGTCTTGTTTCATGTGTCCGTCAATGCTTGGACGGCATTTTACTATGTTTGCAATAAAAACCTCAGAGCGAGGAACATTAATACCTTTTTCTATTATTCTGGTTAAAAGTTCACCTGCTCTTCCTACAAAAGGTCTTCCTGTTAGGTCTTCATCTTTTCCGGGACCTTCTCCAATGAACATGATTTCGGCATTGGGATTGCCCTCCCCAAAAACAGTATTGGTTCGAGTAACAGATAATGCACACTTATTGCAATTGTCTACTTGCTGTTTAAGTTCATCTAATTGTTGAAGTTTAGACATTATAGCTCCGGTTTGTTTGCTAATCAAGGGCAATAAGTATCCCGTGGACACCAACACATTTTCAATTCAGAACAGGTTATAGGAAACCCAATCTCACTACAGCCTTTCCCACTGTGAAATTCCCATCCATAGAATTCACAATCATTAATTTCCCAGTTGTTGTAGCAAAGGTCTACCATGGTAATTACACATGCACCAAATTCAGCCTTAATATCGCTAATATCGATACAGTTCATAAAATTAATAGACACAACAAGTAATAAAGAAACCAGAATTTTTTTCATAAAACTAAAAAACTTAATATTCTTCAAGGTCAGACTTAGTTGGGCGATTCCAGCAGTGAGGGTGCCCGCCTACACAAGGCATTGTAAACCCAATATCACTACAGGTTTTACCTTCATGAAAAGTCCAAGCTGCCGGAGAACATTCGTTTGAACCATAATCATCATAGCAGAGTTCATCTGTAACAACACATGCACCTGACTCGTTTCCAATACATGCTATGATGTGTAGTGAAAAAATAAGAATAAATGTAAATAGAATTAATTTTTTCATAGAATACCTCTTAATTATGTTATTATTATGTTATTGTAGACATCATTTTCTTAACGTTTTCATTTACTAAATTATCTACAAAAGCAGACCCGCCGGCTACTACTATGTCGGCTCCTGCCGATACAACATCAGAAATATTTTGAGAGTTTATGCCACCGTCAACTTGAATGAGGGTGTTTAATTTATTGTCACACAAAAATTTTTTTAATTTTTCTATTTTGTTTAGTGAATTTGGAATAAATTTTTGACCATAGAAACCCGGTTCTACAGACATGATGAGAATCATATCCGCATAAACCGCAATATCAAAAATAGATTCCACAGGTGTAGAGGGATTTATCGAAATACCGCTTCTTGTTTTTAGGTCTCTAATTTTTTGCAATAATCTTGCAGAAAACCGAGTAGCCTCATAGTGAAAAGTTATGCACCAAGGTTCTGATTGAGCAAAATCTTCTACATATTTTTCGGGATTCTCAATCATCAAGTGAACATCAAGCGGAATATCGGTATGAGCTTTCAATGCTTTTGCATAATCTGGTCCAAATGTTATATTTGGAACAAAATTTCCATCCATGACATCAAGATGAAGTAAATCTATTATAGAGGGGTCAAAGGTCTTCACTATTGCAGCCATATTAGATAAATCAGATGCAATAAGTGAAGGCGACATCATTATTTTATTTTTTTTATTCATTTACATCAACTTTAAATCTTTGAATTG
>Ga0099364_10014731_pt1 | contig 10374 bp, 7 predicted proteins | sample TergutTh196P3_FD_73070 | JGI IMG/M metagenome (GOLD analysis project Ga0099364, IMG submission 73070) | Microcerotermes parvus P3 segment gut microbial communities from Pointe-Noire, Republic of the Congo - Th196 P3 | ecosystem: Host-associated > Arthropoda: Insects > Digestive system > Gut ...
ATTGTCGTGTTGCGGAAAGGCGGGGGCGGGGCGGGCGCCCCGCCGCGCAACGCCATAACCATCCGCCTGCCACACGCAAGGGGGGAACAAATGTAACGATTTGAATGTTACAACGTACTAGTTGAAGACTTCATCGAGCTGGTTTTGAGCCTCCTGCTGCATCGCCTTCATTTCCTCTTCGCTGATCGGCTCGGTCTTCGGGATCAGCTTGATGTGGCGGTGCAACGGGAACCCAGTACCACCGGGAATCAAGTGGCCAAGGATAACGTTTTCCTTGAAGCCACGGAGCTCGTCAACACGCCCGATCGTCGCGGCGTCGGTCAGGACACGGGTGGTGTCCTGGAAAGATGCCGCAGAGATGAAGCTGTCGGTCTCCAGCGATGCCTTGGTAATGCCGAGCAATGCGGGCTGAGCTTCCGCAGGGCGCTTGCCTTCCGCGATAATTTCCTCATTGACCTTGAGGAAGTATTGGCGCGTGACTTGCTCGCCCCAAAGGAAATCGGTGTCGCCCGGGTTGGTGATACGTACCTTGCGCAACATCTGGCGAACAATGATCTCGATATGCTTGTCGTTGATCTCCACGCCTTGCAGACGGTACACGCCCTGCACCTCATTGACGAGATACCGCTGAAGCTCCTGCGGGCCGCAGACGTCAAGGATTTCCTGCGGCACAATCGGGCCTTCCGTGAGCTGCTGGCCTTTCTTGACGCGGTCGCCCTTAAACACGACGACTTGCTTGCCCATGGGGACGAGGTGCTGCTCGTCGTAGCCGGTGATCTCGTCGCGGACAATCAGGCAGCGTTTGCCGCGCTGGTGTTCGCCGAAGTCTACGGTGCCTTCGATCCGGGAAATCTCGGCGGCGTCCTTGGGCTGGCGGGCCTCAAAGAGTTCCGCCACACGCGGCAGGCCGCCAGTGATGTCACGCGTCTTCGCCTCCTTCCGGGGCGTCTTCGCAAGCATCATGCCGGGGGTGACCTTCGCACCTTCCTTCACCATGACGACGGCACCAGAGGGGATGTGGTTGAAACCCAGCACCTCGCTGGTCTTCGGGTCGCGGAGAATAATCTGCGGGTGCAACTCTTCCTTCGTCTCCAGCACGAGCAGGGTCGCCATGCCCGAGACATGATCATGATCTGTCCGGACCGACACATCCTCGACAAAGTCCTGGAACGACACGACTCCGTGATGTTCCGCGAGAATCGGTAGGGAGTGCGGATCCCACATGGCGACACGTTGGCCCGCCTTCACGGCCGAGCCGTCTTCCGCGAGCAGCACCGTACCGATCTGCAGGTTGTAGGTGTCAATCTCGTTACCGTTGGCATCCACAATCTCAATTGCCCCGTTCTTGTTCAGCACCACGGGGTGCCCCTCGACATTGTGCACGATACGCAGGTCCACATACTTGATGAACCCGGCGTTTTTCAACACGACCTCCGGTGCCTTCGAGACGGTGGATGCCGTACCACCGATATGGAAGGTACGCATCGTGAGCTGCGTCCCCGGCTCGCCGATGGACTGCGCCGCGATGATGCCGACCGCCACACCGATCTCCACGGGCTTGCCCGTGGAGAGGTCGCGGCCGTAGCACTTCGCGCACATCCCGTGCGGGGCATCGCACGTGAGCCCCGAACGGATCCACACGCGCTCGACACCCGCTTCTTCAACCGCCTTGCAATGATCCTCGTCAATCTCCACATTGGACGGGATAATCGTCTCGCTCGTCGTGGGGTGGCGGATCTCATACAGTGCCGTACGCCCCAAGATACGGGCGCGCAACGGGATGAGCGTCTCGTCGCCTTCCTCGACTGCCTCGACCTCAATGCCGTTCACGGTGTTGCAGTCGTGCCCCGTGATGATGACATCCTGCGACACGTCCACCAACTTGCGCGTGAGATACCCCGCGTCGGCAGTCTTGAGCGCGGTGTCTGCCAAGCCTTTGCGCGCGCCGTGCGTCGAGATGAAATATTCCAACACACTCAGCCCCTCGCGGAACGAAGCGGTGATGGGACGTTCGATAATCTCACCGGACGGGTTTGCCATCAGCCCGCGCATACCCGCCAGCTGGCGGATCTGGAGTTTCGAGCCGCGGGACTTGGAGTCCACCATCATGTACACCGGGTTGGTCTCCGTCGGCTCCGGAGTCGCCTCCGTGATGTTCCGGTCAATGGTCTTGTACAGGTCATCCGACACCTTTTCGGTGGCCCCCGTCCAGATGTCAATGATCTTGTTGTGGCGCTCGCCGTCGGTGATGACCCCCGTCTGAAATTGGTCTTGTACCTTATCCGCCTCCGCATAGGCGTGGGTAATAATCTCGTCCTTGATTTTCGGGCGGATCATGTCCTTGAGTCCCATGGAGACCCCCGCCAGACACGCATGCTTGAAGCCGAGCGCCTTGAGCTCATCCAACGCCTTCACGGTGCGGGCATGGCCCGCCACCTGATGGCAGTGGAGGATAAGGTCGCCCAGCTTGCTCTTGTCAATTTTGTCATTCACGAAGCCGAGCTCGGTCGGCCAGAGCTCGTTGAAAATCACGCGCCCGGCGGTCGTCTCAATCACGCGCAGCTCCGGCGACCCGAAACGGCGGTCCTTCGAGCCGAAGTCCGGGTTGCGGAAACGGATACGGGTATGATAGGTCATCGCCCCCTCCGCCAATGCGAAATCAACTTCGCCCACGTCGTTAAAGAGCGGCAGATGCTCTTCGCCCGCTGGCATCTTGCCCGCAAACTTGTTGGTGAGCTTGTCCTGCTGGCTCGGGATTGTCAAGTAGTAGATGCCCAGCGCAATGTCCTGCGTCGGCGTCATGATGGATTTGCCGGAGGCCGGCGAGAAAATCGAGTTCGTCGCCAACATCAACAAGCGGCTCTCCAATTGCGCCTCGACCGACAGCGGCACATGAACCGCCATCTGATCGCCATCGAAGTCGGCATTGAACGCCGTGCACACCATCGGGTGGATGCGGATCGCCTCACCCTCAATCAGGACCGGCTCGAAACTCTGGATCGAGAGGCGGTGCAGCGTCGGCGCACGGTTCAACATCACCGTCTTGCCCTTGGTGACCTCTTCGAGGATGTCCCAGACCTGATCATCATGACGCTCGATCATCTTCCGCGCCGTGCGGACGGTATGGCAGATGCCTTTCTCTTTCAAGCGGCGGATAATGAACGGCTCGAACAGCGTGAGTGCCATCTTCTTGGGCAGACCGCATTGCGTCAGCTTCAGTTCGGGACCGACCACAATCACCGAGCGCCCGGAGTAGTCCACGCGCTTGCCGAGCAGGTTCTGGCGGAAACGGCCCGTCTTGCCTTTGAGCATATCGCTCAACGACTTCAACGGACGGTTCCCCGCCCCTGCCACCGCACGGCCGTGACGCCCGTTATCGAACACCGCGTCAACGGCCTCCTGCAGCATCCGCTTTTCGTTGCGGATGATGACATCCGGCGTCTTGAGCGCGAGCAGGTTCTTGAGGCGGTTGTTGCGGTTGATGACGCGGCGGTACAGGTCGTTCAGGTCAGAGGTCGCGAAACGCCCCCCCTCCAGCGGAACCAACGGCCGCAACTCTGGCGGAATCACGGGCAGGCAATCCAAGATCATCCATTCGGGCTTGGCCTTGCTCATGCGGAAACCGTCGGTAATCTTCATGCGCTTGGCAATCTTTTTGCGTGTCTGTTTGCTACGGGTGTTCTCGATCTGCTCTTCCAAATCGTGCATGAGTTGTTCGAGGTCTTTCTTCGCGAGACAACGGCGTACCGCCTCGGCACCCATCATCGCCTCGAAGTTCTCGCCATACTTTTCCATCGCGTCGTGATACTCCATCTCCGACATCAGCTGCATCGGACGTAACGGGGTCTCCATCGGGTCAATGACCATGTAGTCCTCGTAATAGAGGACACGCTCCAACTCGTTGGCGGTCTTGTCGAGAACCAAACCGATGCGACTCGGACTACACTTGAAGAACCAGATGTGCGAGACCGGGACCGCCAGCTCGATGTGGCCCATACGCTGACGGCGCACACGCGAGACCGTGACCTCCACGCCGCAACGGTCGCAGATCACGCCCTTGTGCTTGATGCGCTTGTACTTGCCGCACGAGCACTCCCAGTCGCGGGTTGGCCCGAAAATCTTCTCACAGAAGAGGCCATCGCGCTCCGGACGGTACGTCCGGTAGTTGATGGTCTCCGGATTCTTGACCTCCCCGCTACTCCACGAACGGATGGTTTCCGGCGACGCCAGCGTGATGCTCACCGCATCATAATGCGCGCTCGCATCAAACATCCCGCCAAACATTTCCTTCACTGCATAAGGATTCATGTCGTGTGACTATCCCTTCTTGTTAATGATACGATTAACGATAACCTATCGCCCAGATCATAAAAAGACACAACTTTTGCTCAGGTAAAAGATGAAAAAGTTATCATATTTTTGCATAGCGTGTCAAATAAATCTGTGCCATTATTACGAAAAAATTGAATCTGACCCGTACCCTCTATACGTACACGATATCCGCCCTTACTGCCGCTTTGCGTCCATCGGCACAATCAGGACAGGGCAAAGGGCCTTCTGCGCGACTTTCCCGGCGACGTTGCCGAGCAACCATTGGGCGAACGGGCGGTGCCCCTGCCGCCCCAACACGATAAGGTCAACGGACTCCGCCTCGGCATATTCGAGTATCGCGCGGGCGGGGTCGCCGATCCGCATCTCGATGTTGAGGTCAATACCGGGGGGGAGGCGCGAGCGGTACGCTTCGACCCGCTCGTCAATGTCCGCGCGCGCCTTGGCGTCCATGTCGCCGACCTCGTAGATGTAGCCTTTCCAGAACTGCGCGTCCGGCTCGGGGATCACGTGCAGGAGGGTGAACGCCGCGCCCGGGTTGGACGCCGCCGCCTTGCACGCGAACCCGAACGCGAATCCCGCGTTCTCGGAGAAATCGGTGCAGAAGAGAATCTTTGAGAAGTGGGGTGTCATAAGGTGAACCTTTCTGAATTAGGAATTAGAAATTAGGAATTGGGAATCGAAATGCAAGGAGGCTTCTCCCCATCAGTGAAATACAACATTTCGTCTTCTCGAACTTCATTCGCTTGTCCTTTCGCCCGCAACGTTTTTGTGATGGATGAAAGTAACGTTACAATCTCTTCGCAATCCGCATTTATCGAATCAAACGTTTTGTCATCCAGCGTTTGCGAATCGTGTAGCAATCGTAACCAATACCGAGTCTCTAAGGCTTCTTTATAGGCAATCTGCATTTTTGAGGCAAACTCCCTTTCGGAGTACGAACCGATCGCCTCTTCAACGTTTGCGCCAACAGAAGTCCCTGACCTCAAAACCTGACGCATCAGCACCTTTTCCCCCATAACGTTCGCAAGCCACTTGCACATTTTTACGATGCGCAAAGCAAATGCGTAACTTTTCTCGCGTATGGGATTATTTTTCATGCGGCCTTTCGATTCCTAATTCCTAATTCCTAATTTCTAATTCCTATACGGCACGTATTCGCAAAGTGCCCGTAGGTTCTCGTAGGGTGTGCCTGGCGGCACTTCGCAGCCCGCCATGACGAGGTGGGGGTTGCCGAGGTCGGCGTAGCTTGCGCGGACGGTGGCGCGGATGGTGTCGGGGGTACCGTTCAGGATGTCCGCGACGGGGTCCACGCGCCCGGCGATCGCGACGCGGGGGCCCATCGCCCGACGTGCGAGCGCGAGGTCCACCATGTGGTCGAGGTCGAGGATGTCGATGGGCAGCTCCGCGAGGTGGGGGAGCAAGTGCGTGATGTTGCCGCAGATGTGCAGGCGCACGATGCCCCCCTTGTCGCGGATGGCCTGGAAGAGTTTCCGCTGCAGGGGCCACACAAGCTTGCGGTACATGTCCGGGGCGAGCTGGCTGGCGATCGCGTCGCCCACGCCGATGGTGTCGGCCCCCTCCGCGATCTGCGCGTGCGCGAAGCGGATCGCGGTGTGCGTGCAGTGCTCCATGAGCGTGACGCACGCGCCCTCGTTGTCCCACAAATCCATGAGGAAGTCCTGGACCCCCCTCACGTCGGCGGCCTCTGCGGCGGGACCCTCCACCCAGCCGAGGATGCAGCACTCCCCCCCCACGCACCGCTTGTACTCGCGGATGGCGGCCAGCCGATTCGCCATACGCTCCGACTGGTAGGGGTCCGGGTCGAGGCGCATGGGCGAGAGGTCCGTGATGTCCGACAAGATCGTCTTGACGCAGGAGGGGGCGTGGTCGGCGGCGTAGCGGATTTCCGCGCCGAAGCCCTGCGTCTCGCAGTAGGGGTCGGACATCACGCCCACGAGGTCAATGCCGAAGTCCTCGCGGCAGCGGAGGTTCGCCTCGACCAGCACGCGGTGGTCGGACGCGAAGTCCGCATACGTCTTGCCGATGTGCTCCGCCGCAAACTGCATCAAAATCGGCACGCGCGGCAGGAAGTCTGTCGGGGCCCCCCTGAGTGTGGCGATGTAGCGTTCGAGTGAAGTCATAAAAAAAACTCCGTTTTTTTTAGTTAATAATTAATAATTAAGAGTTAATAGTTGAGGCTTTAAAACTATTAACTTTTAATTATTAACTATTAACTCTTACAAGTCCCATCCCTCCCTGCGGGGGCATTTGATGTGCTGGTTCGCGTCGTCGTTGTTGGTGACGCGCATGGCGGCCTCGTCCCAGACGATGCGGCCGTCCACGCGCTTGGCGACGTTACCGAGCATGGTGAACTCCGTGAGCCGCGCGGAGTAGCCGAAGTCCGCACAGGTCCCCCCCCCGCTGATGATGGCGTTGAGCCAGTTGCCCTCGATCCCGCCCTTGGGACGCTCCAGCGTCTGGGGGGGGCGGCCGGCGGCCGTCCGCGCGGCCTCGGGGATGATGTAGGGGGATCCCCCGTAGACCCCGGCGATAATCTTGCCTTTCGTGCCGTGGAAGATGATGCCGCCCTCGCCGGGGAGTTTCTGGTCGTCGGGCAGGCCCTGCGGGCGGGGGGGCCTCGTGCCTTCGTACCACGTGACCTTCATCGCCTTCTGGCCGCCGGCCTCGGGGACGCGGAACGTGATGACGGCCGAGACGGGGTGGGTGTCCGGGTTGAGGTCGCTGGAGGTCGCGTCAATCTCCGTGGGCATGCGGCAGCCCAGCACGGTGAAGACGGAGTCGAGGGTGTGCGCGCCGCGGTCGCCCATCATGCCGTTGCCGAAGTCCCACCACGGGCGCCAGCAGCCGGGGTGGTAACACCGGTGGAACTCGCGCTCGGCGGCGGGGCCCAGGAACAGGTTCCAGTCCAGCGTCTCGGGGACGGGCTGGCCCTGGGGGGGCTTGCGGCCGAGGGGGGCGCTCCAGTAGGCGTGGCCCCAGGGGTAGTACGAGAGGTCGCACCACGCGTCAATGTCCACCAGCTCGCCGATGGCCCCGGCCGCGATCCACTCCTGGATCACGTAAAGCCCGTTGTCGCAGCGGCCCTGGATGCCCATCTGCGTCTTGACCTTCGTCTCCTGCGCGATGCGCATGAGCTCGCGGCACTCGAAGATGTCGTGGCACAGCGGCTTCTGCACGAAGACGTGCTTGCCCGCCTTCATCGCGGCGGCGGCGACAACCGCGTGGGTGTGGTCGGGCGTGGCGACGAGCACGCCGTCGAGGTCCTTCTCCTGCGCGAGCATCTCGCGGAAGTCCGTGTAGAATTTCGCGTCCGGGTACTGCTCCTGCGTGCCTTTGGAGTAGGCCCTGTCCACGTCGCAGAGCGCGGCGACGTTATGCCCGAGGTTCTTGATCTGGCCCAGGTTGCCCTTGCCCATGCCGCCGATGCCGACGCCCGCGATGTTCAGCTTGGCGTTCGCGCCCGGCTTGCCGTCCTGCCCGAAGATACGGCGCGGTAGTACGGAGACGGTTGCCGCCGCTGCCAAAAAATGCCGACGAGAGATCAATGTGTCCATAACAGTCCTTTCATAAGCGTGAATGAATACGATAACATCCTTTTCGGGAAATTGAAATTGAAAAGTTGGTGAAATTTACTTCGTCGAAGAAGCCGTCACGACAAAAAAACCCATCTGCCCATTGGCCACTGACCACTGGTCACTCACAAAATAATGGAGGCACGAAGCGGAATCGAACCGCTGTACAAGGTTTTGCAGACCTCTGCCTGACCACTCGGCCATCGCGCCACAAAAAACTACTTTTTCATACCTGCACGCAGACGGGCTTGCACGCGTTTCTTGCGGGCATCCCGGCGCTGACGTTTCAGGCGTTTTCTTAACTGCTGTCCCATAAAAGTTCGTGTACTTTATCAGATTCCCCTTGACGAAGTCAATACCCAATTCCAAATTTTTACGTTTTTTTTTTATTGTGAACGGACAAACAAATCACGCCCCCATCTTCGCGAACTTCGCATAGCGTTGTCCGAGCAATTTCTCGATGGGTTGTTTCTTCAACGTTGTGAGGTGCGTGAGAATCGCTTGCTTGACGGTCGCTGCCATCTGGGTTGCGTCCGTGTGTGCGCCGCCAACGGGTTCAGGGATGATTGCATCAATGATGCCCAAGCTCAAGAGCGCGTCGGCAGTGATTTTCAGCGTCTCTGCCGCGAGTGCCGCCTTTGTGCCGTCGCGCCACAGGATCGATGCGCAGCCCTCTGGCGAAATCACGGAATAGACCGCGTTCTGCAACATGAGGATGCGGTCGCCGACCGCGATGCCCAACGCGCCGCCGCTCCCGCCCTCGCCTGTGACCACGACGACCATCGGGGTCTTGAGCGTGGACATGAATTCCAGATTGTGCGCGATCGCTTCGGCTTGTCCGCGCGCCTCTGCCTCGCTCCCGGGGTACGCTCCGGGCGTGTCAACAAACGAGACGACCGGCAGACGGTATTTCTCCGCCAGCCTCATGAGGCGCATCGCCTTGCGGTACCCTTCGGGGTTCGCCATGCCGAAGTTCGCCTCGATGTTCTCCTCGACGGTACGCCCTTTGCGGTGACCGATCAGCATGACCTTCACGCCATCAAGCGTGGCGAATCCGCCGATGAGCCCGCGGTCGTCGCCGAACAGGCGGTCGCCGTGCAGCTCGACAAAATCCTCGCACATCAGGCGGATATAGTCCGTGATGTTCGGACGCTCCGCATGACGCGCCAGCTGTACAATGTCCCAGGGGGTCTGTTTCTTCATAATCCTGCGTACCTCAACATCTTTGCCAAAAACGGTTTCATGTCACGGCGCGCGACGATGTGGTCAACGAAGCCGTGTGCGAGCGTGTACTCCGCGGTCTGGAAATCGTCGGGGAGTTTCTGCTTAATGGTCTGCTCAATCACGCGCCGGCCCGCGAAGCCGATGAGCGCCTTGGGCTCGGCGATGTTCAGGTCGCCCACCATGGCGTAGCTGGCGGATACGCCGCCCGTGGTAGGGTCGGTCAACACCGCGAAGTAAGGCAGGCCCGCATCTTTCAGCCGCGCGATTGCCGCGCAGGTCTTTGCCATCTGCATGAGCGAAACGATACCCTCGTGCATCCGCGCGCCGCCGGAGGCGGTCACCAGAATCAGCGGACGTTTCAGCCTCAACGCCTCCTCCGCAGCCAAGCGGATCCGCTCGCCCGTGCCACTGCCCAGGCTACCGCCCAGGAACTTGAAATCCATCACGCCCAACACGATGGGGATAGTGTCCAAGGTGGCGGTGCCTGTGAGGATCGCCTCGCCCACACCCAGCTTTTCGGCGGTCGCCTTCGCCTTGTCCGCGTAGGCGCCGCTCGCATCCTTGAACTTCAGCGGGTCGCGCACGCCGACACGCGCGTTGATTTCCGTGAAGCTGCCCGTGTCCGCCAACAACGCCACGCGTTCGCGGCATCCAAGGCGGTCGTGGTAGTTGCAACGCGGGCAGACCTTATCCGTCGCCTTCCAATCTGCCTTCATGATGTAGGCCTTACAGGACGGGCAGATCACCCAGACCGATTCGGCCGGGATGCGGACTGGCGCGTCAACCGCTTTCTCAAACCATGCCATAATCCATTTACTCCTTTGAACAGCGAATCATAGCAAAAAATCGCGTGCCCTGACAAGGATTAGAGTACGGTGGGGAAACTCAACCGCAGGACACGGGATGTGAAATGTGTAGGTGAATGTGTATCAGTCCCACATTGACTTTCTTCCGAAGTCCCGCCATAATGATGTCCTCTTTGAGGAGGAATAAAGATGAAATGTGTTAAGATGGTAACAACGATGGTTTCGATGTTATTGAGCGTTTCGGCGATGGGGGGGGTGCTGCATGAGTACACGTTCCCGGAAAAGGAGAACGTGTTCGACAGGGATCCGTTCAATGCGCCGAAGCTGGGGTTTGTGAAAGAGCCGTTCTCGCTGGTCGTCTGGGTGAAGCCGCTGGCGCTCGGTTCGCAGAAGGGGAACGCGGGGACCTCGGGGGGGAT
>Ga0099364_10014732_pt1 | contig 10374 bp, 8 predicted proteins | sample TergutTh196P3_FD_73070 | JGI IMG/M metagenome (GOLD analysis project Ga0099364, IMG submission 73070) | Microcerotermes parvus P3 segment gut microbial communities from Pointe-Noire, Republic of the Congo - Th196 P3 | ecosystem: Host-associated > Arthropoda: Insects > Digestive system > Gut ...
ATGCTCCTGATTCTGTACTATTTCGGTTCGAACATCCTGTATACGCTTGAGATTGAGCTTCAGCACCAGTTCCGCTTCAACATTCCGCAAGAGCTTACCATCTCGGTTATCACAACCCACTTCAGGGATATCGCGTTTCGTATGGGGATGGTGCTCGTTCCTATTTTTATCGCCATTCTCACCATATCGGTGGCCAGTAACGTGATACAGGGCGGCCTGGTTCTTTTTCCGAAAGATTCGTTAAAATTCAAGTTTAACAAGCTTAATCCGGCCCAGGGCATCAAGAAAATCTTTTCAAAAAACGGTCTTGTGAATCTTGCCAAGAGCCTGGTGCTTATAATTGCGATCAGCATCATAAGCTGGCAGGTCGTCAGGGATCATATGTACATATATCCGCGGCTGGTTCTGATGGATGTCAGGCAAATATTTTACTGGGCGGCAATACTCGCTTTCAAGATTCTGATTCGCGTCTCACTGCTGATGGTAGTGATTGCCGTAATAGATTATATTTTCCAGAAACGTCAACTGAAAAAGCAGTTGAAGATGTCCAAGCAGGAAGTTAAGGACGAGTACAAGGAAACGGAAGGCGATCCAACCACCAAGAGACGCATCCGGCGAGTACAACTTGAAACGGCGCGCAAACGCATGATGAGCGAGGTGCCGACAGCCGACGTTGTAATCACAAACCCGACGCATTACGCCGCCGCGCTGTCGTATAAAATGGATTCAATGGATGCGCCCAAAGTAGTCGCCAAGGGCGCCAACATCGTGGCGATGAAGATAAAAGACCTGGCGCGCGAACACAATGTTCCAATAGTGGAAAATAAAACGCTTGCCCAGGCTCTTTACAAGTCTGTAAAAGTCGGCGACTATATCCCGCTGGATCTCTATAAAGCCGTCGCCGAAATACTCGCCTATGTTTTCCAGTCCCGTAATATGTACCGGTAATCAGTAATCAGTAACCAGCAATCAGTAGGCTTTTAATTATGACTGATCAAAATATTCGATTAACGACATTGACTTCCGCCGCCGGTTGAGCGGCCAAAATGGGGCCGGAGGCCCTGGCGCGGATATTGCGCCCTCTTGGCGGGATTTTTAACGCGCGGGATTTTCCAGACTTGCTGGTCGGACTGGAAATCAGCGACGACGCAGCAGTGTATAAAATAAATGATGAAGAGGCGATTATTCAGACGCTTGATTTCTTTACGCCGGTTGTGGACGATCCGTATGAATACGGCGCAATTGCCGCAGCCAACTCCATGAGCGATGTTTACGCCATGGGCGGCGAGGTAACGCTGGCACTGAACATCTGCGGATTCCCCTGCAGCCTTGATCCGGAAATTCTTACGGAAATTCTGCGCGGCGGCGCGGAAAAAGTCCGGGAAGCTGGTGGCATTATAGCCGGCGGCCACACGATTGACTCCAAAGAACCGCTGTATGGACTGTCCGTACTCGGTCGGGCGCATCCGGATAAAATCTTCACCAAGGCTGCGGCGCGTCCCGGAGACACGCTGATTTTGACAAAGCCGCTTGGCGTCGGCGTCATTACCACGGCAGCCAAAGGCGATGTTGTCGATCCCGCACATGTTGCCGCTGCGACCGCTTCCATGAAAAAGCTCAACCGGGACGCGTCCCGGATCCTTCAGAAAATCGGCGTACGCGCATCGACGGACATCACGGGATTCGCGCTGCTGGGACACGCCTCGGAAATGGCTGAAAAAAGCGGCGTCAAACTCAGTTTTTCTATGAACGCCATCCCATTTCTGGATGGCGCAAAGGAATACGCAAACCAATGGCTTTTTCCGGGCGGCGCGGGCCGCAATCAAAAATGTTATGAAAACCGCGTATAGTTTGCTTCTGATATTCCGGAGGAAATGCGTCGGCTTCTTTTTACGCCGGAAACGTCGGGCGGTCTGCTCGCGGCCGTTCCGGCTGAAAAAGTCGCGGAAGCGAAGACCCTTTTCGCGGAAGCCGGGCATCCTCTCTGGCAGGTTGGCAGCGTCGGGGAAGCTGATTGCCGATTGTTGATTGTGGATTGCTGATCATTTGCTGATCATTGGTTCCTTTATGAGTATGAGCATAATAGACAATCAAGGTGCTGTGTCGGGTAGAATTGTCCTCAATGAGGCTCAGTCAGGGGAAAAAGGAGTAACATTTGAACAAGGTGAAATTTTAAAAGGAGTTGTGCGGGGAGTAAGACCTGATGGAACAATCAGCCTGCTCATTAAAGACAAATTGGTAGACGCGGTAAGCGAATTGAGAGTGAATCCGGGACAGCACCTGTATTTGTCAGTCGATGGTTTTAAAAACGGCATGACTTATCTAAAGGTGATAACGGCGCAAGGGGCAACCCGGATGGAAGACAATAATCCGTCGGTCGGTTCACGCAGCTTCGGCGTACCTTCAGATGCGGATACCGCATTGATAATCCGCAAGCTTTTGCAGCACAACCTGCCGGTAACCCAGCAAAACATAGCAGAAACCTTCAAAGCAATGAACCTGGTCGGGGATATTACCCCGCGCAATCTTGAAGTGGCGGTCTTTGCCCTGGAGCACAACGTCCCTCTGGATAGAAATATTTTGCCCTTGATCAGTCAATTTATCGCATCTGACGGCAATTTATCCAGTTTAGTACGGGAAATTGTACAACTCCTTGTTCAAATGGAAACTATGGCTCGTTTTGCGTCCCCACCCTCTACCGCGCCTCCTGTTGTAATTATTCCCGGCGCCTCAAATCCGGCCAATACCGTCGCGCTGAATCCGGCCGGAACCGGCGGAGAGACGGCGGCAACTTCCAACATTGCGTCCCAACCCTCTGCCGCGCCTCCTGTTGTAATTATTCCCGGCGCCTCAAATCCGGCCAATATCGTCGCGCTGAATCCGGCCGGAACCGGCGGAGAGACGGCTTCAACTTCCAATGTTGCGTCCCAACCCCCTGCCGCGCCTCCTGTTGTAATTATTCCCGGCGCCTCAAATCCGGCCAATATCGTCGTGCTGAATCCGGCCGGAACCGGCGTAGAGACGGTGGTACTCAGCAATACGGCCGATATAAGCCGACAGGGCGGCGCAGTGTCTCCACCCATGTCAATGGCTTCACCGGCAGGGTTAACGGGGGGTAATCCGAACATTGTTGTTCTGCCCGGCGCCGCCGCGCCGGGAATGGAAGCGACGAGCGGGGAGACCGGTTCCGCCAATAATTCTTCGGCCGCCCCTAATCCGTCTCCGACGACCGGCGAGGCCGGCGCCGCGACGACCGCCGATACAGTTTTAAAAAACGCTGCTCCCGGCGCTGTAATTACCGCCAACCCCGCGCCGACAAGTAACATCGTACACCACCCGCCGGTTAATCCTGATCCCGCCGCGCCTGACCTTGCGGCGGCAAAAGAAGCAAAATCCTTTGATTTGACGGAATTTGCCAAAATCCTACGTATGGCGCTGGATTCGGCGGCTGGTAGAATTGCGGGATCAAGTTCCGATGTTAATCTCGTCCTGCATGACCAGATCAAGGATCGGCCGTTATTACTTGATAACCTGCGCGGATTGCTTGAAATGCTCAGAGCTAATGAGATGCTGACTAAAACCCCTGCGGGGCAGGAATTATTGACCAAGATCAGCAATTTACAGCAGCAGATCACCGGACAGGCATTACTTAACAGCGTGGTCAAGCTTGGCCCGGATGTTTCTACAAACAATTATTACTTTTCTTTTCCGGTAGAAATTGATAATCAGTTGAGTTATTGCCAGTTGCGGGTTCAGAAAAACACAAGTAGTCGGCTTGGTCAACAGGATAATATAAAACTGGTGGTGTCTTTGGATACTCCGGCCTTGGGTATTGTTATGTTTCATATTGATTGGCACAGGCACGGCTATATCCAATTGCAGGGAGTTGTAGAGACGGCTGAAGCGGGTAGGGTTATCGGAGAAAACATTGCGGAGTTGCTTCTAAGCCTGAATGAATTAGGCTACAGGGCCAACAATTTGGGAATAAAAGTGGCTGGTGGGCCGGAAGAATTAGTTTTAAAACCACGGATAAAAGAAGTTGAACAAAATAAGATTGGACAATTTAATATTGATGTCGTAGCATAGGGAAACACTTTCGTATGGAAAAAAATAAAAGAGAAAAAGCCGTAGCTTTGCGCTATGACGCCTCGACTGACAATGCGCCTGTAGTTGCAGCCAAAGGACAGGGAGTAATTGCGCAAAAGATCAAAGAGCTGGCAAAAGAATACGGAGTTCCCATTGAAGAAAACCCGCATTTAGCCAATTATTTAATGACTCTGGATTTATATGAAGAAATCCCTCCCGCGTTATATCCGGTAATAGCGGAAATCTTAGCTTTTATTTATCGCACAAACCGTAAATACGAAAGCAAACGCTAACGTCAACCTCCGACCCCAAAAAAATCAAGGCTTGCGGCCGAGACAAAAAAGGAGTGGACAATGTCACTGCCATTACGAAAAAAAGACGAGCGTTATACCTACGCCGATTATCTTACATGGGACGACGGTGAACGTTGGGAGATTATCGAAGGCGTACCATGTTTGATGTCGCCGGCGCCGACCCGGGACCATCAGGGTGTAATTGGGGAGTTACACCTACAATTGGCAAATTTCTTAAAAGGTAAACCCTGCAAGGTGTATGTTGCGCCTTTTGACGTGCGCCTTTTTCCCGCGGACGACGATTCAGACGATACGGTCGTACAGCCCGACATCGTGGTAGTCTGTGGCCGCTCAAAACTTAAACGCGCAGGCTGCGTCGGAGCTCCGGATATGGTGATAGAGGTACTTTCACCAGGTACGGCCAGGCACGACAGACTGGTAAAATTTCAACTGTATAAAAAAGCCGGAATCCGTGAATACTGGATAGTGGACCCGGATACAAAGACCGTATCCGTTTATTTACTCAAAGACGGCGAATACCTGATCAGAGCTTACGGGGACGCCGATATCGCTCCGGTACACGTACTTGATGGTCTCTCAATCAACCTGACGGAAGTGTTTGCGGACGTCGAATAAAATTAGATACGAATAAGATAGATATGGAAAGCGTTCAAGGATCGCCTTTACAATCGGCAAGGCTTTCTTGTATCATTAAAAGTTTGGCATATTCTCTACAAGTATGGAAAATTCATGATACGGACGATTGAATGGACGGACGCGGGCGTCGTTATGCTGGATCAGAAACGGCTGCCGGCGGAGGAGATTTATCATACATACGCCGATTACGAAGGAGTGGCCGAAGCCATCCGCTCAATGATTATACGGGGCGCTCCGGCGATAGGCGTCGCGGCCGCCATGGGATTGGCTATAGGCGTGAAAAACGCGGCGGCTGAATCGCCTTCAATTGAAGAACTCGACCGGAAATTTGACGTTATCTGCCGCGTTATCGCGGGAACGCGCCCGACCGCCGTGAATCTCTTCTGGGCGGTTGACCGCATGAAGGCTGTTTACGCCCGCGTTCGTTCGCAGGGAACGGAGGCAATCCGAAACGCTCTTATTGACGAAGCGCTCACCACTCACCGGGAAGACATCGAAGCGAACCGGGCAATGGGGCGTGCCGGACAGGAGCTTATTCCCGACGGCGCCCGCGTTCTCACTCATTGCAACGCCGGCGCCCTGGCTACTGCCGGATATGGTACGGCGCTTGGCGTCATCCGCGCCGCCGTCGAAGCCGGAAAAAAAATATCGGTATTTGCCGACGAAACGCGCCCCTGGCTGCAGGGCGCGCGTCTTACCGCCTGGGAGCTTGCCAAAGACGGCATACCGGTTACCGTGATTACGGATAACATGGCCGGTTACTTCATGAAGAAAGGCGAGATTGACTGCGTAATCGTCGGCGCCGATCGCATTGCCGCCAACGGCGACGTCGCCAATAAAATCGGCACATATTCCGTTGCGGTGCTGGCCAGGGAAAACCGTATTCCTTTCTATGTCGCCGCACCCGTTTCCACCCTGGATCTCTCCATACCCAACGGCGACCATATTCCTATTGAGGAACGGAGTCCGGACGAAGTACGCGTGATTCAGGGCGTTGCCATTACACCGCGAGATATTCCGGCAGCCAATCCGGCGTTTGACGTAACGCCGGCCCGTTATGTCGGCGCGATAATAACGGAGCGCGGCGTTGTTCGCGCTCCTTACGAGGTTGTCTTTAATACATATGACACAAATTCCACCTTTTGTTCACCTGCATAATCATTCCGAGTTCAGTCTGCTTGACGGCGCGTCCAGACTGGATCTGCTGATAAAAACCGCGCTTGACATGGATATGCCCGCGCTTGCGCTGACCGATCACGGCAACCTGTACGGCGCGTTGAAGTTTTACAATACGGTAAAGGAAAGGAACCGGGACCGTTCAAAAGAGGGAAAATCCACGCTGAATCCGATCATCGGCTGCGAAGTTTACGTCGCCAGGGAAAGCCGTCTGAAAAAAACCGGCGGCGGAGATCAGGCAAATCCCCTGGTGTTGCTTGCGGAAAACGATGAAGGCTATCGTAATCTGACCAGACTGGTTTCTTATGGATTCCTCGACGGGTTTTACTATAAACCGCGAATCGACAAAGAGCTTTTGAATCAATACAGCAGGGGTTTGATTGCCGCTTCCGCCTGCCTGAAAGGCGCGGTGGCGCAAAAACTCGCCATGAACCAGCCTGGAGAAGCTCTTGCCGAAGCGCTCGAACTTCGCGATATTTTCGGCGAGGGAAATTTCTATCTTGAATTGCAGGATCACGGTCTTGAGGAGCAAAAGCGCGTCAATCCGCAGCTCGTCGATATCTCCAGAAAGACCGGTATACCGCTGATCTGCTCCAACGACACACACTATATTCGCCGCGACGACTACGAGGCTCACGATGTACTCCTTTGCATAGGCACGGGTAAAACAGTCAACCAGATGGACAGGATGCGTTACGAAACAGACCAGTTCTACTTCAAATCGCCTGAAGAAATGTATTCCATATGGAAAGAAATTCCTGAAGCCATGAGCAATACCATTCGGGTCGCCGAACGCTGCCGCGTGGACATAAAGCCGCTTGATACCCTTCCGCCTTTCGATGTACCACCTGGATACGATTCCAACGGTTATTTTGAAGCAATGGCTCGTGAAGGCTTTGCACGCCGCCGCGTGAAACTGGAAGCGCTTTCAACTGCCGGAAGACTCAAGCATACGCTTGCCGATTATGAAACCCGACTGAATTCCGAAATCACCATGATAAAGCAGATGAAGTTTTCCAGCTATTTTCTGCTCGTCTGGGATTTGTATCGCTACGCTCGCGAACGCTCGATTCCGGTTGGACCGGGACGCGGTTCGGTGGCGGGCAGTCTGGTAGCCTACAGTATGTCGATTACAGATGTCGATCCACTGGAATACAATCTCTTCTTTGAACGTTTTCTGAATCCGGAACGCGTGTCCGCGCCGGACATCGACATGGATTTCTGCATGAATCGCCGGGCGGAAATGATCGAATACACGGCGAAAAAATACGGTCGCGACAGCATCTGCCAGATTATTACTTTCGGTACGATGGCCGCGCGCGGTGTTATCAAGGATGTTGGGCGCGCCCTGGATATTCCCTATGGCGAAGTTGATAAAATCGCCAAGCTGATTCCGGAAGAACTTAACATCACACTTGAAAAGGCACTTGAAAAGGAACCTCGCTTGAACGAGGAAATAGCGGGCAATGAAACAACCGCGCGGTTGTTCGAGATAGCCCGGCGACTCGAGGGAATTTCGCGTCACTCCTCAACACACGCCGCCGGAATAGTTATAACGCCGAAACCGCTGATTGAACTAATACCGCTGGCAACAAACAAAGACGAAATCACGACGCAATACAGCATGAAGGAGCTTGAATCCATCGAAATATTAAAGATGGATTACCTTGCCCTGACGACGCTCACGGTCATAGACAACGCCATAAACCGAATTCGCGAGGAAACCGGTGCAGAAATCGATCCGGCGGCGTTGCGGTTGAACGATCCGGACGTTTACCGGCTTTTTGCCGAAGGACGCACCAACGGCGTGTTCCAGTTTGAAAGCGGCGGCATGAAAGAAGAGTTGCGCAAACTGAAACCCACGCAATTTGAGGATCTTATCGCACTGAACGCACTTTATCGTCCCGGCCCTATGGACATGATTCCCGACTTTATCCAGCGCAAGCATGGTCTTGTCGATGTAAAGTATCCTCATCCGATGCTTGAGGATATCCTTAAGGAAACCTATGGCGTGATCGTCTACCAGGAACAGGTCATGCAAATCGGCAGCACAATGGGCGGCTTTTCGCTTGGTCAGGCGGATATTCTCCGCAAAGCAATGGGAAAAAAACAAAAGGCGGTTATGGACGAGTACCGCCCGAAATTCGTTGAAGGCGCTAAAAACAAGGGCGTTCCGACAAAAACCGCCGAACAGGTGTTTGCACTGATGGAAAAGTTTGCCGAGTACGGTTTTAACAAATCGCACGCGACTGCCTACGCCCTTCTTGCTTATCAAACAGCCTGGTTGAAGGCTCACCACCCGGTGCAGTTCATGGCCGCGTTGCTGACGAGTGAAATCGGCAAAGCGGACAAAATCGTCATGTATATCTCCGAATGTAAGGATATGGGCATAAGGGTGCTTCCTCCGGACATAAATGAAAGCATGGTTCATTTTTATTCAACCGGCGGAAGTATTCGCTTCGGTCTTCTAGCCGTCCGCAACGTAGGCGAAGCAGCCATCGCTTCGGTTATCGAATACCGGAAAGAGCGCGGACGCTTCCGCGATCTTTTTCATTTTTGCGAAGAGATTGATTCCCGTTCGCTGAACAAGCGCGCAATGGAAAGCCTGATCAAGAGCGGCGCGTTCGACTCGTTAGGTTGGAAACGGTCGCAACACATAGTTATGCTTGACGCCGCCATTGAGCAGGGACAGAAACTCCGCCGCGACCGTGAAAGCGGACAGAAGGGTCTTTTTGCGGATTTCGGGTCGAGCGAGGGCGCCGCACTGCCTGCGCCAAAACCGCCAGACCTTCCTGAATGGCCACAGGAGGAATTGCTCGCGCAGGAAAAAGAAACCATCGGGTTTTACGTTTCGGGGCACCCGATGGAAAAATTTGCCATTGAAGTTGCACGTTTCTGCAAAAAGAGCATCACGGATATTGTGAGCGAAGGAAAAAACACGGAATGTGTCGTCGCCGGAATTGTCACTGATTTTCGGGAACGGCGCACAAAAAAGGGCGATCGTATGGCAATTTTCAATCTTGAGGATCTCGGCGGATCCGTAGAAACGGTGGTTTTTCCCAACGCTTTTCAGAAATACGAATCGTATATCGTCGCCGATCAGCCCATTCTTGTTAACGGCAAATTTGAACTTGAGGGAGAGCTAAGTTATAAAGTCATTGCGGCGGAGATACAGCCGCTTTCAGGCATCGTGGAGCGCCACGCCGTCGCATTGCGAATCACGGCGCGAATCGACGCTCTTACAGTGTATACCGCGGATTCGCTCAACAGACTATTTGAAAGCAGCCGCGGAGAGACGGGAATCAATTTTGAACTGTATCATCCCGAAAACCTTAAAGTGAGTATACAGTCTTCCAATTTCGTGAAAGTGAAGCCGACGCCGGAGTTGATTGCCCAAATCGAAAATCTTTGCGGCCCGGGTTCAGTTCAGGCAATCTGAACTCAAAGGACCGCGGCGTTTACGCCCAGCGACGCGGCCAGTTCCATGCGCGCGTCGGCCAACGATGCGGAAAGGCCGGACTTACCCAAAGCGGCGGAGTTTTCAACCGTAACCCAATACATTCGTCTCTGCAGTTTTTTCAGAACGCGGAGGGTTTTCGGTTCGGAGCCTGCCTGGTAAAAATATCGGTAAGACGCTCGTATTCCCTGACGCTCAGACTTTCCGCACGCCGCGCGCCGTCAATATCCGCTTTTTTGAGGAGTACGGAGGCTATCCCGCCGAAACGCGCGTTATGCGACAGGGAATTTGCCAGCGTTTTTCTTCGGTAGGCAAAACAGGCTTTTACCAGCTCTTCAAAAGTCGCTTCCCATTCCGCGTTTTTATCTCGTGGTTTAGGGTGCAGTGAAATTACAGCGGACATGACCCTTGGTCTTGGCGTGAAACAGGCGGGCGGTACTTTGAATCCCATGCGCGCTTCTGCGTAGTGCTGGCACAACACCGAAAAAAAACCGTATTCCCGCGTTTTAACCAGCGCCAGAATACGTTCTGCGACTTCGAGCTGCAACATAAAAAACATGGCTTCGATGGGAAAGGCGGCTCGCAGCAACTTCCCAATAATGGCGGTTCCAATATTGTAAGGAAGATTTCCCGCCACGCGTAGTTTTTGTCCCGAACGCGGATATTCACAGACCAGTTCCGCCAGATCAAGACTCAGGATATCGG
>Ga0099364_10014733_pt1 | contig 10373 bp, 6 predicted proteins | sample TergutTh196P3_FD_73070 | JGI IMG/M metagenome (GOLD analysis project Ga0099364, IMG submission 73070) | Microcerotermes parvus P3 segment gut microbial communities from Pointe-Noire, Republic of the Congo - Th196 P3 | ecosystem: Host-associated > Arthropoda: Insects > Digestive system > Gut ...
GCTGGTATTTCTGTTTGACAAGATCACCCTGGGTACCTTTACCGCTGCCGTTAGGACCGAAAATCAGAATATTCACCCGAACCTCCTATGCGTGAGCTGTAATGTGGTTATTATGTCCTTAATATATAATATGCGCCTCTACTGCAACATGTAGTGCGCGCCCAAAGCGCGTCAGGCGCCCCTTTCCTGCATTCGATCGTGTCTGGCGAGACTTTCTATGGCGATGCCGGGCATGGCGGCCCCGAGATTTTTGGAAAGCTCCGCCAGAAGGGCCGCGTCATCATAATGCGCTACCGCCCGCACGATGGCGGCAGCGAATTTGGCCGGGTTGTCGGATTTGAAAATGCCCGACCCCACAAACACGCCGTCCGACCCAAGCAACATCATAAGCGCCGCGTCAGCAGGCGTCGCCACGCCTCCCGCCGCATAATTGACCACCGGAAGTTTGCCGAGCCGCTTCACTTCAAGCAACAGGTGATAGGGAGCCATGATATCCCGGGCAAAAGCCATCAGTTCGTCATCGCGCAGCTTGGCCACACGCTCTATCTGGCCGTTCACCTTGCGCATGTGGCGTACGGCCTCGACAATATTTCCCGTGCCCGCCTCGCCCTTGGTGCGGAGCATGGACGCGCCTTCGCCGATACGGCGCAAGGCTTCGCCAAGGTCGCGGCAACCGCACACAAAAGGCACGGCAAAAGCGCTCTTGTGCAAATGGAACTCCTCGTCGGCGGGGGTCAGCACTTCGCTTTCGTCAATATAATCTACACCCAATGCCTCAAGGATGCGCGCTTCGGCGATGTGCCCGATGCGCACCTTGGCCATGACCGGGATGCTCACCGCTTTCATTACCTCGTCCACGATGTCCGGATCGGCCATACGGGCGACGCCGCCCGCCGCGCGGATATCGGAAGGAACCCGCTCTAGAGCCATGACGGCCACAGCCCCGGCCTGTTCCGCGATTTTCGCCTGTTCCGCGTTGACCACATCCATAATCACGCCGCCTTTCGGCATCTGCGCCGTAGGGCGCTTTACCCGTTTGGTGCCTGTTGTGCCTGTCATGATGGGAAAATCCTCCTTTGGTCGGCAAATAGTTCTATTGTTTAAGCTTTACAGGGTTATTCCTAAATCTTTGCCGGTCAGTTTGCGGTATGCCTCAAGATATTTGGCGGCCGTTTCCTTTACCACTTCATCGGAGAGCGCTGGGGGCGGCGGCTTCATATCCCAGTCCTGCGTCAACAGCCAATTACGCAAATACTGCTTGTCATAGCTCGGCTGGGACTTGCCGGGTTCATACTCGACCAGAGGCCAAAACCTGGACGAGTCCGGAGTAAGAACTTCATCGATCAGAATGATTTCTCCATCAAGCATACCAAACTCAAACTTGGTATCCGCGATGATAATGCCCTTTGTTGCGGCATACGCGCACGCCGCATTGAAGATGGCGACGGCAGCATTGCGCACGGTGTCGTACGCGCCATCGCCGAGCAGTTTCCTGCCCTCGGATTCGGCAATATTTTCGTCATGCGTTCCCAACGCCGCTTTGGTGGATGGGGTAAACAGCACAACATCCAATTTATCGGATTCGCGCAGGTTCGCAGGGAGCTTAACGCCGCAGAGGCTGCCTGTTTTCTTGTAGTCCTTCCAGCCGGAGCCGGCGATGTGCCCGCGCACGATGCATTCCATCGGCAAGGGCTTGGCCTTTTTCGCCAGTACAGATCGTCCTTCCAGTTCGTCCGCGTAGGATGCGAGCTTGGCAGGATATTCCCTATGATCTGCGGTAATGAGGTGATTGGGGATGATGTGCTTGAACATGTCCATCCAAAACAGGGTGATTTGGTTCAGCACCACCCCCTTGTAAGGGATGGGACGGCTCATGATCACGTCAAAGGCGGATATGCGGTCCGTGGCGATCACAAGGAGCGTGTCCTTGTCGATTTCGTAGATGTCGCGCACCTTGCCGCGTACCAGCAGGGGGTATTCCCGGATCCGGGTTTGGCGGATCGCTTTCATTCTTTCCTCCTGTGCGGCAAACGACAAAGCCTTTCTTGTTTCCGGCCGATAAGGATATTGCCGGGCGCAGGCGCAATCTATCAGCTGATCAGTGTGCCCGGCGCAGTGGCTTGCCTTCCACCATGCCGGCGTAATAATCCTGCAACGGCGCCACTGTGCGTTTGTCGGTCAGCCGTGCTTCCAGACCTTCCACGGCGGCGGCCAGGGCGGTCACCGTGGTCAGCAGCGTGATATGACGCGAGATGGCTTCGTACCGGATGGACGTGGCATCACGCGCTGAATACGGACCGCTGACGGTATTAACGATCATATGGATATCGCCGTTGCGCAGCAGATCCAGGATGTGCGGCCGCTTCGGCCCGATCTTCACCACTTCCCTGATCCTGACGCCATGTTCCTCCAGAACCTGCTTGGTGCCTGGCGTGGCGTAGAGGGTGAAGCCCAGCTTTTCCAGCTTGGCCGCCAGAGGAAGCAGCGCGATCTTGTCCCGATCAGACACAGACAGAATGACGTTGCCCGTATAGGGAATACGGGTGTAGGCAGCGGCTTGGGCCATCAAAAAGGCCATGCCGAAACTGCGGTCAATGCCCATGACTTCACCCGTGGAACGCATCTCCGGACCCAGTTCAATGGTTGCCCCGGGGAAACGCTCAAAGGGAAACACCGCTTCTTTCACCGAATGATACAGCAACTCCGGCTCGACAGTAAATTTGACCTGGGCCAGGGTCCGGCCGGCCATGACCTGCGCGGCGAGGCCAGCCACAGAAATTCCGGTGACCTTGGATACGAAAGGCACCGTGCGTGAAGCCCTGGGGTTGGCCTCCAAAATATAGACCGTTCCCCTGTGTACCGCGAACTGCATGTTCAACAGCCCCACAGTTCCAAGCGCCAGCCCCAGGGTTCTGGTATGTTCGCGGATGGCGCGCAGGCTTTGTACGCTCAGGGTGTGTGTGGGAATGGAACAGCAGGAGTCGCCGGAATGGGTTCCCGCCTGCTCTATATGCTCCATGATTGCGGCGATAGTCACTTCCCTGCCGTCCGACACGGCATCCACATCCACTTCCACGGCGTCTTCCAGAAATTTGTCCACCAGAATGGGCGATCCGGGCCGCAGGCGCAGGCCGGGTTCGCTCCTGCCGACATACTCGCGCATGGTCTGCTCGTCATGGATAATACGCATGGCCCGCCCCCCCAGCACAAAGGACGGACGGACCATGACCGGATAGCCTATTTCCTTGGCGATGCGGCAGGCGGCTTCCTCGTTGGCAGCCACACCGCCGGGCGGCTGAGGAATGCCCAATTTCGCGGCCAGAGCGGCGAAGGCTTCCCTGTCTTCGGCCAAGGCGATATTCTGTGGCTGTGTGCCGACGATGGGCACACCAGCCTGCTGTAAGGCGGCCGCCAGACTGATGGGCGTCTGACCGCCGAACTGCACCAGGACACCGTCCGGACGTTCCGCCTCGCATACGGCCAGAATGGCCTCCGCGGTAAGGGGTTCGAAATACAACATGTCCACCGTGTCAAAATCCGTGGACACAGTTGAGGGGTTTGAATTGACCATGATGGTGCGAATGCCCATATCCCGCAGATGCAAAGCCGCCTGCACACAGCAGTAATCGAACTCGATGCCCTGGCCGATGCGGTTGGGGCCAGCGCCCAGGATTATGATGGACCGGCGCCCTCCTTCCTGTCCGGTCTTTATAGCCAGGCTATGGACAGGATCCTCGTAAGAGGCGTCGAAGGTGGAATAGAAGTACGGCGTCAAGGCCGTAAATTCCCCCGCGCAGGTGTCCACGCTACGGAACACCGGCCGTATCCCGGCGAGCAGGCGCATTGCGCGCACCGTCTCCTCGTTTGTTTCCCTGTCCGGCCACTCTTCCCGTGCCAGTGCCGCGATACGCGCATCGCTGAAACCCTGAGCCTTGACGTGCCGCCATAAGGCTTTGAGTTCCGGACTGGGGGCATACCCTTCCCGCAGCAGCAGAGGAAGCAATTCCGCGCGGATGCGGCGTTCGGTTTCGAGCAGGCTTTGAATCTGGAGCAGGAACCAAGGGTCAATGCCTGTCAGGGCGTTGGCTTCGTCCAGGTCGAGCCCAAGGCTGAGAGCTTCATACAGTTCCGGCAGGCGTTCGGGGCCAGCCCGGTGTAGGCTGTTACGCAGGCGGGCAAGACGCTCGGCACGCGATATGGGGATATTATCGCCGGAACGCGGCAGGGGTTCCAGCCCGGCAAGGCCCGTTTCCAAACCCCGCAGGGCCTTTTGCAGCGCTTCACGAAAATTGCCGCCGAGTGACATGGTTTCACCCACGGATTTCATCTGCGGGCCAAGCAGGGGTGCGGCGCCATCAAATTTTTCAAAAGAGAAACGCGGGGACTTAACCACGCAGTAGTCCAGTGCAGGCTCAAAGCAAGCGGAGGTCCCGGTAATGTCGTTTTTTAATTCATCCAGCCGGTATCCCACAGCCAGCTTCGCCGCCACTCGGGCAATGGGGAAACCGGTGGCCTTGGATGCCAGGGCGGAAGAGCGCGACACCCTGGGATTCATTTCAATGATCACCCGCCTGCCGCTGGCCGGGTCCACGGCAAACTGCACGTTACAGCCGCCCGTATCCACGCCCACTGCCCGCACAACGGCCAGGGCGTCGTCGCGCAAGGCCTGGTACTCCCTATCCGCCAAGGTCTGGATAGGCGCCACGGTGATGGAATCACCCGTGTGCACACCCATGGGATCCAGATTTTCAATGCCACAGACCACAATGGCGTTGTCCGCCATATCGCGTACCACTTCCAGTTCCAGCTCTTTCCAGCCCAGCACGGATTCTTCGACCAGTATCTGGCCGATGGGCGATGCTGCGATGCCCGCCAGCGCGATATCGCGAAGCTCTTCCAAATTGTAAGCCACACCACCGCCTGTGCCGCCCAGAGTAAAAGAAGGCCGCACTATGGCCGGGAACCCTGTCTGTTTCACCAGAGACACGGCTTCCTCCACCGTGCGAGCCAGCCCGCCGGCCAGCATACCCAAGCCGATGTCTCGCATTGCGGCGCGAAAAATGTCACGGTTTTCCGCAAGTTCTATGGAATGCGGCCGTGCGCCAATCATTTCCACCCCGCATTCGGACAAAATGCCGTTGCTGTAGAGTTCCATGGCCAAGTTCAGGGCAGTCTGCCCGCCCAGAGTGGGCAGCAGCGCGTCGGGCCGCTCCTGGCGGATGATGGCGGATGCCATATGGATATTCACCGGCGTTATATAGGTACGGTCGCTGAAACCCGGATCAGTCATCACCGTCGCAGGGTTGGAATTAAGCAGGATGATGCGGTACCCTTCTTCCCGCAGGGCCTTGCAGCCCTGGGTGCCGGCATAATCAAATTCGCAGGCTTGGCCGATGACAATGGGGCCGGACCCGAGAATCATAATGCTGCGGATGTCGTCGCGTTTAGGCATGGCAAGGCGCCTCCGGCCAGGGTATTATGTGTTCTGAACAGCAGTTTGCTGCACATGGTTCGCCATCAGTTCGCGGAACCGGGCGAACAGGGGCGCGGCATCGTTGGTCCCTGGAGCCGCTTCCGGGTGGAACTGCACGGCGAAAGCCGCCAGGTCGTCACAGGCGAACCCTTCCAGTGTATCGTCGTTCAAATTCCAGTGCGTGATACGCGCGTTGTGCGGCAAGCGGTCCGGGTCCACGCAAAAACCATGGTTCTGACTGGTGATCAGAACCCGCCCGCTATCCAGATCTTTCACCGGCTGGTTGGCGCCGCGATGGCCGAATTTGAGCTTATAGGTCGATACACCCAATGCCAGACCCAGGATTTGCAGACCCAGGCAGATGCCAAAAAGCGGCACCCGGCCCAGCAGAGTCTTGACCGTGGCAGCCGCATACCCGCAGGCGCCAGGATCGCCGGGGCCGTTAGACAGTAAAACGCCGTCCGGTTTAGAAGCCAGTACCTTTTCCGCCGGGGTAGCGGCGGGCCAGACTCTAGGTTCGATCCCGGCCAGGCGCAGGCTATGCAGAATGGAGCGTTTGACCCCGAAATCATAGACCGCGACGTGAAAGTCCGGTTTGTCCGCATTCGGGCTTGGGCTGCTTTCATACAGATACGAACCGGCGCAAGTGACTTGGCCCGTCAGATCCCGTCCGTGCATGGGGGGCAATTCCCGCGCACGGCGGGTCAAGGATTCCCGGTCCAGATCCAGGGCGCTGATGATGCCGTTGCGCGCCCCGTTATCGCGCAGATGCAGGGTCAAGGCACGCGTATCCACCCCGCTGATCACGGTCAGCCCCGCCGCAGCCAAGCTGCTGTCAAGGGATTCTTCCGCCCGCCAGTGCGGGAAGGGCCCGGCGCTTGGCATGAACAGATCGTGGGTCACTGCCCCGCTGGCGAACAAGCTGTCGCCCTGCCTGTCCAAGGGCGTCACGCCGTAGTTGCCGATGTGGGCGGTGGTGAACGTCACAATCTGGCCGCAATAGGATGGGTCACTCAAGGTTTCCTGATAGCCGGTCATGGATGTGGTAAATACCACCTCTCCGGAGGCTTCGCCCCGCGCGCCGTAAGCGCAGCCTTCAAAACAGGCTCCGTCATCAAGAACCAACAAGGCCGGCGTCCGAGTCATGGATACCCCCTATACGCACCTTTATACGCCGCCCTGTTCGATCATGGCGTCCGCAACTTTGCGGAAACCGGCAATATTGGAGCCCAGCACATAGTTGCCGGGCTGGCCGAATTCTTCCGCAGTGTCGTGCATGCTGGTAAAGATGTTCAGCATGATCTCCTTGATTTTTTTATCCACTGTTTCGAAGCTCCATTGCTGCATACTGGCGTTTTGCGCCATTTCCAACTGGCTGGTCGCGACGCCGCCGGCATTGGCGGCTTTGCCGGGGGCATAGGCGATGCCGGCCGCAAGAAAAGCGTCTACCGCCTTGAGCGTGGACGGCATGTTGGCGCCTTCGCACACCAGGATGCAGCCGTTGGCCAGCAGTTGCTTCGCATCGTCCTCATTCAGTTCGTTTTGGGTGGCGCAGGGAAAGGCTGCCTGGCAGGGCACGGACCACACCGCATTGCAGCCTTGGGGATATTGTTCCACCGGGACGTAGACGGCGTCTTTGCACAGTTCAGCGTAGCGAGTCAGACGGGCGCGCTCCACTTCTTTTACCTGCTTAAGCACCTCAAGATTGATGCCGTCAGGATGGTGGATCATGCCCTGAGAATCGCTGATCGTGACGGGTCTTGCCCCATAATGGTACAGCTTCTCCACGGTATAGGTGGCCACGTTGCCGGAGCCGGAAACCGTGCAAACCATCCCTTCCAGCGCTTTTTTTCTGACCTTGAGCATGTTTTCCGCCATATAGACCGCCCCGTAGCCGGTGGCTTCCTTGCGGCCGAGGGAGCCGCCCCATTTGAAGCTTTTTCCGGTCAACACGCCTTCAAAACGGGTGGTAAGGCGTTTATACTGGCCAAACATATAGCCGATCTCTCTAGCACCCACGCCTATATCCCCGGCGGGAACGTCCGTACTCGGCCCAAGATAGCGGAACAATTCGGTCATGAAGGACTGGCAGAAATGCATTATTTCGCTGTCTGACTTGCCCTTGGGGTCAAAGTTGCACCCGCCTTTGGCGCCGCCTATAGCCAGGCCGGTCAGGGAATTCTTGAATATCTGCTCAAAACCGAGGAATTTGAGCGTCCCCTGGGTCACCGAGGGATGGAAACGGAAACCGCCCTTATACGGCCCCAGCGCGGAGTTGAACTGGATGCGGAAACCTCGGTTGATGCGCATGTCGCCCTTGTCGTCAACCCAGGGCACAGCGAAAATGATCTGGCGCTCCGGCTCAAGTACGCGCTCTCCGATGCGGTGTTTCTGGTACTTGGGTTCGCGTCGAAAAAGGGGTTGCAGCGAAAGCATCACTTCCTCAACCGCCTGGTGAAATTCAAATTCAGCCGGGTTCATTGAGACAGCCCGGTTAAGCAGTTCGTGCGCGTACGACATCAGCATCTCCTTTATGTTAGCTTTTTGATGTTACCTCTAAGAGGCAGCACCATAACATGCATTTTCCAAGCCTTGCAACATTAAGGCCAGAGCGGGTGTTCGGCAGGGAGATTTTTTCCCCGCCGCAGCAATCCGGATAACTATTCTTTTTCCCAAAATATTATCTTTTGGTGGAGCAGGTGTTCACGGCATCTGCGTTTTGGAGCGCCGCCAGATCGCTACATAATTGTAGAAATATGACCCGCTTTTCTACAATTATGTAAAAAATTTTCCGCTTTCAGCCTATACCCCTACACACGCCGCGCCTCAAATAAATAATCCGGAAGATATTCCGGTATAATAGCTGATAATCATGACAAACGCTCCCCGCTGTGCACAGATGTTGCAGGCTTTTTCCGATATGTCCTGCCTGCGGAGGCCATTTCACAAAGGAGGTTTTTATGCAGTCGATTACAGTTGCTGTTCACGGTCTTGGCAACATCGGCAGACATGTCATAGACAGTCTGTGCGCCGCGCCGGATTTTACCTGCCTTGGGGTAATCCGCCGCCCATCATCGCTGGGCACGAACCAGCACGATTTGCGCGGGATACAGGATTTTTCGTCTTATGGCAGCCTGGTGGCGAAAAAGGGCAAGCCTGAGGTGGTTGTTTTGTGCAGCCCCTCGCGCGCTATACCGGAAACAGCCCTGGAGTATCTTGCCGACGGCGTGCGCACAGTGGACAGTTTTGACATTCACAGCGAAATAGTGCCGCTGGTGCAACAGCTTGATCCGGCAGCAAAAAAAACGGGCAGCGCGGCCATAACCGCCGCCGGGTGGGATCCGGGCACTGATTCAGTCCTGCGGGCGCTTTTTGAAGCCATGGCGCCTGTGGGCACAACCTTTACCAACTTCGGGCGAGGCCGCTCCATGGGACATTCTGTAGCGGCTCGCGCCATCGCCGGAGTTGTAGACGCGACCTCCATAACCATACCCGTCGGCGGTGGCCGCCATGCGCGCCTGGTGTATCTGCTTCTTGAAAAAAAGGCAGATTTTGAGAAAGTAAAAGCCGAGCTTGCCAAAGATCCGTACTTCGCCCATGACCCGCTGGAGGTGAAACAGGTGTTCAGCAGAACGGAAATGGCCTCTGTCGCCGACAACTCCCACGGCGTGTTTATGGAACGGCTGGGGGCATCCGGCAGTACCTCTAACCAGCGCATGACATTTGACATGCGCATAGATAACCCCGCCCTTACCGGGCAGGTGCTGGTATGTTGCGCGCGAGCGGTTACGCGCATGGCTCCCGGCTGCTATACCCTGATTGACGTACCGCCCGTGGCGTTGCTGCCTGGTGAACGCATGGAACATATCAAGCGTTTAGTGTGATGTGTCCCCGGGCGTCATGGACCCCGGTCCGCTTTTCCGGGATTTCATCCGGGGTATGAAGAAAATAAAAGCTGGATCTGAAGCGCGTTCAGGAAGTATATAAATTTTGGTATGAACGCTCTCATTCAGATCCGCGACGAAGCAGGGGAACTGCGGCTGCTTTTCGAAGTATGCCAAGCCCTGGACGACAACTCGGACCAGGATTGCCCGTTGCAGACAGTGTTGTCCCTGATCGCCCGACACACCGGTATGCAATGTGCAACGCTGCTGCTGCGTAATCCAGACGGCGGCATCCGACGCGAAGCCGATTTCGGGGCATTCGCCGGTAAGGCGTATTCCGCGTATCCCTTCAGTGCGGAAACGTCGCGCATGGTTCTTGACACGGCTATGCCGGTCGCCATGGCCTCAGGCGCGAATGCGGCCTTTACTCTGGACCGTCTCGCCTTGCAGAATCAGGCCAAAGAGGACATCGCCTTTATTGCCGTGCCGGTGCTGCTGGGCGGGCAGCCCATGGGTGTCTTGACCGTCGACAGGCTCTTCGCCGACTCCGTGGCGTTGGAAGAAGACGTCCGCTTGTTGCGGGTGCTGGCCAGCCTTATCGGTCAAGCCCTGCGCCTGCGGCTGGAATTCGAGGAACGGCACAGCGCAGTGGTGGAGGAAAACCGTCGCTTGCAGATGCTGCTTACCAGGCAGTTCCGGCCGGCGGGCATGGTAGGTACGTCTGCGGCCATGCGTGACGTTTTCAGCGAGTTAATCCAGGTTGCCGCCTCCAACGCCACAGTGTTGCTGCGCGGCGAGAGCGGCACCGGCAAAGAATTGGTGGCCGCCGCCATCCACGCATATAGCCGCCGTGCGGCCAAGCCCTTCATCCGCCTGAACTGCGCCGCTCTGCCTGAAGGCTTGGTGGAAAGCGAACTGTTCGGACACGAACGAGGCGCCTTCACCGGGGCCACAGGCGCGCGGAAAGGCCGCTTTGAAATGGCGGACGGCGGCACCCTGTTTCTGGATGAAGTGGG
>Ga0099364_10014734_pt1 | contig 10373 bp, 6 predicted proteins | sample TergutTh196P3_FD_73070 | JGI IMG/M metagenome (GOLD analysis project Ga0099364, IMG submission 73070) | Microcerotermes parvus P3 segment gut microbial communities from Pointe-Noire, Republic of the Congo - Th196 P3 | ecosystem: Host-associated > Arthropoda: Insects > Digestive system > Gut ...
TAATGACTAACGACTATGAGAGGCTAACTCACTGTTTCTAACTGCCTTTCGATTGAATTTCGTATAAATTCATTTATACTTGTTCCGTTATTTTGGGTATAGGTAGCCATTCTGTTGTGAATTTCGGCAGGAATAAGTATATTCAAAATTCCGTTATACGATTTTATGGGATTGTTGCCATTTATCATGCAACTTTCCAAATAATGCTCAATTCCCTCCTTGAAGTCATTATACAGTTCTACGGCAGTAAAGCCTTGGTATGTAATGCAAATTTCTTTGCTTAATCCTAAAACCTGCCCAAACAGGCAATTATCCTCCTTGCTGTATTCAATGCTTCCCCAAAAACCTTTATATTCTAACCTTTCCATGTTTCAAACAATAAATTCGTTATTTACTAGATATTCTAAAATCTGTTTCATAGAACATTTGTTGATGCAATTCGCAGGATGCGGTTTGTGAACAAAATAACGTTTCTCGCCATTTTCAAACATAGCGCGAGAACCGGAGGTTTTCCCCTTGTTGTTCACCGAAAAACCATACTTTCCAAACAGTCTTACTAACTCTTGCCAAGAGAAGTCATTAGGCTGTCTTTTAAATCGTTCTATCAACTTGTCCTTTGTACTCATTCAAATAAAAATATCGGCGCAAAGATACGAATAGTTTTTTAGATGTCAAGCAAAAAAATCGAAAAAGTTTTATAGTTTTATGGTTGGATAGTTTTATAGTACGAAGCGACTGCCGCCTATCAAACTATAAACTATCAAACTATAAACTATCAAACTATCAAACTAAATTCGCGTGTAAACCAATATGTCAAAGAACGTGTTTTTCCCCGCCTTCGCGGGGATTAGTCATTAGTTTTTAGTCTTTAGCGCTTGGCTACCGACTACCGACTATCGCCTACCGACTAACTGCTACTATGCGGCAGCCGCCGTCCATGTCATCGTGACGAAACCTCCTTTATGCTTTAAAGGTTTAACACTTCCTGCCATTGTGTTGGCATGGGTTGTCGCTGCGTGATTTTTTAAGCACGCAGATGACGCAGATTTAATAGATGACCGCAGATTTTTGGGGTCATTTTGGTCTGCTGGTGTAGAGACGGGGCGCGCCCAGTCTCTACATTGCGCTGGTGGGCAAACACGGTGGTTTGCGCCTACATCAACGTCGAAATTGACGTTGGTACTGAAATACGTATCGTTTTTCATGGTACAAAATTTAGATTAAAAAAAATTATTATTACTACTATTTACTACTATTAAAATATTGTTATACATTACATAAAAATAAAAATTATACATAATTTCAAAATTTTCAGGATTTACAGAGTTTTGAATTTTCAACTTTCAATTTTGAATTTTCAATTGAATATGTGAATTATGTAAAAATTCTGTAATTCTGTGAAAATTATTAGTTTATACGCAAAAAGCGCGTAAACGAAAGGGGGTGTTTACACGCTATTTATGTGGGTTAGCAAGGCTAACGGCTAACGACTAACGACTTGATGCTAACTATACTCTATACTCTACTAATTAAAAAGCCTTTAGATGTTCATCGTACACTTCTATTGTTTCGCCAAGCGGTTTTATCATTGCGATACCGTTTTCGATGCAGGCTTTTTCGATGTGTGAATTGAACGACATGCTTGCCATGGCGAGATAAAGTTTCTTGTGGGCATGTTCGGGAAAAGCCTCACGGAACTTATTTACCATTTTGGGGTACATCTTTTTCACATCGTATGTGTCGGCTTTATACTTCACCTCTACGATACAAAATGATGTTCCGTTATCTAATGTAATGTCGTATTGCACCTCAACGCCGGTGCTTTTGATTTTTCGTTTAGTGTCTGATGTAATAATGTCATATACTTGCCCAAAGAGAGTTTTCCTATGCGACAAGGTATTATAGAAATACTCTTGAGCCATATCGCCGTTGCTATTTGCCATGCCGCCCATTTGCTGACCGATTTGCTTGATTTGCTGTCCGGTTTTTTCGATGGAGGCATTCAAATGATCCATTGATTTTTGGGCTTCGGCTGCTCTTTTTTGGGCGGCGGCTACCCTTTTGTCGGCGGCGGCTACTCTTTTGTCGGCTTCGGCTTTTGACAGCATTATTTGCCGCTCAAACTCTGCATGTCTTTTGTCGGCTTCGGCTTTTGACAGCATTATTTGCCTGTCAAACTCGGCTTTACTGCGCTCGGCTTCGGCTTTTAACAGCATCATTTGCCTGTCAAACTCGGCATCTCTGCGCTCAAATTCAGCATCTCTGCGCTCGGCTTCGAGGGCTGAACGTTCTAAAATTGCCTCTATTGCCGACAATCTGCTATTCTCGTGATTATTATTATCCATGATTGTTACTTTTTTTATCTATGATAAATAAAAAGCAAAAATAGTTGAAATATTTTAGATTGTCAAAATAAAATTGATTTTTTTTTGGCACGCAGATAACGCAGATTGGACAGATGACCGCAGATTTGGACGCAGATGCAGGCTATAAAAAAAACGGACTGCATTGCAATCCGTTTCTTTTATTTTAGTTTTATAGTTTTATAGTTCAATAGTTTTATAGCATGACGCTCTATCAAACTATCGAACTATCAAACTATCGAACTACGACCACTCTCACCGTCCGTCCGCCCGATTGAATGATATACATTCCTTCTACGTTTAGAGGGACGTCTATTTCTTCGGTTTGGGGTTTGGGGTTTTGGTAGATTAATGCGCCGGTGGCGGTGTAAACGCTTAACGGCTCGTTGAGGCTTACGCCCTCGATGTGTAACATGCCGCCGCGTGTCCATGCGCGGAGCGGGTTAGAGACCGCCGAGTGCTCGGGGACGCTCGTTACGCTCGGTGGGGGCGTGGCTTTGAACGTGGCTGTTATCGTTACATCGTGCGCGGGCATTTGGAACGTGCGCGTGGCGCCTGTGCCGCTTAATGTTACGGTTGTTGTCGCGGAGCCGGTTCTGTGGGCTGTTATGACGTCCAATTCGTAGTTGGCGGCGGGGGCGATGGTGAGCGTTATGGGCGTTCCAGCCTCTGATGGCGTTGATGGATTTGCCGTTACACTGCCGTTTTGTGACGGGCTAACGGTGATGGCGTAAAGCATCGGCGATACCATTATATCAATGTCAACATCCGTCATCGCATTGAGATTACCGTCCGAAGGCGTGAAGTCTGCCTTGTGCGTTTGCGCGCCGGCTGCGCCTACGAGGTCGGTGGGCGTTTGCCATGTCCAGCCTGTGGGTAGGGCTACGGTGGAAAGCGCGTCTCCGGCGGTTGCCACGAGACCGGTGGGTACGTCAGGGTCGGCTTTCGCTATTGCAAAATCTGCCGTTGCCGTTGTGCCTGCGTATTCGTCGGTTTCTGACCATGTAACTCTGACCGTGTAGTCGCCTGCATTGGCGGGTACGGCAGCAGTCCAGTCGTTGGCTCCTGCGAGGCTGTAGGCGGTGGTTATCACGCCATCATAGGCTGCGGGCGTTCCGGTTATTTGAGGCTCTGATGGCGCATCACCGTAAGTCCAGCCGTCAATCGCTACCACGCCTGCGAAGATAATCTTGTCGATGGTAGTGATGGTGATGGTTGAGGTGACGTTTTCGTAGTTGAGAGACGAAATCACAACGGTAATTTCAGCCGTCAAGTCGGCGGCGGGTACGCTTAACACGGGTATGTCGAGGATGTCGCCTGCGGTGTAGGCAAGCGCGCCCAAAACTTCGGCGGCGTTGTCGGTGATAGACGGCGCGTATGTAACATCTGTCAAGCCTTCAACATCGGGCAACAACGCGGTTAAGTCAAATTGGTAGGTCTGCGCAAGGGCTTTTGTAACTTCCATCGTTGCGTCAATGCCTGCGGGGGCGTTGGCTTTGGTGATGGCAAAGGTTACGTTTCCGGAAAGCGCCACCACATAGTTTCCACCCGCGTTCAACGTGCCTATGGCGAAGGGATAGACGCCTGCATCGACGCCCGCGTGAGCGAGCGAGCCGCTGAATGTGTTGCCGGCGAGCAAGGGTTCGCTTTCGGTGAAGGTAAATGTGGGGTCGGGTTCGCCAAAGCGCTTGCTCTGGTTGGCGGCGGGAGCGACGGTGATGGGGCGGGGCGCTATCACGCCGTTGGCGAAAGCGGGAAAGCCTTCGGGGGCGAGGTAGTTTGCGGAAGCGTCGCCGGCGATGTCCCATGTGCCTGATACGAGTATTGGATGGGCGCCTGCGTTGGCTTGCGCAAAGGAAACAGAGCCGGGGAGAACTGTAACTGCGTCGTTGCCTTCAACGCCCGCGAGCGCCGGAGCAGCGTCTATTTGGGCAGCGGTTTGGGCATCGTAGATATGCTGGCTGACCGTGCCGGCGGCGCCCCATGTTAATTGTTTTTTCGCTATAGCGAAAGCAACGGTGAGGGAGCCCATGTATTGAGCGTTGTCGAGCGGCACTTCAAAAACGACGTTGTAATAGCCGGCATTTGTGGGCGGGTCGGCGCTGTTGTAGGTTGTGCCGTCGCGTCCGGCGTAATGCACGGTGAGCGTTGGCGTGAGCGCCGGATGCGTTTCTACAAGCGGCGAGCCGGTGAAGCCAGCCTGCGAAGAGCCGTTGTAGATTAAGCCGCCGGCAGCGCTAACGCCGCTGATAACAACCTGTGTCTTGTCCACCGTTGTGATAGCGATGGTAGAGGTGAAGTCGGCGTAGTTTTGGCTCGAAACGGTTATAGAAACGGTAGCGGTGGCGCCCACTTGCGAAACGCTAGCAATGTTTAGCGTAAGCGGAGAGGCGACAACGCCCGGCGAAGGCTCCGTAGAGAGAGCGCCGCTTGGGTTGTCCACAGCCGAAACAGTATAGACGACAGGCGCGGCGCCGAAAGTAAGAGAGCCTATGTCGGGCAAGAGTTCGCTCAAGTTGTAGGAAACGGTGGCGGCATTGTTTACCAGAACGTTGATAGCGGCGTTAACGACGTTGCTAACAGTGGCTTGCGCGATGGTAAATACGTTGGCGGCAGCGGCTATCTGCAAGTCGTAGTTTGAGCCCCACGACAATGTGCCGAGCGTGAAAGCGTAGGTGTTTACGTTTTCGCCGGCTGTGCGCGACAGTGCGCCGGTTTCGACGTTTTCGGAGGCTGTTATCATCTGTTCGCTTGTGGCGAAGGCGAAGGGCGTGGGGTCGGCGTCGCCGTAGGTTTTGTTTTGGGCGGCGGGAGCGACTGTGACCACGCGGGGGAAAATTTCGCCGGCAGCGAAGGGGGGAGGCAACGTGGGAGCAAGGTAATTGACGGCGGCGGCGCCGGTGATGTCCCAATCGCTGTTGGCGATGGCGGGTTTGTTAGCGCCTGCGTTGGCGTCGGCATAGTTTACCGTGCCTTGTGCAATTTCTACTTGCTCGCCGAGAATAACGCCGCTTAACGCGGGAAGGTCGAGCGGGTCGACGTTGGCGTCGCCGCTGTAGGTCACTTTGGCGACTGTTCCCGGAGAGGCTGCATCCCACGAGAGTTGGATACGGTTTATTGCTGCGTTTGCGAAAGCGGGAGGGTCGGCGGGCGCAAGGTAATTGACCGCTGCCGCGCCGCTAATTCCCCAAGCGCCGCCAACGGTTATCGCTACGCCGGCAGCGTGATAGTCCTTGCTTTGGAAGGCTACAGAGCCGGGGGTTACCGTTGCCGTCTGGTCGAGGATAAAGCCGGATAAAGCAGGCAGCGTGGCTATTGTAGCCGTTGTTGTGCCGTCGTAGGTTTTGTCGGCGACGGTTCCCGCTGCGTCCCACGAGAGTTGGATGCGGTTGATTGTTCCGTGGGCAAAGACAGGCTGCGCTTGCGGAGCAAGGTAATTGACCGAAGCGGCGCCGGCAATACCCCAACCGGAAGCAGTTACTGCAACTCCTTCGGCGGCATGGTTGGCGTGGGCGAACGTGGCAGAGCCGGCAACAACTGCGACGTCATCGCCCGAAACAACGCCGTTCAAGGTGGGCTGCACGGCTACAGTAGCGCCATTATTGCCGTCGTAGGTTTTGGCTTCGACGGTTCCATCGGCGTTCCATGACAATGGCAGTTGTGCGATGGTATAATCGTCAAGCGAAACGCCGGTTGCCGACGCAAATTCGTCGCCTTGGGCAACGTCCACCGTGATGGCGTATGTTCCGGCAGCGGAGGGAGCGGTGGCAGAGCCGTTGTAATATACCGTTATGGCGCCCATGCTCTGATGTGATATTGATAAACCTTGCGGCAAACCGCTATAAACGCGGTCGGTGGGCATGGTAAACGCTATCGCTGCCGGAGTTACCTCTTTGAGAGTGGCGGGGAAGGCATACATAAGGTCAAGTTGTCCGGTTCCGCTGGATGTCTCATTCAGGTGGAAGATTATAGGCGTGTTTCCATTGATAGAAAAACCTGAAACTAATGCCAAACCATCAGGGTCATCAATGGGCAAACCTATAAGCGCAGGGTCAAACGGTACGTCAGGGTCTTTTGGCGTTAACGTAACATAAGCATAGTAAACCGTCTCGTATCCAAAATTATCAACAAAGTCAACATCTTCGCCTGCAAGAAAACCATCTAAATCGTCTATCCATCCAAATAAATCAGCCGTAAAGTTATTGTAATCATCGTTTATTGCTGTGCTTGCCGCAGCGCCCGCAGCAGGATTTGTTACGCCGGTGATTGCAACAGGGGCTATTATGGGCAATGTCACCGTAACGCCCGGCACTTCAATAAATCCGTTGTTGGCGTTGCGGTTGTATGATATGCCGTGCAAGCCGCCAACTACATTCCAAACAGCAGAGCCGTTGCCGCCGGTTGTTGTTAATTCATCATCTTGTTCTGCATCATATTCGTGAGAGTTGCCTGTGCGCTGGATGGCTATTGCGTTTGCGCCTTGTGTGCCAGCATTAAAGCCGCTCATGGCGCCGTTTGCAAAAGTTACGCCGTAGTCGGCAAAAGCAACGCTATTAGCGCCCTGCAACATAACATGAGTGAAGCCGGAAACAGCGCCGCCAAGAATATGAACTTCGCCAGCCGAATTGTGAAAAATGACGTTCGCTCGTTGGGTGGCGGTATTTTCAACCGTTCCGCCTGTTATTGTCAGAGGAACGGCGTTCTCTAAAATGGTTGCTACAACAATCGTACCCGAATTAGACCAATCCGTATTTGCCGATGTAACCGTAGCATTTCCGGAAACGGTAACAACGCCTATGCCATTGATATTAATTGCTGCACCGGTGGTTGCGGTAACTGTGCCTCCCGAAATGTTTGTTTTTGCGTTGTTAAAAATTGCTGCGCCTGTTCCATTGTTGGTAATGGAGCCGCCGGTCATATTGAAAGTTGCATCGGGCAAACCGCCAAAAAACACCAAAACGTTATCATTCGTTCCCGAAAGGGTCGCCTGCCAAGTTACTGTTGCTGTTGCAAAAGCGTTGAGTTGGAGCGTTTCGGTGGCGTTTGTCTTCGAGCCAACAATAGATACATTGCCGGTGATTTCATATACTCCGCCGCCCCATGGACTTTCGTTATATGCCCATCCTTCGCCTTCGTGTCCTGTGGGATATGCAATTGATACATCTATATATGGTGTTTTCTGTAATGAAACGGTTACGTTATCTACTGGAATAAATCCGCTGTTTGTGCCGCGTGAGTATGAAATGCCTGCAACACCGTTGTCTAAAGCCCATGTAGCGGATGCATCTGCGCCTGTAACGGTTAAGTCTTGGGCGCTTCCCAAGTCGTATGCGGTTTGGGTTGTGCCGGTGCGTTCTATTGCGAGGGCGTCGTCGCTGTTGGTAACGTCAAACTTTGTTGCGGCATTAATCGTGGCATTGCGGTCAATGAAAGCAAGCCTTCCAAGCATAGTGAAATAGATAGCCGTTCCTGTGGGCGCACTGACTGTTCCGCCGAGTATGTTAACCAAACCTGTGGTATGATTATGGATAGCATTTCCACCTGCGGCGGTATTTTGCACCGTTCCGCCTGTTATGTTCAAAAGTGAAGAGCCAAGGTTATTCAAAAAAATCGTACCTTGCCCTGCTGCTGCATTTTCAGAGGTTACCATTGCTGTATTAGAAATGTTTACCGTGCCATCAATACCAACGGAAATTGCCCTGCCTGTTGTTGCGCTAACCGTACCGCGTGAAACGTTTATCGTGCCGTTATTAGTAGAAACTGCAATACCAGTGGTTGTGCTAACCGTACCGCCCGAAATGTTTACAACGCCTTGTAATGCATTAATTGTCGTACCTGTTGCGCTAACCGTACCGCTCGTAACGTTAATCGTGCCAAAAATGTCGTCAACGCCTGCATCGTCATAAATTGCATTGCCCGTGCTGGTATTACTAACCGTACCGCCGTTAACCAAAACGTTTGCGCCCCAATTCGTAATTGCACGTCCTGCGCCATTCTGTATAATTTCGCCGCCTGTTGCCACTTCTAACGTACCCTTGCCTTCAAGCCCAACTATCGGACCAACTGTATTTGTGGTAGTTCCCGCCAATTTCCCTGTCCACGTCGCCGTAACGTTTTCGGCTATGGTGAAAAGCATTGACGCCGTTGCGTTTGTTTTCTCGCCAACAATTGACACTCCGTTTTGTGTAATGTTGTAGGTGTTGTTTGTGAAATTCCAGCCTGTGCCAGTGTGGTTGGCGGGGTATTCAATAGCGAGGTTTATTTGTGGCGACGCTTGTATTGGTACATCAAACAACAATTGCGTAGGGCTGTTAATCGCGAGCGCACCCGGCGCTGTCGTTGGGCTTTTGATAAGGTTAAATCTCGCTAAATCCGTAATCCCTCCGTTTGCCTGAATAAGCGCCTTATCCGTCACGTTCGTATTTGTGGTAACTCGCATCTCTAATGTTCCTGTACCTCCCACGTTTCCAGTAACTGTAAGGTGCGATGGCGTTGCAGAGGTTAAATTCATAAAAATTGCGCCTGTGCCTCCGCCGTTAAGAGTTGCGGTTCCGATTGTCGCATTTCCGATTATTTCCAATGCAACGTCTGGCGTTTTTTCGACCGTTCCTGCCCACCTTGCGCCGTTGAGTATTAATCTGCCACCTGATGCGGATAGGAAACTGGTGTTGGTGTTTTGCGCCGTTAGAGTAAGCGAACCGGTGCCTTCATATCGAACTCTTCCCTGTCCTGAAATAACTCCGTTATGCGTAAAAGTACCGAAATTGGTTAAAAAACGTACTGTGGCTTGGCTGTTGGATACATTAATATTACTATTATTATTCCATGTGCTCACAGGTTGTCCCATATAAGTCGTCTGCCCTATCGTGGTTACGCCCGTTCCGCTAATTGTTAAATTTCCCGTAGTGGTATTTCTACCCCCAAAGGTAAAGGCGTTGTTTGACGATTTTGTAACGTTTCCAGTTCCCGAAATAGCGCCATTAAAGGTATAATCTACGCTCTTGTTGAATGTTACAAGACAGCCTGCGCTCGTCGAAATATTATAATTATTCTGGGGCCAACTGCCGCTGGCGCCTTGAATAGTCAAATTAACATTCGACTGAAGAAAAATACCGCCTGAATATGAAGCATTACCGCCACTCAAAATCAGTGTTACCGGCGTTGAACCTGTGGTCTGAAGAATGATATCCCCGCTACCTGATAAGTTACCGGAAATCGAAAAACCCGTACTATTAACAGTAATGGTATTGGTACCCGTAACGGTTATATCCTGCGAAATATTTTGCGTTAAGGTCGTGGTGGTATTATTCCACGTTAACTGCGCCATAGCGTTGTATGGCGTCACCATCATCAAGCATGCTATTGCCGCCGCCATCGCCCATTTCTTTAGCATTGCTTTTGTTTTTTTGATGCCATTGATGACTGTGGGGCCATTGATGCCAGTGTGTAGATTGTGTCTGGGGGCTTTGCCTCCTGTGGGGCTCCCCCCTGACCCCTTGCCGCTGTTGGCTATGTAACCTCCTTTATGTTTTAAAGGTTTAATACTGCTGCGTTGCTTTTTTATGCACGCAGATGACGCAGATTGGACAGATGACCGCAGATTTTTAGGGTCATTGTGTTGTTCTGCTGTAGAGACGGGGCGCGCCCCGTCTGTACTATGCGCGCGCGCGGTTGTAGAGACGGGGCTGGGCACGTCTGTACAGATTGCGCGCGGTGGGCGGCATGTAGAGACGCGGGATGCCACGTCTGTACCTGTAGCGCCAATATCAACGTCTAAATTGACGTTGGTGGCGGGATGGTTACCGCCTGACTGTGACCTGCAAACGTATGGGTTCGCTTGGTCTTTCGTATTGCTACTACTTTTCATGTTGATAACATTTTGTTAAATTACTAACTATTAACCCATTTTGAGAATAGTGTTGCCTCATTGTGTTAAAAAAAGTTAAATACTGTCAATTTTTCACCAAATTTTACTCAAAAATCTATCATCTGTCACAGTTTGTTTTCGTA
>Ga0099364_10014735_pt1 | contig 10372 bp, 10 predicted proteins | sample TergutTh196P3_FD_73070 | JGI IMG/M metagenome (GOLD analysis project Ga0099364, IMG submission 73070) | Microcerotermes parvus P3 segment gut microbial communities from Pointe-Noire, Republic of the Congo - Th196 P3 | ecosystem: Host-associated > Arthropoda: Insects > Digestive system > Gut ...
TTCAATCCACGCACCCGTGCGGGGTGCGACTTTTATTATAGTTATACCAGCATTGGCAACTGGGAGTTTCAATCCACGCACCCGTGCGGGGTGCGACACCATCAAGTATGCATATGCCAGCGGCAAAGCCCGTTTCAATCCACGCACCCGTGCGGGGTGCGACTTTAATAACAACAGTTTTGATTTTTCTAAAGCAGGTTTCAATCCACGCACCCGTGCGGGGTGCGACCTTTCATCCGTTGGCGTTACTCCAAAGTGAGCTCGTTTCAATCCACGCACCCGTGCGGGGTGCGACTTCCGGAAAAGGTAAGAGCCAATGCGGTTTTAGCGGTTGTTTCAATCCACGCACCCGTGCGGGGTGCGACTAATATTCATTCCAGATAAAGTTATATGCTGTCCTAGGTTTCAATCCACGCACCCGTGCGGGGTGCGACTATAAATCATTGAAGAAACCTGTCTAGCTTCAGGTGTTTCAATCCACGCACCCGTGCGGGGTGCGACACCTTTCACCCCCCCTGTAATAAAGTTTTCCCACGTTTCAATCCACGCACCCGTGCGGGGTGCGACATATTATCGGATATGTTATAATAAAAGTCAAGCAGGTTTCAATCCACGCACCCGTGCGGGGTGCGACTGTAATATCATTATATCATTGTTATATAAGGAAATAAAACGATGAATTTGCGAATATAATGATATTGCTTATACCATAATATATTTTTCCTTCCCTATCAATGTCAAATATCAGTCCTATAAGGAATTATATCTATTGCGAACATGCCGGGATTTTATGTGTCTTTGATGTTCGCAGTAATGGTTTTTGGCATTAAAATTGGTATTTTAAATGATCAAGGGGCTATCAACATCGTAAGCTGGTTTTGCTCCTACGTGTTCGATTCGTCGTTTGTAGTTTGCACCTAGATAATAATATCGTAAACTGTCTTTTTTATCATCAATTATTTTTTCAAGAATGTTTTTTAATTCTACCCACTGAGCCGGATCAATTACACATTCAAATACTGAGTGTTGAACCCTCTGTCCATAATTTGTACATGCTTTTGCAATTTTCCTTAATCTCCTTTGGCCGCCTTGACTGGTTACCATCACATCATAACTAACTAAAACCATCATCTATTTTACCTCCAGAAGAATGGCGGATATCCATCTATGTCACCTCGAATATAACGAGCCATTAGATTAGATTGAATGAAGAAAAGCAGACCAATTGGAATTGTTTCTTCTATGTAAGGATGATATATTTTGTCTTGTTTACGATTTTGATATTCAGTTAATACTGTTTTTCTTGTTTCATCATTCATGATTACCGCACCATTTGCTGCCTTGGTAAATCCTTTCTTTCCAACCTGTCTTCTATTAATCAATGATAGCACCAGACGATCAGCAATTACCGGACGAAATTCCTCCATCATGTCTAATGCTAAACCAGGCCGGCCTGGCCGATCTCTATGAAGAAAACCTACTGCCGGATCCAGTCCTACAGTTTCTAAAGATGAGCGTACATCGTGAGCAAGTAAGGTATAAATAAACGAAAGAAGTGCATTTACTTCATCAAGAGGCGGCCGTCTATTTCTGTCAGAAAAAATAAAGCTGTCTTTTTGATCTATAATTAAATGATCAAAAACACCAAAATATTCAGCAGCTGCCTGTCCTTCGAGTCCTCTTATACCATCAGTATTACTCATGTGAATTATTCGTTCAATAATATTACCGATTTTTTCTGATACTCCTTTAAGAGCTTCAACATCAACCTTAGCTGCATGATCACGGACAGTACGGTTAATTACTATCCGGCAATTTGCAAGCTTTCCACTAACAATATTAGCTGCTATGCCTTGAGTAATCCCTTCGTCATCAGCCATTCGATACTGCTGCCTTCGTAAAAGAACATTTCCGCTTACCGGCCCTCTGACTGCAGCCAAGAAGCGGCCATATTCGCTTAAAAATGAAATTGAAATCCCGCGTTCTGCACAAAAACCCAATAGAAATGGAGAACATAGTACATTGCCAAAACAAACAATGTCTCCTATTGTGTGGATTGGAAGCTGCAATACTTTTTGTTTCTCTTTCTCCACTACTACTGTTTCTCCTTCTCGGTGGAGATAAGTGCCTTGTGAACTCACATATAGAGTATTAAGAAGTTTCCTCATCAGCTTTCTCCGCAAGTCTAAGTTGGGATTTTATATAACGATCTACCTGTTTGTGCTTCATTCCTGTATTTTTTGGCATACATAAATCCACCAAAGAACAATTGTCGCACTTTCTTTTTTTATATTCTGCTGCTGCTGTTTCACCTGTTTCGCGTAACTTCATGATTCGTTCAATCAGGGCAATAGTCTTTACCCGAAGCAGATGATCAATATTTTCATTACTTCTGCGATGTTCCTGTAAGTAATAAAACTGTCCGCTTTCTATCGTAATATCAAACATTTCTTCAAGACACAAAACTTGCGCACATAGCTTAACACGATCGATGTCATCTGCTTTCTTTTTACCTCGTTTAAATTCTACCGGAGATACTTTTTCTAAACTTCTGTCCTGTTTATACCAAAGTTCTACAAGATCACATTTTCCAATTAGACCGTACTGTAAAGAACGTACAGGCATTCCGTATTCCTGTTTAAACATACGCCGTGATTCATGGTGTTCAGAATCAACCCGTTCATGCAGCACACGCCCTTCAGCAGTAAATCTGTTTTCTTCCCACTCCTGTTCCAGGTGGATCAAAGTATATTGCCGTTCGCAAAATAATGCGTGCTGCAGTGCAGATATTTGAACTAGGTCGTCTTCAATGTACATTAGCTTGACTCCGATATTAGATCATATATCAGATTAGAGAGCTCATCCAAATTACCCTCAATTACCCCAGCCATATATCTTTCAAAAACTATTGTCTTATCAGGTGGATTTAAGTTTAATAAAAAACCTTTTTCTAATGCCAGAACACGCATGAATTCCCGCTGCGTTCTTCCATTTCCCTCACGAAAGGGATGAAAATGATTGACAGTATCCAAAATGGCAGCAAGTTTTTTTGATAATTCACTCCTGTTTTTTGAATCACTTCTCTTAAAATCGATTATCATACCATCAATATATTCAATAGCAGTATCAAAATAATTCGTTGGGAAAAACTGAGTACCTTCTTTACTTATTTCAACAGTTCTTTTTTTTCCAGCCCATTCATAGACATCCTGAAAAAGATATTTATGAATGGCAAACAAGCTGCTGGAATTCTCTATTGACAATGGATTATCTGCCAGCTCCTTTGTACGTTTTGTTACAGCCACACTTTCAAAAAAATGAAGATCCTGTACATTGGAAATACCTGCTAGATTTCGTAAAACACCGGTATTCATATCAACATAGGCATAGTCAGGATCGAGGTATTCATATTCGTTAGACATAGGCTCTATCTTTTACAATTTGAACAAGGTCAGAAAGTTCGATTTTACCCAAAATATAATCACGGATAATCTCAACACCTTTAGCTGTAGGCTCAAATCCCTCAAACATATTTGATCCGATGGCATTTGCTGTTTTGTCCAATGTCTCTATATCGGGAAAGGTGACATCGCAAAATGTTAAGCTTTCTCTGTTGATGGGGACTGGTTTAAAGGTCATAAGGCCTCCCTGGGGAAAAATTAAATTATTAACATAACAAAATGTTAGGTTAGCTAAACAGATACTACTGTTTTAAACTCATTTAAGGTTTTCCCGTCCAAGCTTATCGTATAATCAGAGAAATCTCTGGCTGGTCCTGATGTATTCTCTTTGCGTTCCGATTTTACTCGGTCAAATAATTCCTGAGCTGGTTTATTTCCCATGGGAGACTTATGTTCAAAAATAATCAACCTTTGAGCGGTCATGAGTCCCCGTGCTGCAGAACGATCATGTTCAAACATGCCCTGTAAAGCTTCCCAAAAGAGTGAAAGATCATCCTCAGAAAAACCTGTTTGATTTGCCAGGGGAGCAGAAATGAAACCATATGTTTTATATAGCCCATATGGGATTGTAAACTTCCTACCCATGGTACGGTTATCTCCACTCTGATCTTCAGCTTCTTTTTGCGTAGTAACTGCCATACGTGTAATACTATGTTCAGAAGAAATTACCTGATCAACAGAGCGTGCAAAAGTTATCTGAACTGGACCTCGCACCTGTCCGCAGTTAACTCCTGTCGACATGACGGCACCAAAGGTTCTTATATCATAAAAATTTTGACACATCCATTTTCTGGCATCTTCGACCTTGTCTCCGCCTTTACGTTTTCCTGCATCACCGCTTAAATCTATTCCCAGTGCTTTATATGCTCTCTCATGTTGGCTATTCAATACAGCCTTTTCTTTAATATAGATTTCATAAGGAGGATTTTCTCCTTTCGTGAGACCTATATAATTTCGAACCTTTCGTTTAAGGCATACATCTGTCACCAGACCGTTTCCGGTTTCTGCATCCACTCTGGGAAGATTTCCCGCATCAGGATCACCATTAGGATTGCCGTCCCTTACATCAAAAAAATAAATAAAATCATAACGTTTGCTTAAGTCCATTTTATACTCCTTTTTAGTTGTTTGCCTCATCTGAGGCTTCTTCTTTGTTTGGAAATAGAGCCCGCCGCTGGTGATAATAACCTACAGCGAATTTTCCCTGATTATGCAAATCCAAGTGCGGTGGAAATGTATCAATCTTATCCATTATCTCACCAATGATAATTTCAAGGTTAATTTTTCGACCCTTGTGCAATTTTGCAAGATGGTGGTTTTTTAGCCGCATTAAAGTTGGATACACTGAGACAGGTGAGCAGCAGGCAGCCCCATAATACCGCTCTCTGATTGTTGCATTTAAAGATGGATTCGCCTCTTCCTGGATTTTTTCAAGCACCGCAAATAAACGTCCAAGATTATAACCGATAGATAATTGACTTGTATCAAGTCCCACTTGTAGTACCTCCTTTTCATTGTAATTTTTCTGGCTGTATAACAGCCTGTTTAAATATGCTTTTATTAAAGCAGCACGTACCGGTTTTACCCGGTTAGCCGTGTCGCTTTTTATACGTCTTAGAACTGCCTGCAGCAATGTTGCTGGGTAAGGGGTTCCAGTTAAAATAGCCCGCAAAAAATCTCCTGCAATATTAGGCGGAATATTTTCACTTTTATCCTGTACTGCAGTATTCACTAAAATACGCCATAGAGAATAATAAGCAGGTTCATTCTTGGGTTTGACGATCTCAAGATCCCTAAAATGCCTGCGGATATTCTCTGAAAAGCCAGCTACTGTTCCTTTTAACCAAAAGCGGATGGAAATACGTGCAGCATTCGGAGAAAGACCTAGAATATAAAATTTTTCTGTTCCGGTGTCTTCAAGATATGCTCCCGTATTAGCAGAGTTAAAAAGATTTTTTATTCGACTACTTCCTGCATCAGGATCATCTTTAGGTGGTTCTGCAAGAAAAAATGAAAAATCCTCTTCAAATTGAGTTCGGCGTTCTGACCAAAAAACTGTTGAGGCATCTCCAATTTGAATACGCTGAGAAGAGTTTTTATCAAGGAGACTATTAAGAGCTGTGGTATATGCAAACATTGCAGTTTCACCCACCGGAGAATTTTGTCCCTGTTCTTTTCCAAAGGAACGAAATGCATCAAGATTAAAAGAAACAATATTTGCACCGGATGTTTGAGCACCCCAAACACCTTTGATGGCTGTATGCAAAGTTGCAATCTTGTCTTTTTCTCCTGTCATGAGACAAAGACCGTTACTGTCATCAATATCAATTTTATCGGCTATAACCTTTTTTATTTCATCTGTCTCACAATATAGCATATTTTCGCTATCGAAACGGAAACTCATATTTGGGTTTGTCTGGAATATTTCTTCCCATTGATGTTCCTTTTCAAGAACTGAAATATTAATACTCGATAAAAATGTGATGACAGCATTTTTGGTTGGTGTATCTGGCAGTTCATTTTTTACACGTTCGAAAAAAGCCTTTTTCTGTTCCGGTCCACGGTTTAGTTTACGTTCTCTTTCATTTGCATTTAACCCCTCAGTGTTCACTATACCCAGAATATAGCCAGCATTATCCCAAAGCAAATTAGCAGCTACTCCTGATGTTTTTTTAACTCCCTGTGGAACCAAAAAAGACTTCCCTCGCTTTTTTGTTCCCTCTCCTTCTCGGATATCATCAAATTTGATAAACGTGCCTTCTTTGTTTAAAACAATGAGAAAAGGAATTTCTTTCCATTCCCAGCCAATGGGTGCAATTCCACTATCCGGATCTGCCGCTTTCCTATCATAATATTCTTTCAGAGCTTGTAAGATCATGAGCGTACCTCCACTTTTCGCCGATCGGTATTCACTGTATTGTTTTCCAATCTAGCTCTGAAAAATTCCGGCTGCGGATGTTCGGGATCGGTATAGTTGAGGTCGTAGAGCATCCAGCCCAGATCGTCATCTAGGTTAATTTTTTCTGACAGAGGAGTAGTGTTTTCAACAAGACGAAAATTACAGGCAAATTCCCGGCAGCCTAAATATGGACGGTGAAAACATTGTCCCTTTTTTGCACGGCGTTCAAACATTGCAGCGTATTTTGCCTCAGTTTCATCACTTTTTTCATGTTGATTTTTTTCATCATTATCAGCCCAACATGGACCGTATCTGTTCTGTTGCACTCTTTTTTCCAGAGGAATGAACTCAAACCAGGCATGAATACGATACTTCACATCCTTGAGAAATAGTCCTGCCCTCTGTTGTCTATTATCTTCTATGTAAAGCCCCACTGGATCACTACTACGTCCCTCCAACTGAGATTGGGTTGGTGTACTAGCAATTTTTCCCACTTCATTCCGGCGTACATTGATCCATTTAATTGGGTTTAGTACTTCAATTTTAGTGACATGCCAAGTAATTGCTGGTTTCCATAGAATTGCATCTAAAATAGCCCGGGCTGCGGAAGGGGTCATTACATCATAACTAACCCTCTCAACCTTCATTTCCGGTCTGGTAAAACATGCATAATCACCCCAAACTTCAAGACAAAATCCTTTCATCTTATCTCCTTTTAAACAATATAATCCTCTGGATCGTTTGGCAGCTCATCTATAAGCAATCCAACATGGTTACTGTATTCAACTGTATTGTTTAATGCAAAAAATCCTGGAATTACTTCCTCCAACGAACCACGTTTTTGCAAAGCATTAAATTGGTCTATATATATATTTATCGAAAATCTTTGAAGTTTTCGTAATAGTACTGATGTTGGTATTCCACTATTTTTTAATAAACTGATCCATTTTTCACCTTCACCATAAGGAACTAGGATACTTCGTTGTTTTGCATCGTCAATAATTTTAAAGGCCTCAGAAGCGGTTCTGAATTGAATGCCTAGATCAGGAAATTCAGGTTTTAATAGTTTCATTATTTCCTTGGCATCTAATGAGTTAGCTTTCCAATAAAGCTCAGAAAAATATCGACTGAATACATTAATATTAATGGGGTTTTCCAGCCCTTGAGAAATCATACCATCTGTAGTTTCACTGGCTTTCCTGAGTATACCAATCGGAGCTCTGCGGGGAGATTTAAACACAACTACTTTACCAAGTTCTCCTTTAGAATTTAATTTTCCCTCTCGGTTACATCTTCCTGCAGCCTGTGCAATAGAATCTAGTCCTGCCAGAGCCCGGTATACTACTGGGAAATCCATATCAACCCCCGCTTCAACAAGCTGAGTGCTGATAACGCGAACAATTTCATCTTTTCCAAGTTTTTCTTTGATTTCATCAATATTTTCACTTCGGTGTTGAGCACACATGAGAGCCGAAAGGTGATATGTTCCCTTTGGCATCAGTGCATGTAGCTCCCTGCAGCTTTTCCGATCCGAAACTACACAGAGTACCTGATCAAATTTAGGCAGATCAATTGCGAGATCCTCCCATTTGATTGGAATAGAATGGTTTTCCGGGAGTTCTACCTTAACCCGCTCAAGATTTTTATAAAGACCGGAAACATCCTGAATTATCTCCCTGACAGAATCTTTTGGTAAACCGGGAAAACCGGGAAAGTTTTTTTGCCTTTCAAATGCCGGTTGGGTTGCGGTGCACACAACCAAACTAACTCGGTAATACGTTGCCAAAAGACGTATTGTTTCCAGAATGGGCTCAAGATAATCTGTGGGGATAAGCTGAGCTTCATCAAGAATCACTACACTATTGGCAATGTTGTGGAGTTTTCTGCATTGACGGCCCTTTGCAGAAAAGAGGGATTCAAAAAACTGAACAGATGTGGTAACAATAACAGGCGCATCCCAATTCTCTGTCGCAAGCCGGGAACGTGTAGTTGTCTCATCATCGTTAAAGTTTGAATGGTGTTCAATAACATCGTCATCACCAAAAATTTCACGGAACACTTTAGCGTTTTGTTCAATAATACTTGTATATGGAATGACATAAATAATTCTTTTTTTCCCATGATGTTCTGCATGCTTCAGAGCAAAAGCCATACTTGAGAGGGTTTTACCCCCGCCGGTTGGTACGGTGAGTGAAAAAAGACCGCTTTCCATTTCTGCTGCTCTACAGCAATCAGATAGAACTTGTTGCCGCCCTTCGTAAACTTTTTCATCATAATTAGCTTGTGGTTTTTTAGTCTTGGTTTCCATATAGATATTAAATCGTTTATGTAGTTCCGTAATAGTGGAATACCCTTCTCGTTCTTTGCTTTGTTCTGGATTCATATACTTTTCGGTATTCAATCGATCTGCATCAATTAAGCAGGAAAAAAGCATTCGTATCCACAGTGGTATATCAAGTCCTGTATTACTGAATCTCCAAGGCGGGTTTTTTGGGCATAATCCTGGCAGTATAGTTTTTAGTTCTTCACTAATATTTTCTGTACTTGTGTTCTGCAGTCGGAATGCCAATGCTGCCTGCGAACCCATCCAGTCGGGTAACCCGGTATGATGACCTGCAATACTATATGAGAGAATGCGGCCAATTTCTTTCCCAAAAACATCTTCTATTATTTTTGCACCTGGACCTGAATGCTCAAGCTTCCCTAGAGCTTCTGATGAAGCTTCCTCATCGTATCCGCTTTTTCTTTCAAGATACTTCTGCCATTTTGAGGTAGCCTTCCCATAATCATGACTCATTCCCAGAGCATAACCCCATTCACGTGAATTAAATTCTGCAGCAAAATTCGCTGCAAGATCTGCAGTTTCAATCAGATGTTCTTCAAGATAATGAGGTTCATCCCATTGACCATTTCCAAGGTCTCTAACATGCGCAATATATTTCATATGGCCTCCATTAACAATTGCATCTGATCTTTTTACTAACCTTCCATCTCGATCATTCAATTTAGGAAGTATAAAAATAAAACAACCAGTGTCTTTAAGAATTTTTGCTTGTTTTATTTCTTTATAACAGAACTTCTTCTTAACTTAATTGATGAGATATTTACCCTTTTTTCATAAGGGAAAGACTCCTCAGCTACAGCTTTTGTTTTTTGAGTATTTCCATTGAACTCAGTTTCTAAATGCATATTTTATGAAAACAATATCAGCTTTATGAAATTATGTCTTCTTTTATCTTTCCATTCCTTAGACATTCTAAAGACTAATCCACCCCGCCTACTCTCCGCCGGTTTCCGCGTCCTTCCTGCTGCTCTTTCGCTGAGCCATTACAAGGTCGTAATATATTCCCCTCTTGCGGAGGAGCTCTGTGTGGGTTCCCATTTCAGCAACGACTCCCTTGTCCAGTACAACAAGGCGATCTGCGTTACGAAGAGTTGAAAGGCGGTGAGCTATTGCAATGGTTGTGCGTCCCTTTACAAGGCGGCTTAAGCTGTCCTGTATTGCGGCCTCTGTTTCTACATCCAGAGAGCTGGTGGCTTCGTCAAGGATGAGGATGTCGGGGTTTTTAATGATTGCTCTGGCAATGGAAAGGCGCTGGCGTTCGCCGCCGGAGATGGATTCGCCGCCTTCGCCTATGAGTGTGTTATAACCGTCGGGGTTTTTCATGATGAAGTCGTGGGCATTGGCGGCCTTGGATGCTGCGATTACTTCCTCATAAGTTGCGTCTAACTTTGCATAGGCTATGTTTTCGTAAAAGGTTCCGGCAAAGAGAAAGGAGTCCTGGAATACGACACCAATATTTTCGTGAAGGAATTTAGGCGAAATTTCCCTTATATCAGTTTCATTGATCTTTATACTGCCGGTATTTGGATCGTATAACCTCATTATAAGATTTATTAACGTGGACTTTCCTACTCCGCTCTTTCCGACAAGTCCTATCATCTCTCCCGGCTTGATGTCTAAATCGATCCCCTTAAGTACAGGCTCGTAGGATTTATAGCCAAAATTTAC
>Ga0099364_10014736_pt1 | contig 10372 bp, 6 predicted proteins | sample TergutTh196P3_FD_73070 | JGI IMG/M metagenome (GOLD analysis project Ga0099364, IMG submission 73070) | Microcerotermes parvus P3 segment gut microbial communities from Pointe-Noire, Republic of the Congo - Th196 P3 | ecosystem: Host-associated > Arthropoda: Insects > Digestive system > Gut ...
AAATAACAAAAGAAAAAGAGACAGACAGAGTTGAGAAGCCCAGAAAGGAGGGGGGGGGGGGGGGGGGTAAGGCAGAACTTGTACGAATTCTATTTACGTGCATTTTTTTATAAGATGATATTATCATAACCTACCTTAAATGATGAATAACTAGAGACTTATGAGCCTCCGCTACTTTAATATAAGTGTATCTTATTTTCTAAATTTTGTCATGTATATTCGCATCATTAAGAAAAAATTTTTTCCTATAATGGCATTTTTTTCAATTTGTTTTTAATATACACCTTATTTTATTAATTTATCCTTGTTTATATAGAGGTTTCAGGCATTTATCCGCATTTATGGGTTAATACCCCGCAATATGTTATAATGGACTTGGAGGTAGGTATGGATTTCTTTGAAGCTGTAGAAAAAAGATATTCTCACAAGGAAAAGTTTTTGCCGGACGCTGTGCCGCTAAAAGACCTTGAATTGATAGCGAAAGCAGGGCTTGCCGCGCCTACGGGTAATAACAGCCAATATGTCAGGCTGGTTATATTGCCTGACAGAGCGTCATTACAGCCGCTTTGCGATGTTGTCCCCACAGACGGGCTGCTCACAGCTCCGGCAGCTATTGCCGTTCTGACCGACCGTTCTGCGCAAAAGTCTGAATGGAATTTTGAGGTAGAGGATTATTCTGCCGCGGCTGCTCAAATGCTGCTTGCAGCTACTTCATTGGGATATGTTTCACTGTGGCTGGACAGCCCGTATTTCAATGAAGCCAAACAAAAAGCCGCGCTCGCGGTACTTGGCGCTCCGGAAGGGTATCATTTGCGCGTTGTACTGCCAGTTGGTCTGCCAAACGGAGAAGGCTCCCGCCGCGAAAAAATGCCGTTTAATGAGCGGGTATCCTACGGTCGATTTGGCGTCCGCAGCCTGTTAATTGAGGAATATTAACATGAGTGATAACAGCAGAGCAGTACCTGAAAAATTGATCGAAGATATCAACAACAGAGTAATGTATCATTTTGAGGAGATTTGCAAAGTTGTTCCCAGAGGTTCTAAAAAAGAAGAAGCCATCTGCAAATTTTTAGAAAACTTCGTAAAAGAATTAAAAGAAAAAAAAGGCATTGATCTTAAATTAGAGCGTCAATCCGAATCCCGTGAAGGAAAGCCGGTAAATAACATCGTTATTACAAAACCCGCTATTAAAGAATTTATTGGTAAAAAAGATGTAAAAAAAGTCGCACTGCAGGCTCATCTGGATATGGTTTGTCAAAAGGTGGACGGGTCTGAACATAACTTTGATACAATGCCTATCATTACTGAAATAAAAGAAACAGCCGATAAAGGCAGGTTAATGACATCAAAGGGAAAAGAAACCACGTTGGGCGCGGATGACGGTATAGGCATTGCCTGTATTATGGCAGTGCTGGAAAGTCAAGAATTGTCTCACCCTGAAATACAGGCAATTTTTACCTCGGACGAAGAGGACGGGATGAGAGGGGCAAGGTGGCTTAATCCTAAGATGGTGAATGTTGACTGTCTTATCAATATAGACGCTGAAACCGAAGGTGTTTTATTTTATGGCTGCGCGGGCGGTATATACGCGAATATGAATATACCTGTTGAATTTCAAAATATACCGGATGATACGGTTTTGTATAAGTTAGAAATATCGGGACTGTCAGGCGGTCATTCCGGTATGATGATTGACAAAGGGTACGCGAATGCAAACCGGCTTATGGGACGCGCTTTAAATTATCTGATTCAGGATTTTATGAAAACCAACGATGATTTTTTTCTTGCCGATATATCCGGCGGCGATGCAAAAAACGCAATTACAACAAAAGCCGTTGTGGTTATTGCCGTAAAAAAGAATCTGACGGAAAAGCTGGAGAAAAAAAAGACGGAAATAGAAAATATTTTTAAATATGAGTATGCTTCCCTGGAAGAAGAATTAAAAGTAAACGTAAGCGAATGTAAAGATTTATACGAAAAGGTGATGACGAAAGAAACATTAGATAAAATAGTCACGGTAATAATGACTGTTCCAAACGGTGTTATTGATATGCATACAAAAATAAAAGGTCTGGTAGAAACTTCCAGTAATCTGGGTGTAGTTGCATTTAACGGCGGTTTTGTTTCTCTTATTTGTTTTATAAGAAGCTCTGTAGAAAGCAAAAAGTTATTTGTTGTGGAACAGATGAGAATAATCGCAGAAAAAGCCGGAGCCAGTTTTGTGGCAGATACCGATTGCCCTGAATGGAATCCTGACACTAATTCAAAGTTGGTAAATTTATTTGCAAAAACTTATAAAAATATTTTTGATGGAAAAGAATTAACCTGTATGTCCATTCACGCAGGGCTGGAATGTGGTTACTTTTTTAAACATTTCTTAAATCCAGAAACTCAGAAAAGTATAGATTCCGTAGCAATTGGCCCGACAATTGACGATGTACATATTCCCAGGGAGACGCTTCATTTGGACACGGTAAAACCCGTTGTCAGGCTTTTGCTTAATGTCCTGGCAAATATGGAAGATTATGACAATTAAAGTAGGTTAATTTTTTATTTCAGCACATCAACAGCCTGCTGTTCTGTCCATTTAACGATCATCTTGGCCAGCGTGGGAACAGGTATATTCAGATTATTCTTAATCCAATGCTGAATCAAACCGATAGCGCCGTTTACTACAAAAACAAAATAACAAGCCTTTAACTATGCCGATCCTCAACGTGAACACTACTTACTCAGGCGCAGGTCTTGATGCCAAAGCAAATGATATACCCGCCTTCTTTCTGTTGCGATAAAACACCGCCTTACAACCGTGGCATTTGTAATGCTGTGCACATACAGTTTTTTCTCTACATATACTGTATATCAATAAACAAAAAGCAATCAAGAAAATGAAGATAGGAAAAAGTAATAACCAGCTCTTTATTGGACACATCCCGATAGGCGTCAGTTATGCAGCTCTTTTTTCCGGTTTCGTATTCGGCAAGAGCCTTTTGAAAATAACCGCGCCATGCCCAATTATTATTGCGAAAATCAAGAGATTTAATATCTTCTCCTGTTTTTTCAATATTATGTGATATCTGACTACCTTGGCGATTACAAAGATAAATTCTTTTTACAGTTTGCGGCAGCGCCCGGATAAGCGATTCAAAATAATTATTTACATCAATGGTTTCATTGATAGTATGATCTGATAAATACTTTTCAATTTTTGTTTCAAAAGTATCCCGTAAATAATTAATATGAATAAGATTGTTCTTAAAAGTCCAGATAAAATGATCAGAACTTTCAGAAAAAAGCTCCAAATCCGCCTTGGCATCAGCAATAGACGGCCCTGGCCGGGAAAGCAAAAAACCTTGATAGTATTTACCGCGGGAATCCATACATATTTCCAATTGCCTTATAGTTTCTATACCTTCATAAAGCACTTCTATACCTACGCTTTCGGCAAAGACAGCCAGTGATTTAAGATAAGCATAATGATGCAATGAATTTTCCGCCTGATGAAGATAGTCCATATTAATTTTCATAATATCAGGCCGTATCTGAGCAAGCCTGTCAAGATTACTGGCGCCCTTGCCATAATCATCAATAGCTATTCTACAGCCATTTTTTTTGTAGTAATTCAGAACATTAAGATAAGATTCGCTTTCCTTGTTGAATTCTTCTTCTGTAATTTCTATAACTAATTTCTCCGGTGAGATATTAAGCTCCTGTGCCCAGGTCAAAGTCGGAATACTCTCAAGTTGTCCCGAATAACTATTAAGCCATTGTAAACGTATATTGATGAAAAGAAATTCGCCGCAGCTCTCGCGGGCAAATTGTTCCATCGCCAGCCGTCTGATTTTTCTGTCTACTTTAAGAGCTTCGTCATTAGTAGTGGCATTGTCATTAAAAAAACTTCCAAGAGAACGAACTTGCCCGTCTGTACTATTATAACGCCCCAATACCTCGAATGCATAAATTTTCCCCGTATCTGCACTCAAAATAGGCTGAAAGTAAGGGAATATTTGTTCCCCGTCCTGATAACTCACATTAATCTCCTTTTAGGAAATTATATTAATTATCATCTGTTTTGGACAAGCCTTTAATTTTTTTCTGGAAAACCCTTGACACACTCAGCCGAAAAATGATATTTAAAACTTAGTAGACAAAGGTGTTTATCGGCAAGGGCAAAGCCGCCCCCGGTAAACGCCTTTTTTTTAGCCAAAATGGCAGCCTATACGGCAAAGGAGTAGAGTATGAAAAACATACCGGAACTATTCGGGAGCATGGTATTCAATGACGAAACGATGCGTTCACGCCTGCCTAAAGAAATTTACAAGGCGTTGAAAAAAACAATGAGAGAAGGTACGCATTTGGAGCTTGATGTTGCAAATGTAGTAGCAAATGACATGAAAGAATGGGCAGTCGAAAAAGGAGCCACGCATTTTTCGCACTGGTTTCAGCCCATGACAGGCATTACGGCGGAAAAACATGAAAGTTTTATTTCCCATGTAGGTGAAGGGAAGATTATCATGGAGTTTTCCGGTAAGGAGCTTGTACGGGGAGAGCCGGATGCATCAAGTTTTCCGTCAGGGGGATTACGCTCAACATTTGAAGCAAGGGGTTATACTGTCTGGGACCTTACAAGTTACGCGTTTATAAAGGACGGCACGCTTTGTATTCCTACGGCGTTCTGTTCCTACGGAGGAGAAGCGCTCGATAATAAAACGCCGCTATTGCGTTCTATGGAAGCCCTCTCCAAACAGGCAAAAAGAATCCTCAAGCTGTTTGGCAACGACTCTACTCGCCGTGTTATTGCTACCGTAGGCCCAGAGCAGGAATATTTTCTTATAGACAGGGAAGTATACCTAAAGCGCCCCGACTTGATTATGACAGGCAGAACACTGTTCGGCGTACGCCCGCCCAAGGGTCAGGAAATGGAAGACCACTACTTTGGCGCTTTGCCTGTGCGTGTTTCGGCCTTCATGAAAGAACTTGATGAAGAACTCTGGAAGCTGGGGATATTGGCAAAAACCAGACATAATGAGGTTGCTCCATCCCAGCATGAACTGGCGCCTATTTTCACAGCGGTAAACATCGCAGTTGATGATAATCAGGTAACAATGGAGTTAATGAAAAGTATCGCGTACAAACACGGCCTTGCCTGTCTGTTACACGAAAAACCTTTTGCAGGCGTAAACGGAAGCGGCAAGCATAACAACTGGTCAATGTCTACCGACACTGGAGCGAACCTTTTGGAGCCGGGCGAAACGCCTTACGAAAACGCGCAGTTCCTGTTGTTCCTTGTCGCAGTGATAAAAGCCGTAGACGATTATCAGGATTTGCTCCGCGTTTCAGTCGCTAATGCAGGAAATGATCACCGTCTGGGCGCAAATGAAGCTCCGCCTGCTATCGTATCAATGTTTTTGGGCGATGAACTGACAGCAATACTGGAAGCTATTGAGTTGGGAACAGCGTACAAAAACAACAAGAAAAACAAGATGGAAATTGGAGTAACAACATTGCCGCACTTCCCCAAGGACACGACAGACAGAAACCGCACATCGCCCTTCGCGTTTACGGGAAACAAGTTTGAGTTCCGTATGCTTGGTTCTACGTTCTCCGTAGCAGGTCCGAACATCGTTTTAAATACGGCGGTGTCGGAGATTCTTTGCCAGTTTGCAGATTCACTTGAAAAGGCAGCTTCCAAAGGAAGCGAGACTTTTAATGCCGCCCTTGCCGCGCTTGTCAAAGACACCTTTGTAGCGCACAAGCGCATAATCTTTAACGGAAATAACTACAGCCCTGAGTGGGTAAAGGAAGCTGAAAAACGCGGTTTATCGAACCTGAAAACAACTGTGGAAGCGCTCCCTCAGTTTGTTTCCAAAAAAAGCGAGGCGCTGTTTACCAAGCACAGTGTTTTTTCAAAAGCGGAGATTCATGCCCGCTATGAAATACTCACCGAGATTTATTGTAAAACGCTCGCTATCGAAGCTCTTGCAATGATTGAAATCACGATGTGGAAGATGATCCCTGCATGTATCGCGTATCAAAGCGATCTTGCCTCGCTTTTGCAGCAGAAAAAAGCCTGCGGCAGTTACGATACATCGCTGGAAGATTATCTGCTTGGACAAATAGCGAGCCTTTCTGCAAAGATGCTTGAAAACGTAAAAAACCTTGAAAAAGTTGTAGAGCAGGCCAAGGGCGAGCAAAAAATAGAAACGCAGGCTGTTTTATTCGGCGACAAGGTAGTTACAGCCATGTCGCAGCTTCGCCAAACAGTGGACGAGCTTGAATGTCTTGTCTCCGACAAGCACTGGCCGCTGCCGTCATATACGGAGTTGCTTTACAGTGTGGTTTGATTAAAAAAAGTATTTAATTAGGGAAAATGCTAATCGTTGATTAGCTTATTACACAATGGCGTGTACTTTTCTGCCAAAAACGGCAGCGGAGCACACGCCAATTTTTTTGAAAGGAGTAATTTTCCCTGTTAGGGAATTCCAATTAAAAATGTCCAGCATAATATGCTGGACTAAATCTAAGGAGTATTTCTATGGACTTTGGTATTTGGTTTTTGCTGGCAGCAGCAATGGTATTCTTCATGCAATGCGGCTTCACGATGGTGGAAGCAGGATTTACCCGCGCTAAAAATGCCGGCAACATTATCATGAAAAACCTGATGGACTTCAGCATGGGTACGATTTTCTTTGTATTTATCGGGTTTACAATCATGTGTGCAGAGGATTATCTGTTCGGCTTCATCGGTATACCGAACCTCGGTATCTTCACGGATTTTGAGAATTTTCCATTTTCGGACTTCGTGTTCAACCTCGTGTTCTGCGCCACAGCCGCGACAATTGTGTCAGGCTCCATGGCGGAGCGCACTAAATTCAGCGCCTATTTAATCTACACTGTGATAATTAGCGCTGTAGTTTATCCTATCGAGGCAGGCTGGGTATGGAACGAAAACGGCTGGCTGGCGCAGTTGGGTTATGTCGATTTCGCAGGATCGTCCGCCATCCACATGGTGGGCGGTATCACCGCTTTCATCGGTGCGGCTTTTCTCGGCCCGCGTATTGGCAAGTATTCGGTGGATAAAACCACCGGAAAGAAAACAGCTAACGCAATTCCCGGCCACTCTTTGACACTAGGCGCCCTTGGCTGCTTTATCCTGTGGTTTGGCTGGTACGGCTTTAACGGCGCGGCGGCGGAAAATGTACCGCAGTTAGGCTCAATATTTTTAACCACAACTCTGGCGGCGGGCGTTGCAGCAATTTCAACCATGACACTGACATGGGTTAAAAACGGAAAACCAGACGTGTCCATGACACTTAACGGTGCGCTTGGTGGCCTTGTTGGCATAACGGCGGGCTGCTCAAATGTGGACGCGCTTGGCGCTCTTATCATCGGCGCGGTTGCAGGTATCCTGATAGTTCTGGCTGTCGAGTTTATCGACCTAAAACTGCACGTTGACGATCCTGTCGGTGCGGTAGCAGTACACGGTGTCTGCGGTATATGGGGTACGATAGCAGTCGGGCTTTTCGCAAGACCAATCATGGCGGGTGATGACATTATTTCCGATGCGGTCGGCCTCTTTTACGGCGGCGGCGCGGGGCTTCTTGGGGTACAGGCGCTTGGCGTACTTGCGATTGCCGGGTGGACTGCTGTAACAATGAGCATCGCGTTTTTCTTGGTCAATAAGGCGCACGGTCTGCGTGCATCTGCGGAAGATGAGATTCTGGGGCTTGACTCCACCGAACATGGTCTTGCAAGCAGCTACGCCGACTTCCTGCCTGTTGCCAACACTGACCTGCATGTGCTTGGCGGTAAATCCGAACAGGCTCCAGTTGTTGCGGTTGCTCCAGATGTGGCGGTTCCAGTTACGAATGTATCAAGTGGAAAAAAACTTACCAAGGTTACAATCATTACCAAGGCAAACAAATTCGACGAACTGCGGGAAGCTCTCGACAAGATCGAAATTACCGGGCTTACAGTTACAAGCGTTATGGGCTACGGCGTACAGAAGGGTCACAAAGCAACATACCGCGGCGTACCGCTTAATTCCAAACTGCTGCCGAAAATCAAGATCGACATCGTTATCAGCAAAGTGCCTGTCGAACTGTTAATCAAAACAGTTAAGAATGTTCTGTACACAGGCAATATCGGCGATGGAAAAATATTTGTCTACGATGTGGAAAATGTTATTAAGGTACGGACCGGCGAACAAGGTTATGATGCCTTACAGGACACGGTTTAGTTGAAAAAGTGGTATCTGCCATTAAAACGGCAGATACCACCACGTCAGATGCACTATAAAACAGTTTTGTAACCTGTTTTACAGTGTAATTTCATATATGATTTTGGAAGCAACAACCGCAACCCAATCCCTAGAATGATACTTTAATCATTGTTACTTGCTCCCTTCTACCTAACTATCTCCCAAGAAACAGGTTTCACAGTTCCGCCTTTCAAAAACAAACTGCCGTATACCTGCTCGTCTGAAAAGACAACAATAAACTCAATCAAATGTACTTGAAGCTCTCTTAGTTCTGCTTCAACTTCCGGCGGATAAATTGCATACTGCGTACCGTCTTCGCCGACAATCCCCGCAAAAGTATGGGGTTCACTGCCAAAAATCACAACACGCCCGATTATTTTCACAGTTTCCGCAATAGTAACATCCGCCCTGTTCACAGTTGCACATGAAAACAGGCAAAGAAGCGGTAACGCTATTAAAAAATGTCTAACAATATTTTTCATGCTTTCTCCTACTTCACCATAAGGAACAACACCACACCGTCTTCTGGCTTTGTGATTGTGACGGATAAATTGCCTGTTAGCTCTTGACCTCTCCAGATTGAAGGCACTTCAATTGCTACGGAGTAGGGCTGCATACTAGAGCTGTTGTAATAAAAATAAGTTTCAATATCTCCAAACTGCCGCCAGATGTCAAAAGCGCGGATGTTATATGTAGTACCGTTCAACTCGCTTTCAACGGCTCTGTCAAAAGTATTGATTTCTGCGGGCGTGGTTGGATCGCTGTAAACAAAGGCTTCACCGTATCGGCTAAAAGCCTCATCAAATGTTACATCCTTGACCGCTTGCAAAGCCGCATTGATAGACGCAATGTCTGTTTGGGCATTGGATATGATAGCTTTTGCGATCTCAGCCCCGCCGTAGTTGCGAAGCAGGTATGCGCCAAAAGCATATTTTTCCGCATAACTTAACGGTAAATTCGGTGAAGCGCCTGAATCTCTCCATGCTGTTAAACTGTTTTGTTGAAAACCTGTAAAGAGACTGTTCATTCTTGCATACCAGATAGCGTTTGCGTTATCTATCTCTAACAGAGAAGTTACTAAATCTTCCGCCATCATGGCAAGCATTTCATCGTACCATGTTGAGGATGTTAAATCCTGTTTCACAAATTTCTCATTAAAATGAATCATGTGCTGCAATTCATGAGCTAAAGTGCCAAATATAAATTCAGGATTACTCTTATAATAATCTCCGTCTATATAGAATATTTCCGCAAGATTTGTTTTGTAGCTTCCTCCGTACATAGCGCCAAGAGTTTCCTCATCATAAAAATCTGCCGGCGTAAAAAACCCTACAGCAGTACCTTGAATGGATTGAACCAGAATTTGAACTTTTGGATCACCGTCTCTTCCGCCGTCCCCGTCAGGGCCTCCGCCAAATTCATAACCAAAAACATTAGTTACTGCAGGGTAGATTATGTCAAATTTATCTGCCATTGTTTCCGCTTGAGTTGTGTTAATAATGCTATCAACTACCCAAATATTGCCGTGTGTTCCGGTTGCCAGTAATGTTGCTTCTTTTGTTTCATACGAATTACTGCCGGAAACATCTACCCAGAAGTTTCTTTTAGCGCCTGTTTGCGGGGCAACAAAGTTATTCAATCTAAGCTGCGTATTTCTCTTTGCTTTCAGATGAGCAGGAATGGGTGGAGGATTTGCGCTAAACGCCGTTGCAAGCGGATGGCCACTGACAATATATTGCTTTTCAGCGTTGTTTGTTATTTGTGAATAATTTCTCTGCGCAGGCCGGATGTTAAAAGACGGCATAGCCGGAGATTGAATACTTTGGCTAGTATACGCCAGGGCATTTGTTGTATTCATTTTTGACAGAAAAACTTCATTCTCCACCAGATTTTGCAGGGTAATGGTTGTTGTAGTTTCCTCGGGCGCAAAAATTATCGGAACAACATATCCGCCTCCTGCATTTGGGTTATAAACATATATACCTGTAGAACCGCCTACTACTGATGAGCCGGGAACTAAAACAGCTCCAGCTGATACAACAAGTGTTCGGCTTCTTTCTCCCGCAGCTATGGTAAGTTTCCCTGTATTATCAATTGTAGTTCCGGGGTTTA
>Ga0099364_10014737_pt1 | contig 10372 bp, 9 predicted proteins | sample TergutTh196P3_FD_73070 | JGI IMG/M metagenome (GOLD analysis project Ga0099364, IMG submission 73070) | Microcerotermes parvus P3 segment gut microbial communities from Pointe-Noire, Republic of the Congo - Th196 P3 | ecosystem: Host-associated > Arthropoda: Insects > Digestive system > Gut ...
TCCTTGCCAAGATCGTTTGCAATATACTTTGCCAGCGCCGTCTTCCCCGTGCCGGACGGGCCATAAAACAGCATGTTCCCCCCGCCTCTTGGCAGTAAGGCTTTATTGGACTTGGCGTTGGCGCGGCGGCATAAATTCAGCAATGTATCTACCGAGCCGTCAACACACACTCCTTCGAGAGTATATTCCGCTTCGGGCTCAGGTTTTTTCCTTTCCCTGCGGTCGAGCTTCAGGTCTTGCTCACGCTTCAAGCCACGAACCAATGTTTCGTGCGAGACCTCGCCGGGGTCGGTAAGGCAGTGCTGCGACTTAACAGCACTGAAATCTCCCGGCGTAAGGAGCTTCATACGACGCAGTTCCATTCCAAGATTCTCCGGCAGTTCTCCAGCGGCCAGAGGGGCAAGGTGCGCTGAATAAAGCGTCATCACCTGTTCCGGCTTCGCGAATGTGAATTTCACCTTAAAAGGGAAACGCCTCATGACGGCGTCGTCCAAATGCCCCAACTTATTGGTAGTACAGACGCAAAAACCCTTGTTTTCTTCCAGCGAGGTCAGAAATTCATTGATTATAGAGGATTCCCACCTGTGTGTGGCTGCGTCGCGGGAGTACAGAAATGAGTCGGCTTCGTCGATCACAAGTATAGCTCCCGATTCCCTAGCTTCCCGAAATGCGTTCGCCACATTCTTTTCCGCTTCTCCCAAATATCTGGCAAAGATATCGCTTCCTCGCTTCACAACGCATTCACGGCCCAATTCATTCGCGATGTACTTCACCAGCGCCGTCTTCCCCGTGCCGGGCGGTCCGTAGAATAGCATGTTGCCACCGCAGCGCGGCAGCGTTCCATCAGCATACCTCGCGTCAGCGCGTCGGCATTTTTCCAGCAGGTCCTCCACTGAGCCGTCAAGGCACACTGCTTCGAGTGTGTACCCCTCTTCAATTTCGTTCTTGCCCCGTTGTTTTTGACCCAATTTCGTATCCTGTTCACGTTTCAGCGCGTGAACCATGCTTTCATGGGAGATATCTTCAGGCTCGGCAAGCCAGTATTGTAACTTCACTGCGTGGAAATCCCCCGGCGTCAGAAGCTTCATGCCGCGCAATTCCGATTCCAAGGTCTCCGGCAATGTTCCATCTTCCACAAGAGGCGCAAGCTGGGTTGAATATAGCGCCATCACCTGCTCAGGCTTGGCATAACCAAAGCTCACATTAAAAGGAAAACGTTTCATGAAAGCTTCATCCAACTGCTCAGTCATGTTGGTGATGCAAATGCAAAACCCTTTGTATTCTTCGAGCGTTACCAGAAATTCGTTGAATTTGGCGGATTCCCAATAGCGTAAGTTTTTGCGGGTGTTAAGGAATGTGCCGATCTCATCAAGCACAAGGACGGCGCCATGTCTCTCCGCATCCCTACATGCGGTGGCTATGTTCCTAACCGTGTCCCCAACAGAATTGGTCAGGAGGTCACTGGTTTTCTTTATTATGCATCTTCGCCCCAATTCGTTGGCTATATACTTCGCCAGCGCCGTCTTCCCCGTGCCTTGCGGCCCGTGGAATAGCATATTGCCCATGCCCTTCGGCATCGAGCCGTTAACATGCTTGACGTTTGCGCGGCGGCATTTGTCTATCAGTTCGCCTATATCGCCGTCGATGCACACCGCATCAAGCGTATATCCCTCATTATCAGGCTCGGCCTTGACGTTCTTGGCAGCAACGTTGCTCTTACCGTTGTTACTAAGCGTGACGTTGGCTTGGAGCACACATTCAACCGCGTTCCCGAACTTTTCTTTGCTTGCGTTGTTTTTTGGGACGCCTTTCCCGTACACTATTATTTTCGCCTGACTGACAGCTTGCTCAATAACCGCGGCGGATACAAGATAATTTTCCACCAGCTTCTCTAGGCGGCTTTCAAGAAGACCGTTTCTTACCCTGTGCTGTGAAAGGGTATGATTCCAAATAATCCTCTGTTCCTGTTTGCCTTGAGCGCCAAAATATACGCTGTAAGAGAAGAGGTCTTTCTGCTTCTTTTCCATAGACTCTATTTCTCTGGTTGTCCATATCACCCGCGTACCCGGCTCTTGTAAAAAAGACTTGGGCAATACTTTCCCCCTTGTTTTGCAATTTATCGTGTGCAGAAGATCTTCCGCATCCTCTACAAACACCAAAGAGCCAGGGTGTTTCCTCGCCATATTCAAACAAGCGTTCAGCGATGCATGACGATAGGCGTCGTCGTTGAAAAACGCGCTCTTTGGTACAGCCCACGCCTTCACCCCGAGGGTTTTCGCAAGGCTTAAGGCAAATGCCCTCATGCTGATCACGGATAGCCCATATAGCAAAATGTGGACGGGGGCGTTTTTGTTTACTTGCGTCTCTTTCTTTGAAAGCAACTCCTCGACATGGCGCACCACATCTTCAGAAATCAGAAAGCTCTCCATCGGAGATGCCTGTCCGGTAAGAGGCTTACAGAAAAAGCCGGTCAGATCATGTGAATCCTTCTCCTCCCAAAGAAGTTCCAGCTTCCCCCCAAGGCAAAAACCTCCGTCCTGTGCCTTGAGAAGTCCGCAATCCGTCAAATGTTTGATGCTTTCCCTTAAGTTTATTAAGGGTATTCTCAACAAGCGGGCAAGGGCATCCATGGATGAGGCTTTCCCCATCTTTAGCCGATGCACAAAATATTTATTTAATGCAGGATATGTCTGATTGAAATAAACAAACTCACATAAGTCCGCATCTTCCCGGCTTATGCCAAATATTGTGCCGAGCGCTTTCCTCACCCGCATGTACTTACGCGCATCAGGCGCCGAGGCGTCAGCGACGGCGCGGCACTCACGCACAGCCCATCCTCTGATGACTTTGTCTATACAAGGATCGTTGGGGATTTCATTGAAATTGATTGTTGAACACTGCAAAGCAGACATCAAGATTTCCAGAGCTTTGACGCCCTTTGGGTCGGCTTCGTCACGGAGCTTGGAATAGGCAGAGGAGGTGAGCGTCTTTAACAAGCTCCCCAGATCTCCAATACTCCATTCAAGACATGCCAGAAACGCATTGTCAACACGAACGCCGGAGTCCATCAAAAGCGCTTCAAGCCACACCGCCGCCTTGCGCTTCTCATAAGGTAATTGACAATTATTTTTCACAGGCATAGTTCTTCACTCCTTTCCTTAAGACAGGTATCCCTGCTCATGCAGCCATTGTCCAAGCTTTTCCCAATCGATATAAGGTCTGCAATCCTCCTCTTGATCAGCTTGATCAGGAATGATAAGAGGAGCACAAGCGCCCGCGTCATCAATATAAAGATGAGCGTGTACTTTTGGAGACACTGTCCATGCGCGCTGTGTCGGATTATTGTTGATCCCCCAGAGATGTATGTTACGCTCTTTAAACCACTTCACGGCGTCATCCAATTCCTTCCGAGACCGCATGGTGAACAAAATCAGCTTATGACCATGAGCGACCAAGTCCAAAAGAATAGGCGTTGCGCCAATTTCTCTTCCCACCTCCGGATACTCGTGAGTAACGCAAGTACCGTCAAAATCCACTGCGATGATTGACCTCTTTTTTTTCGCAGGCATAGTAATTGGCTCCTTTATTGAAAATAGGGCTGACCTTTTTTCAGCAAAATCACACCTGTCGCATGGAGGGAATAAGTCTTCCTCCACATCGGCTCCGCGTCGCAAATCCCTATTCAGGGCGCTTATGTTATAATAGCGTCAATGGTGGTTATTATATCATTACGTAGGGGTATGTCAATAGTTCTTATTTAATAACGCAACATATAAAATAGGAGAGAATTCGTATGGAAAAAATGGACTATCAGATCGTTTTTTCATGGCCGAAATCCCTTGGAGGCTACGCTTGGGTGTATTCTCCCGGCAATCCACCAGGTACTCGCGCCCCTGACTCTCATCCATCGGATGAAGACCTCATTGATATGGCGAACCCTCCGCTTTTGGTCGAAAAAGATTACTCGCAAGAAATGGTGATGTACACGCCATTTGAAGATATGACTTTGTTCGCTAAATTTGCCGATATAGACGGGACGCCGGAGTCATTTGTGGAATGGGCGGATAATTACGGTATGCTTACGGATGGTGATGGCGAAGAACATCTCATCCATGATCACGATGAGGGGTTGAGTTTTATGTTGCCTGCGGAATCTTGGGATACTTGGTTTAAAGAGCATCGTGACTTGAGCTTTGCAGTAATGGTTTGGGAACTGGCACGGAATAGAGATACCGAACGGCTTGGGAAAATCATTCGATGGTTTGATGGAAATAGCAAGATTGAGGTCTACTACATAAAGAAAGCTTCTCTCGATGAGTTTGACGCCGGTAAATTCAGCGACGACGCTTATCTCAAGGAGCATACGTTTGGTAAAACCGTCCTGTTTGACAAGAAAATTTATACTGGTTCCCCCAAACACATATATAGATACCCGGACGTCATCAGGCCAGCGTTGTCCTTTGTCAAAAAAATCATCAACAGGAAAACCCAAGACTACCCCCTGCACGTTGTCTGTCAGTTCGATGACTTAGACGAGCAAAAAAAATTACGCAAACATTTTCGACCCACAAGTCTGCTTTCCGTTATGTGGCATCAGTTTTATCTCGTCGTTGCCGGAGAAGAATCTATACGAAGATGCGCAATATGCGGCAAATGGGAGAACATGAAAGACTATCGATCTGATTGGACAAAACACAAAGGCTGCGCCGCGAACGAACGGATGAAACGCTTGCGAGAAAATAAGGCGGTAAATGATGGGCAAGGCACACCCGCAGAACGCTTTTGACGCCCCGCAGGTACTCTCGAAAAGTCAGGCGCAGACATTGACGAGTGCAGTAATTGAAGGAGAAGACGTGAAGTCAAGCATATGAACAAACACTCGGATCTGACTGCGGGCGGGATTTTTCAGAAGCTGGCATTTGTCGCTCTACCGATTATGGGTACACAGCTTATGCAGATGCTGTACAACCTGACCGATATGTTCTGGCTTGGACGGCTTTCATCGAATGATGTGGCAGCTTCTGGCGCAGCCGGTATGTACTTGTGGCTGGGTATGGCGCTTTTACTGTTTGGGCGTATGGGAGCTGAAATCGGAGTATCACAGAAAAAAGGCAGTGGCGACATTGAAGCGGCTAATGCGTTTGCGCGGAATGCGTGGTTACTGTCGCTGGTTTTGGGAATTGTGTACGGCTCGACCCTGGCGTTCTTCAGCAAATCGTTGATGTCCGTGTTCAACATACAGGAACCGTATGTGGCGAACGCGTCGGCAAACTACTTACACATCGTTGGGTTTGGCATACCCGCCGCGTACATGTCGGCGGCACTTACCGGGGCGTTCAACGGTTCCGGCAACTCACGCGTTCCGTTTTACGTCCATGCCTCCGGACTAATCATAAACATGGCTTTAGACCCACTGATGATATTCACGTTCGGTTTCGGCATACGTGGCGCCGCCGCCGCCACGGTGCTGGCGCAATGGATTGTTTTCGGGCTGCTCTTATGGGCCATAAAGAGGCACAGGGACAGGCCCTTTGAGCATATTAAATTACTAACGATGCCGGATCGGGGAAAGATGCGGCGCATTATCCAGTGGGCTCTGCCCATTTCCTTGGAGAGCGGTTTTTTTTGTATATTGACGATGTCAGTTACCCGCCTGATCGCTAGTTTTGGATCGGATGCCCTGGCGGTACATCGCGTCGCTACGCAGGTAGAAGCGTTGAGTTGGCTCGTTGGCACTGGATTCGGTTCGGCTGTGACGGCGTTTATGGGGCAGAACTTCGGCGCGCGGAAATGGGATCGGATCTTCAGCGGCTTCCGCGTTTCATCGGCAGTTATGCTGGCCTGGGGTGGCGTCATTACGCTGATACTGTTTCTCGGCGGGTATCTATTGTTCAGCCTGTTTTTGCCGGAGCAAGAATTACGGAACATGGGTGCAGCTTACTTGAAAATACTGGCCTTCTGCCAGCTTCCGATGTGTCTGGAAGCTGTGGGGTCCGGAATGTTCCGCGGCATAGGGCGTACCGTTCCTCCCTCGTCGGTCAGCATTGGCAGCAACGTTCTGCGTGTGCCGTTTTCTTACTGGCTTGCTTCCACATCGCTCGGCTTGCATGGTGTATGGTGGGGGCTTACCGCCACGGCCATGCTGCGCGGGATTGTTATCTACGGATGGGCGCTGCTTGACCTATTCTACAAAATGAGAGGCAAAGAAATACACTGACACCATGCGAGTACTAACATTTGGAGGTTTTTTAAAGCAATAAAGGTTGAGAGATGAAGTGGGGTTGGAGCCTTCGAAAAAGGTTGTCATCCAGTTCATAGAGTCGGAAATTGGTGAGATGATGGCGAGAGGTTGTTGGTTGAAACTGCTTAGTTGGTATTCCTGGTATTCCTCATTGTTTTTTCCTTCTCGGTTCCTTCTCGGATATTGCGTAAATTATTTTCGTTTGGTACAATTTCAGAAAGCCTTTCAATAGCCTCGACCCCAAGCACAGGATGTTTGGTGCTGGCTAATGATAAGGCTTTTCTTGTATCTATATAAAGTTAATAGGGAATCTCCTAACCACTTTCAACCTAGCCTGACTTTCGCAGTTATGAATTGTCGCACAATAAAAATGGCTCTACATCAACGTTTTTGTATAAAAAACGTATTATACAAAGATGGGATTACTATCCATTTCTTTGCGCTAAAAACCGCATGAAATCTACATTTGTTAAATCTGTGTTAGTACTAACTGCGAAAGTCGGGCTAGATTATGTAGAAATAATATGCTATATTTCTACAAATATATGAAACACGTGCTGGAGGTGAATGCAATGGCTAATTCGGCTAAAGATAAGATTTTATTCCATATACACAGCCAAGGACGAGGTTGGGTGTTTTCTGCTGCTGATTTTACCTCCAACCTGCCTCGCTGGAAAATTGACCGCTCTTTAGCAGACTTGGCGAGAGATGGCAAGATAAGGCGGGTCATGCAAGGGCTTTACGATTATCCTATGTATAGCAGTATTTTGGAGAAAGAAGTTGCCACGAGCATAATGAAGGCTGCGGAGGCCATTGCGCGCAAGTACGGTTGGCGCTTATATCCTACAGGCAACATGATTCTCAACTATTTCGGTCTATCTACACAAATGGTTGCAAAATGCATCCAGCTTTCCGACGGTCCAAGCAGAACTTATCGCGTCGGCAACAGAGAAATATTTTTCAGACACATACCGGCAAAAGAAATCGGGGAGCATCTGGAAACAACCTTGGTGATTCACGCTATCAAGGCTGCTGGTGAACGGCAGATAACGAAAGGTTTCCTGTCGGCATTGTCTGAAAGATACTCTGCTTCGGAGTGGAACAGGATTAAAAAGGATGCGGCAAAGACCACGGGGTGGATTTACAGGCAGATCTGCCATATTGTAGATCTGCTTAACGAAGAGGAAAGCGTGCGTAATAATGCTAATGTTGGATAAAATTGCTTACAGTCCCGATGCTGAGCGTACGGCAATATTCGAGGATACCGGCCATAAAATTGGTATGCTGCCTTTCATAGTTGAGAAAGATTTTTGGATTTCTTGGATTTTGGAAAGGATATTCAAAAACGAATATTTAGCTGATATCTTGTGTTTTAAGGGCGGCACGTCGCTTTCAAAGACATTCAGGCTGATAGAAAGATTTTCTGAGGATATCGACCTGATCCTCTCGCAGAAAACTGTTCTTGCTAAGAATGAAAAACTGGAACAACCTTCAAATACAAAACAAGCTCGATTTATCAAAGAAATAGAAGAACGTGCAGTAGCCTTTATTTCAACAGAATTAAGAGAAATAATTACCGCTGCATTAGGGGGAGTATGTTCTATCGCTGTGAATGCGAAAGATGGACATATTCTGCATATAAAATATCCTGAATTATTTGATTATACCTATCTTAAACCTTATATTAAGCTCGAAATCGGCCCTTTGGCGCTATGGTATCCCAATGAAAAATATCCTGTTTCCTCCTACATCACTGACGCCTACCCGGATTTTGGGATAGGGTCTGTACTTATTCCAACAGTAAAGCCGGTGCGGACTTTTTGGGAAAAAGCCACAATTCTTCATCACGAATACTATCGCCCCGACACAAGCTCTATGCCGTTGCGTTATTCCAGGCATTATTACGATGTATATAAAATGGGAACATCGGATTCAGGAGTCAAGGATTTGGCTTTGGATAAGTTTGACCTCCTTGTGGAGGTAGTCGATTTCAAAAAGCGTTTTTATCCGCGTGGATGGGCAATGTATGACGAAGCCGGAGAAGGGATTGTGCATTTATACCCTGGCGAGCGCCATTTACCAAGTCTTAAAGAAGATTATAGTGAAATGCAAGAGATGATTTTTGGTTCTATCCCTGAATGGGACGACATTTTAAATTACTTGAAGCAACTTGAAAATGAAATCCAAACCCAGTTTTGCGGGCAAAACAAATAGCCAGACGGCATAAGTAATTATCCGTAGTTCCCGAATTTGTTTTTACCACCCAAGCATTATGTGGCATTTTAGTAGATTTTCTTAAAAACGGTTGTAAAAATTTTCTTACCACCGTCAGGCGGTAGCTTTTGATGTCATCACGCTTTAGAGAAAGTGGTAAAAACTTTTCCGGGAATTACGGATTATTATTATACGTTAACCAGAAGTACAGGTTAGAGCAAACGGTGATTTACGCGACGCCTTCAAGGTTTCCATGTAAAACGGGACTGGGCTGGTCGTGATCTCGGTGAAAAAATCCTCGTCGAGCGTTATTGTCGATTCCCACAAAGTTTCTTGGTATGGGTCTCTTTGACGGGACCATCAAAGATCGTTTGGTTTTCTACAAAGCACCTGCAACGCTACGTAGATGATTGCTCTTTTCGGTTAAACGAGGGAAATTGCAAAGTACACACTAACGACAGGATTGATGCCTTATTGGGAAAAGCGTTTAATAATCATATTACTTATGCCGTTTTGGTGGCATTATAAGTAAACGATAGGAGTGGGTAGTAATGAAAGTTGATAAAATACTTAGACCGAAAGAATTGCATTTTCATGTACCGCTTGATCTTGCTGAAAGCATCAATGATTTAATTGCTGCGCTTGAAAGGGAGGATAAAGATATTGATATGTATCTTGATGATCTCGAAGGTGCCGCAAGGCAAGTCAGCGAAGAACATGGCAGGTGGATAAATGATTATTATGTTGAATATGGGTGGATGAAAAATGTTGGAAATGATTGATTTCACCGACTGTGAAGGAAAAATACATGATTACGGTGGACTAAGTGGAAAAATCGCTGTTGTTTACAATGAACAACTCGTTTTTACTTAGGGAGGGTATAGGAAAGGTGATTACTGCTGGTGTTAACAGCGTATCATAAAGCGGACTTTTTTGACCTGAATAAAATCTACGGATACATTCTAGTGTCAAATCGAATCTATCGTCAATTAACCTATCAACTCCACGCGCTTGATTGATTGATTGTATGCTTACCATCAATTTTTTTATTTTCCATCGCCAGGTCAAAAACCACCGGCTTTAGCCGGTAAGCTTTCAGCAAGTTTTTTTGATATGCTGTTGACGGGGTGTAAAGTCAATGGCGGAGTATCAACATAATGGTCATGCAAAATATGACATCAAGTATCACATAGTATGGATCACCAAGTACCGCTACAAGGTAATAACCCGGGAAATAGGATTGCGACTAAAAGAATTGCTAGTGCAAGGATGCCAAAGCAGAGGAATAACAATAGTTGGAGGGCATATAGGTGCAGATCACATACATCTTTTGCTATCATGCCCGCCAACATTGTCAATATCCAAGATAGTGCAGTATTTGAAAGGGAGAAGCTCACGTTTTCTGCAAGAAGAGTATCCTCAATTGAAAAAACGATACTGGGGTCAGCATTTATGGGGAAGAGGATACTTTTGTGTGACGGTAGGCTCTATGACAGAAGAAATGATTAAGGCGTACATAGAGAGCCATAGAGAAGATGATGACAAGACATTAACAGTCCATGGCGAGTTTCAGTCGTAAACTTCAGATGGCTTCAGCCATAGGTCTTTCAGCAGGCTTTAGCCTGAACAAGCGACTTTCAGTCGCAAAAGGAACCTACCGGCTTTAGCCGGTAGTCGTTCAGTTTCAAACATAGCCATACATTATAGCAATTAAATATACTGAGTAAGTAATTTTATGTGATATAATACAGCCATACATAGAAACCCCATTGCCATGCGGATTGAAGAAAAACAAGTGCGTGGGGGTTAGGTCTAGCCATACATGTGAAATTTAAAATATGGCATAAACACTTGCTATAACAGGTTTTTAAGCTGGTGGTCGCTTGGAAGTTCCGTTTCATGTTCCTTATCTCGTTG
>Ga0099364_10014738_pt1 | contig 10372 bp, 6 predicted proteins | sample TergutTh196P3_FD_73070 | JGI IMG/M metagenome (GOLD analysis project Ga0099364, IMG submission 73070) | Microcerotermes parvus P3 segment gut microbial communities from Pointe-Noire, Republic of the Congo - Th196 P3 | ecosystem: Host-associated > Arthropoda: Insects > Digestive system > Gut ...
CTCGCTGATCGCCACTTTACCAAAAACGGCGAAGGTTACGGCCCCCTTTCAACTGCCCGACGGTGTCGGTTACGTCAACCACCGAATAAGCATTCCTGCCGGAGAGTTACATCTTCGGAACGTTAAATAGAGTGATAACGACGAATGCTGAACACTTGCTCTAACCCCACCTGTGTTTTTCAGTTTTCCAAGTTCAATTTTCAATTTTTTATAATATTCGATTGTAGATAAATTGGTTTTTCCTTTGCGTTCCTTGCGGTTAAAAAAGATTTAACCGCAAAGTACGCAAAGGGCGCAAAGAAAAGAAACGTGTTCACAGAGCCCGTGGCGTAAGCCAGGGTATCGTTGCAGTTTGCCCCTACTCCATCCGCGTGTGCGTTCCGCAGGTTTCACCGCGTTCCAGAGCCGCTTGTAGAATCAATCGGGCGGCCGTCAGCATATTTTGCAGTTCCCAACCCTCCGCCGCTTGAAACTGCCGGGCAAAAACGTAACCCGACCAATGCGCTATATCTTCCAACGCACTCCGCAACCCCTCTTCGCTCCGAACCACCCCCGCCTTGCGCCAAAGCAAACTCTTCAAAGCATTACGAATGTCAGGAATATCAATGAATGCCGATGTCGTGAACAACATCTGTGAAGAATCCATCGTCGGCACCGGTCGATTTTCAATCGGAACCGCCCGATAGTCCTCCGGCATACTCCGAGCGGCTTCCGATGCCAAACGTCCCGCCGACTCACCGAATACCACTGACTCCAGCAGACTGTTCGATGCCAAACGATTCGCCCCGTGCAAACCTGTCCAGGAAACTTCGCCGACTGCCCACAAGCCGGAGAGCGAACTGCGACCGTCAATGTCAACGGCAACGCCCCCCATCGCATAATGCGCACCCGGTCGCACCGGTATTCTATCCTTCGCAATGTCAATGCCGAAGTGCTGACACGTCGCCGCAATGCCCGGAAATCTGGCGTAAAGCCAATCTGCCGGTTTGTGTGTCAGATCGAGAAACACATTCGGCGAATCGGTCTTTTCCATCTGCCGGACAATACTGCGGCTGACGACATCACGCGGAGCAAGTTCCGCTCGTTCATCGTAGTCGGGCATAAAACGGTGTCCCTTACGGTCAACGAGGAGTGCGCCTTCGCCTCGCATCGCTTCGGTAATCAAACTGCGGCTGCTGCCGGCAATGTACAACACCGTCGGATGAAACTGCACGAATTCCATGTCTTGAATGACCGCTCCGGCGCGGCATGCCATCGCGATGCCATCGCCGGTGGCGACTTCGGGATTGGTCGTCTCCCGATAAAGTTGTCCGATACCGCCGCTGGCAAGCACCGTTTGCTTTGCCCAAATGAGTTCCTTTTCGTCATGCTTTTTCCAATAGACGATTGCTCCGTAGCAGCGGTCTTCGTGCGTCAAAAGGTCGAGAGCGAAGGTATTTTCCCAAATGCGGATGTTCGGTCGTCGTTGGACTTCGGCAATGAGGGAGCGGATTAGTTCGCGTCCGGTGGCATCGCCGTGAGCGTGCAGGATTCGGTCGCTTTGGTGTCCTCCTTCGCGTCCGAGTTGGAATTCGCCGTCGGGAGTTTTATCGAATTGGGTGCCGAATTCGATGAGTTTTCGGATTTCAGAGGGACCGCGCCTGACAACATGTTCGACGACGTTCCTTTCGCACAGATTGCCGCCCGCCTTGATGGTGTCTTCGATGTGTGCAGACATGGAATCTTTTTCGTCCCAGACGGCAGCGATTCCTCCTTGTGCGTGAACGCTGTTGGAGTTTTCAAGTCCGCTTTTGCAAAGGAGTATGACTTGGAACTTCGGATCGACGGCGAGAGCGGTGCGGAGTCCTGCGAGTCCTCCGCCGATGACGAGTATGTCGGTAAAGAAGTGCGGATGACGCTTCGGATGGAAAGGAACAAGATAACGCATAACGTGATTCTACCCGGCAAAGTGCGTGTTGGCTATACCGCACTATACTGTAAACGGCATCGATTGTACTTTGCACCCTTTGCGTCTTCCTTGCGAACTTTGCGGTTTAAAAAAAGGATTTAACCGCAAAGGGATGGACAACATACACCGAAACTAAACAATGATTTTTAGAGGGAGTCCCAGTGCTATGCCTGAACCGCTGCCAAATACTGCCGATAAGAACATTGCTCTTCATCGCAGTACATCTTTTGCCGAGCAAGCAGTGCGTCCCAATGGACAGCCTTTGCGTCGAATTCGGGACCGTCCACGCAAGTGAACTTCGTTTCGTCTCCAATCTGTACCCGGCATACACCGCACATACCGGTGCCGTCAATCATAATGCTGTTCAAACTGGCGATTCCCTTCACGTTGAAGGGAGCAATCGTTGCCGCACAGAACTTCATCATAATCGTAGGACCAATCAGATAGACGCATCCGATTTCCTCCGACCGGCTTTCTAAAATTTCCCGCAACGGCCCCGTTACCAATGCTTTATGACCGGCGGTGCCGTCGTCTGTGGTAACAATGTACTCGTCGCTTACGGCTACCATTTTGTCTTGCCAAAAGAGCAAGTCCTTGTTTCTTGAACCTTGAATGGTAACGACACGGTTGCCGTGATTTTTCAACGCTCTGGCAATCGGATAGATTGGTGCCGTACCGACTCCGCCTGCCGTCATAATGACGGTGCCGTAGTTTTCGATTTCGCTGGGGTGACCGAGCGGACCCATAAGGGCGAAAAGGGTGTCTCCCTTTGTTAGCCGGACTAACTTTTTTGTAGAGGTTCCGACCGCCATGGCGATGAGAGTGATCGTTCCCGCCTCGGCATCGAAATCGGCAGCCGTGAGGGGAATCCTTTCGCCGTCTTCTTCGGACATGACGATGACAAAATGTCCCGGCTTGACTTTTTTTGCTAATCGGGGATGTTCCACGACCATTTCGAAAATGTTCGGAGCAATTTCTTCGTTTTTTAGGATGAGGGGCATAGGAATTCGGGACTCTTTTAACGCATGACGAATTGTACCTGTCCAGCGGAGAGTGTCAACGATAGGGCTTTGTAAAGGAACACAAAGAATAAACCTGCCCACAGAAAACACAGAGCCGGGGACGAAGCGCCATAATATCTTTTTGGCCGTAGTCCCCGGATTGTAGTCCCGGCTTCTGTGAGAACTCGCTTTGTGTTCCTTGTGCACTTTGCGGTTAAAAAAATAACCACAAAAATAACCACAAAGTACACAAAGGACTCTGTCATACTGTACACGGCATTGATTGTACTTTGCGAACTTTGTGCAACTCTTTGCGCCCTTTGCGGTTAGTTCTTTTTTAACCGCAACGGGCGCAAAATGCACAATGTTCTCTTTTTCCGGTATAATATCCCGGTAGCCGTCGGGAACTATTTTGAATGTTGAGCTATCGTGGCAAAATTTTTGGCAATTGATTGGGATGAAGCAGAGTGCCGTTACGCCGTCGCGACTCTTCAAAATGAAAAAATCGCCGTGCGTGAACTGGGCATCGTGCCGATTGTTTCTATGGACGGCAGCGAATATGACTCGCCGCTGGACGCACTGGCAACATCCATTTATGCCCATTGCAAAGAGGAAAAAATCGGCAGTTGCCCCCTACTCATTTCACTGGGACGCAACAACGTCGAATGGATTCAGCAAAAACTGCCCCCTTGCAAAGAGACGGAAATTCCTCTGCTCCTGAAAAATCAAGTCCTTCGGGAAATCGCAGGCAGTACCGAAGCAGACCCCTTGGATTACATTGTCCTCGAATCCTCAGAAGAAGGACACCGGATATTGGCCCTGTTGATGCCCTACGTGTATCGGAGATCGTTGGTACGTACCTTCCGCTCTCTGGGCTTTCCTCCCATGCGGGTGGGGATTCGGGCGGGGAACGTTGCCGAACTCGTCTTCCGAAATCCGGCACTCCTTCGCGGTGAACCTTCCGAGCCGCGGCTGATTGTCAATATCGTTGAACATGATGTCGATTTGATTATTGTCGGCGAAGGACGCATCTTGGCAGTGCGGTCTTTCCGGCTGCCTGCGGATGAACAACAGAAAAATCTTGCCGACGAAATTGAACGCACCCTGACGATTGGACTGGAAAGGGAAGAGCCCCTGACCATCCATCACGTCCTCCTGTTCAGTGAAGGAGACTCGGAATTGCCGAAGCATCTGTCGCAAAGCGGCTTAACGCTGCAATTCTTGAACCCCTTGACCCTGCCGAATGTTTCCGCTCCACAGGATATTGAGATCAATAACCCGGAGAAGTTTGCACCGCTGATCGGAAGCCTGCTCATCCAGTCGCAACGGATTAAACCGGTCATTGATTTTTTGCATCCGAAGGAAGCGCCGAAGCCGCCCAATTATCTCCGTCCCTTTCTGATGGCACTGGTTTTGCTGGGGATGGGTTGCTTTGGATTGCATTACTGGAATTCGGGCGTGATTCGCGGTATGGAGGCCGAGTTAGAGGGAATCAAGGAAAGACACCAACAGGTCTCCGCCGAATGGGGACAAGTCACGTCGGCCTATACGGTCTTTCAGCATGCGCAGCGTTGGGAATCGCAACATGTCGTATGGCTGGATGTGCTCAAAGATTTGTCGGAAGTCCTGCCGAATAATACGGATTTAGTGGTGTCTCAACTAACGATGTCCACGGGCCCCGTCCAAATCAGTAATACCCAGTTTGCGGCTGGTTCCATTTCGTTGACGGGCATCGTGCGTGATCCATCGGTGCTGCAAAAATTGCAGAGCGACTTGCAATCCCAGCCGTCGAGACGGTATCTGGTACAGCATCCCTCGACGAGTCCCAACCCGGCGGGAGGCGGCTATCCTTGGCAGTTTAGTACAACAATTTACCGTATGTGGTAGCCCGACGGCTGTCCCGTTCCATCGAACACGTAACCTAGGGGAGCAACAATGCAGCCTTATAACGGAAAGTGCCTGAAAATCATCCAGTTGACACCGGGGGCTGGGGAAATGTACTGCGGTAATTGCCTTCGGGACAATGCCTTGGTCGCCGCCTGGAATCAACTCGGGCACGATGTTTGCATGGTGCCGTTGTATCTCCCCTTAACATTGGATGAGCCGGATCAGAGTGAAAGTGTCCCCGTCTTTTTCGGCGGAATCAATGTCTTTATGAGTCATAAAGTTCCGAGACTTTGGCATTTCGTCCCCCAAAAAATGCGGCGGTGGCTGGACTCCCGAAAACTCTTGAAGTCCATTGGACGCAGAGTGAGTAAAACTAATCCCGCCGAAGTCGGTGCATTAACCGTTTCCATGTTAAAAGGGGAAGCAGGCAGTCAACAGCGGGAACTTCGGGAACTTGCCGATTGGATCAGGGGACACAAACCGGATGTCATTTCCTTTTCCAACGCACTCCTTTTAGGAATGGCGCCTCATCTCCGGGAAGCAACCGGCGCGAAAACTGTATGCTTTTTGACCGGCGAGGATACCTTTTTGGATAGTCTCACCGAGCCGTACCGTACTCAAGCCTGGAATCTTGTCCGTGAACATATCAAGCAGATTGATTTGCTGACGGCACCGAGCCGGTATTATGCGGAGTTCATGAGCGGACGATTGGAATTGCCGAAAGAATCTATCCATGTTGTCTATAACGGTATCAATACAGAGGGGTACGCAGGCTATACGTCAACGGCAGAAGTCCCTCCTACGCCGGACAAAGCAACGCCGGACAAAGCAACATTGGTGCTGGGCTATTTTGCAAGGATGTGTGCTTCAAAAGGCTTGGACGTTCTCATTGATGCCTTTATCGAAATTCGCCGACGGGGAAAAGTGCCGAATCTCCAACTTAAAATCGGCGGGAATCTGAACCCTTGGAATAAAGACTGGCTGGAAACCCTAAAACAAAAACTCCAAAGGGAAGGAGTCTTACAGGATGTTTGTTTTTATCCGAATATAAGCCGTGCGGAGAAGATAGAGTTTCTGCATTCTTTGGATATTTTTTCGGTTCCAGCCGTTTGTAATGAGCCCTTTGGTTTTTATGTCATTGAGGCACTCGTTGCGGGAGTGCCGGTGGTGCTTCCGGCAAGGTCTGCATTTCCCGAATTGGTGGAGCAATCGGGCGGCGGCATTTTGTATCCACCGGAAGATTACCTGGCGTTAACCGAAACATTGGAAAGGCTCCTGACCGACGAGCCGAAGCGCCGGCACTTGAGTCAGATGGGCAGAAACGCCGCTAGGGAATTTTTCGCCGTGCAACGGGCGGCACGGGAATCGATTGACTTAATGCTAAGGTTGTTCTAGCGGAATGTGTAAAAAAAGAGTGGGTGTCTGCCAAAGAGCCGGGGACGAAGCACCCTAATATCTTTTTGGCCGTAGTCCCCGGATAATCCGGGGATTACTACACATTGTCTTAAACGTCCTTGATTATACTGTAAAATGCCGATGATTGCACTTTGTGGTTAAAAAGAATCAACAACAAAAGGCACAAGGGACACAAAGGAGACACGAAGGAGAAAAGGTAAATTATTGCCGTGTCGCAGTATCTTCTTTGCGTCCCTTGCGCAACCCTTTGCGTTCTTTGCGGTTCAATCTTGCTCTTTTAACCGCAAAGTGCGCAAAGGGCGCAAAGAAGATAACGTAATAAAAAAACGTTTACCCACTAATTTTTGACACACCCGTTGCTCTCCGTCCCTTTTTTTGCCTTGACCTCTGGGCTTGTTCCTTGTAGAATGGGGGCTTGTCGTTTTGCTGTACATTACCGGATGTTCTACCTTGTCCCTTTGGGATTATTGGTCATTTTCGTTTTTGCGCTCGGAGCAAGGTCTCTTAAATCATTCGCCCGGCACAAATTGGAAGAGTTTTGCAAACGCCGAAACGCCGAAAAAAAACTTACAGATATTCTTAAAAATCACGAAAGTGCCGCCGCTGCGGTGAGTCTCGCTCGAATCCTGTGCGTTCCCCCTTTTGTGCTTCTCCTCGTTATCATGGTATCGCAAATTTTTCAGTTCGGGCCCACTGTTACCGAAAACCTTGTGATAGCCGTTGCTGTCGTAGGACCTTTGATGATGCTTACCGACTTTTGGTTGCCGCGTGCTTTGACAAAACTTTGGGCAACTCCTCTCGTTTATTATGGCTGGTTTCTTTGGAGTAAGATTGCATTTTTTCTCTATCCGCTTCTGGTAATTGACCGCCTCGTTACTCTCTTTTTCTGCCGACTCGCCGATTACACCGAAGACGAAGACGACTTCGAAGAGGAAATCCGCACCATCGTTACCGAAGGACATCGAGAAGGAAGACTCGAAGAAGATGCCCGAGAAATGATCGAAGGAGTCATCGAATTGCAAGATGTCATCGTCTCCGAAATTATGACACCGCGCACCGATATGGTCTGCATTTCCGATGCCCTATCATGGGACGATATGTTGCAAGCCGTGATTACGTCGACTCATTCGCGTATTCCTGTTTACAGGGAGAACCGCGATGACATTGTCGGTGTTTTGCATACAAGGAACCTGCTTCGGGAACTGGCGGTGAACAATCCTTCGCAACGTCGTCCTTGGACGGAGTTGATGTCGGAACCCCTCTTTATTCCTGAAACGAAACCGGTGGACACTTTGTTGCAAGAGTTTCAGAGTGTCCAATCGACGGGAGAGGATTCCCACGACCGGGTGAAGGGGCATTTAGCCATCGTGTTGGACGAATACGGCGGTGTGGCGGGCATTGTAACGCTGGAAGACATTTTGGAGGAGATCGTCGGCGAAATCACCGACGAACATGATGCGGTGGTAACAACCGAGTCCATCGTGAAGGTGGATACAGAGACGTTTGACGTACAGGGCAAAGTCCGCATTGATGATTTGAACGAGCAGTTAGGTTTGGATTTACCGGAAGAAGAGGACTACGACACGGTGGCGGGCTTTATTTTTTCGACTCTGGGTCACATTCCAGAAGTGGGAGAGTCGGTTGATTTTACACACGAAGGTAAAACTGTCCGCTTGACGGTAACTGCCGTTACCCGGCGACGGATTGAAAGTGTGCGAGTGGTGCGGCACCGCTAACCGGCCGGAGTTGATGCGGCGACAGAGGGCGGGGAGATTTTAACGCTGAACAAACAGAGTCCGTGGCGTAAGCCAGGGAATCGTTTGATTATTCCCTAACTGACGTTACGGGCTCTGTAAACAGTTCCCGCCCGCACTGTAAAAGGGAAAATCCCCACCATTTTTTTTCACACACATCTATCCCCTCTCCCATCGGCGGCCTAACAAGTGTAGAATGGTGAAAATTGATTGCCTTCACTTTACACAGAACGGTTATGACACGTTGCGAAGATTATGCAGGACTTTCGGTTGCTATTGTAACCCCCTTCAAAAACAATCATGTCGATTACAACACTTTTCAGGAACAGATTGAGTTTCAAATCAATGCGGGTGTTACCGCTATTGTGCCGGTGGGAACCACCGGCGAGTCGCCGACACTCTCCTTTGATGAACACAAAAAGGTGCTTCGGGCATCCGTCGAAGTTGCCGCCGGAAGAGTCAAAGTCCTCGCAGGTACCGGAGCCAACAGCACACAGGAAGCACTGGAACTGACTCGATTCGCCAAAGAGGCGGGAGTGGATGCGGCAATGGTTGTCGCCCCGTACTACAACAAACCGACGCAGGAGGGCTTTTACCAGCACTACAAACTATTGGCCGAATCGGTCGATTTGCCGATCTGTATTTACAACATACCCGGAAGGAGTGCCAAAAACATTGAGCCGGAAACGATCATCCGCCTGGCAGCCCTTCCGAACATCGGCATCGTGAAAGAAGCGAGCGGGTCTATGGATCAAGCCTCAGCCATCATCGGCAATACCGACTTGACGGTCTTGAGCGGCGACGACAGTTTAGCGTTGCCGTTGATGGCATTGGGTGCACGCGGAGTTGTGTCGGTCGTCGGCAACATTATCCCGAACGACATCGTCGAAATGTGCCGGGCAGTGGATCGAGGCGACTGGGAAACTGCCCGAAAAATGCACCACAAGACGTTCACGCTTTGCAGGGATATGTTGTCGCTTTCGACGAATCCGATTCCGGTCAAATCGGCAATGCAGATGCTTGGCAGGGACACCGGCGAGATGCGGTTGCCGATGACTCCGCTGTCGGATGCCGAACAAACAAAACTCCGGGCAACGCTCACGGCATACGGATTGTTGTGAGAGACTACAGGGCTATGCTACACTTCGCGAACGATAGACAGGCAACGGTAGAAAACAGATGTTTTCTACGTGCCCCTTTGCACAATTCTTTGCGTTCTTTGCGGTAACAAAAGATGGCATTGTTAAAGCGGTATAGAACGCGGCATCATTCCGGCGTAGACCGGAATTCATGTGAGAGGCATGAATCCTGTTTTTCTAGCTTCCGGTTGGCACCAGAATGGCGAATAGGGAATAAAATCTATACCAAGTTAACAATGCCAAAAAAAGATACTGGGATACCGACTTTGCTCCTCCTGAAAACACGTTTCTTCTTTGATAACAATGGGTTACGTCGAAAACTCGACAGATCGCCACTTTGGTCGTTATGAATGCGTTTGACGCTTGTTTTATAGGCGTTTGACAGTTTTTTGGGCGGCGTAGCAGGAGCAAAATGGGTACCCCACAAAAAGATTTGTAGCCGTTCACGGTCAATTTCCGTCGATCGGCTTGAGTAGACTCGGCGGCGATAGACCATGTAGTCAACAAAATATCGACTCCCGAAAAAACGCCAGCACATTCACTCCCCGACGCTTACAAGTTGCCAACACCGTACAGAAACGCTCATACCACTCATTGCTCAAATCACTACGAATCCCCTGCGTCACCATCCGATCCAATACCAACGTCCGAATCTCACGCTCCGCTACATTGTTCGCCGGTAATCGTTCACGTTTTTTCTTAGCCGTGTCTGCCTGTTATAAGACATTGCAAGAGTATTTTTCCAAGAGTGAGGGGGATCTTTGCTTGCCAAACAACGACGATACACTTGCACGCAGAAACAATAGAACATCATGACTACTCTGCACGCGTCGACAGCACGCTCCAAATGCGCTCCTGCCAACGATCTTCCCAATCGCTACGAGTACCCTGAGTTATCTTCCCATCGATCACCACACGACGAATCGACTGCTCACATAGGACACGTAACGAAACAACCTATGGGAACCTCTAAAAATCGATTGTTTATATTGTAAGCGTTCACGGTCAATTTTCGTTGATAGGTTTGAATAGACGCGGCGGAGGCAGACCATGAAGAAGACTCAATATCGACTCCCGTAAAAACGACAGCACATTCAAGCCCCGGCGCTTACACGTCGCCAATACCGTCCAAAAACGCTCATGCCACTCATTACCCCAATGACTACGAACTCCCTGTGTCACCATCCGATCCAAGACCAACGTCCGAATCTCACGCTCCGCGACATT
>Ga0099364_10014739_pt1 | contig 10371 bp, 8 predicted proteins | sample TergutTh196P3_FD_73070 | JGI IMG/M metagenome (GOLD analysis project Ga0099364, IMG submission 73070) | Microcerotermes parvus P3 segment gut microbial communities from Pointe-Noire, Republic of the Congo - Th196 P3 | ecosystem: Host-associated > Arthropoda: Insects > Digestive system > Gut ...
TACCGAACTGAATACCCCGCCAAAGGTTGAGGCAAGGGTGGAAATCGAAAGCGCCCTGCCGGCTTGGCCCAATTTTGTCGCCATGGGATAGCCGTCCAGGCAGGTGGCGGCGGAATTGGCGGTACCGGGGGTGTTGATAAGGATGGCGGTGATGGAGCCGCCGTAAATGGCGCCGCAAAAAGAGCCCAGCAGCATGAATATGCCGCCGCTGGCATCGATGGAGAAGGTAAAGGGCAAGATCAGGGTCAGACCCATGACTACGGAAAGCCCGGGCATGGCTCCCACCAGGATTCCCACCAGGGTCCCGAGGGCAACCAGAAACAGGTGGTGAGGCGAAAAAGCCGCCTGCAAAGACAAAGAAAAATAATTTTCCATATATGAAATGCCCCGCGTCAAGGCAAGTTGATGCCGATAATACGCACAAAAATCACCCAGACCGCCACCGGGATTCCCGCCGTGTAAGCGGCGAGGACCGCCGGCCGCCTCTCTCCCAGGAGGAGCATGCAGCCGGGAACAATGACGGCCGTCCCGGCGAGGAATCCCACCTTCAGGAGGACGATTATGAAAATGCCGAACAATCCGCACAGCGCGTATATGCAACGCATGCCGGCTGAACGGAAGGTGAAGGGCGGAGGCGGTTCGGCATTCGGCTTGCCTTCGGCCAGCTTGCGGCGAGCCGAACGCATTTTCCACAGGGTCTGGCCCAATAAAACGGCGCCCAGGATCAGAAGCAGCCAGCCCAGAAAGTACGGCCAATCTCCGGGTCCTATGCCGGTCGTCTCGGACGGCGGCAGTTTTCCACTTCGGATGATCACGAACAATGCCACCAGAAACACCAGGACGGAAGCTACGATATCATACACAAACACCTGAAAGCCCTCTCTTTTCCGCCATTCCCCTCCGGCGGCATTTCACCGGAGGGGAATGGCGCGCGATTTGAAGCCACTTGAAATTTCGGTTTCTCGAACCTATTGCCGGCAGTGCGCGCACAGGTTACAAGATCAAAAAGCCGAATTTCCAGCGCACTCCGGTATAGAAATTCGGTTCTTTCTTAATTGCCCGCCAGGATCTTGTAGTAGGAGGCGAGCTGGTCGTATAGTCCTACCGTGTCGGTTACGGTCCAACTGGAAATGTCCTGCGATTGGAAGGCTTTCATTTTTTCCTTGTAGACATCGGTGCCGACCGCGGCGGTAAAGACCTTCCGGAGGTATTCGACGATTTCGGGCGGAGTATCCTTGTGCACGGCCAGGCCCATGGTGCTGACGATGTTGATGTCCTTGGCTTCAACCGGGAAGATCTCGGCGATGCTGGGGATGGAAGGGAAAATGGGGGAGCGCCCGGTGGAGGAGACGGCGATGGGGATAACTTCTCCCGCCCTAAGCTGCCCAGACGCGGCGACGGAGTGAGTGACGGTCGCATGGACCTCGCCGCCCACGATGGCGGTGATGGCTTCCAGGGAGCTGTCGTAGCTGATGGTCCTGATGTCGAGGTTGAGGGCCTGCTGCATGGCGTGACCGACGAGATAGGTGACGGCGTTGCGGCCGGAATCGCCAAATCGGACTTGGCCGGGATTCGCCTTTATATAATCGACAAATTCCTTCAGGGTCTTGTAGGGGGCGTCCGCCTTGACGATGATCAGATAAGGATCGACCTGCATCCATATGAGGGGGATGAAGGTGTCGACCGGCATATCGGTGGCGCCCCTGACGCTCGCATAGATGAAGTCGCCGGTCAGGGCGCAGACGGTGTAGCCGTCCTTCCTGGCGTTGGCGACGAAGGTGGCTCCGGTCAGACCGCCGGCGCCGGGCATGTTGGTGATGGTGAAGGCGACGCCGGACGGCAGGGTGCCGGACGGCAGGCTGTCAACGGTGGCGCGGGCCGCCAAATCGGTGTTGCCGCCCGCTCCATAAGGCACAAGGAGGCTGATGTTTCTGGCTGGATAGTCACCCGCCAGGGAGACGGCCGCGGCAAAAACCAGAACCAGGGCCAAAAAGATTCTTCTCATTGGTGTTTCTCCTTTATGTTTTAACAAATTGTGGGGTTCCCACCCGGGAACCCCGAAATCCATGCCGGCTCAATACAACAGATTGACCAACCCCGTGGTGACAAACGGGACGTAGGATAAAACGATCAGGCTGATGAGGCATAAGACGTAGAAGGGCACGGCCTCCCGGATGAATTTATGGATTTGGCATCCGGTTATGCCGCAAGTGATGAACATGGTGACCCCCATCGGCGGCGTAAGGCCGCCGATGGCGATATTGAAGATAAAGACCATGCCGAACTGGATTTCGTTGATGCCGTACTTGGCCGCGATGGGCGCCAGGAGAGGGGCCAGGATGATAGTGATGGCGTTGCCTTCGATAAACATGCCGATAACCAGCAGCAGCAGGTTGACCAGCAGCAGGAAGACATACTTGTTCACGGTCAAATCGAACATGACCTGAGAGAGATACTGCGGGATCTTCTCCCGCGTCAAAACCCATCCGAAGGCCGAGGCGGTTCCGACGATGATCATCACCGAACCGGTAGTGACGGCGGTATCCTTCAGGGCTGCGAGCACATTCCCGACGGTAAGTTCACGGTAGAGCAGGCCCAGGAAGATGGCGTAAAAAATGGCTATGGCCCCCGCCTCGGTGGGCGTGAAGACGCCGAAACGGATGCCGCCGATGATGATCACCGGCATGCATAGCGGGAGGGCCGCCCGCCAGAGCGCCCGCCAGAAAGAGACGTCGCTTGCCACCTGGTCGGGATGGACCTCGTAACCACGCCGCAGGGCAATGATGCCGACCAGGGCCATCATGGTCAGGCAAAGCAGGATCCCCGGACCTATGCCGGCGATAAACAGCCGGCCAATGGAAACGCTGGTCATGGAACCGTAGACGATCATCCCTATGCCCGGGGGGATGAGAGGGGTAATCATGGAAGAGGTGGCGGTCACCACAGTGGAAAATTCCCTGGAATATCCCTTCTGCTCCATCTGCGGCACCAGGATTTTCGACTGCATGGCCGCGTCGGCCATGGACGATCCCGAAAGCCCTCCCATGATGGTGGACAAGAGGACGTTCACCTGCCCGAGACCGCCCGGCAGGCGGAGAAAGCGGGTCAGCACGCCGCAGAAATCCATGATCCGCTGGGTAACCCCGCTGTGGTTCATGAAAACACCGGAGCAGATGAAGAACGGCACCGCCAGCAATGGCCCGCTCTCCACGCCGGATATGATGCGTTGGGCGATTATCAGGGTCGGGATGTTCGGCGAATAAATGAAGTAGACGACCGAGGCGGAAAGAATGGCGATGAATATCGGCGCCTTGAGGAACATCAGGAGCAGCAGGACGATGGTTGCCAGAGCGATGGTGCTGACCGCCATATCACCGCCCTCCTTCCCGCCGGGGCAAGCCGGAGTCGGGAGCGAAGTAATTTCTCAGCGCGAGGATGGTGAAGCTGATGGTCATCATGGCCGAACTCACCGGCAGCGCGGCGAAGATGCAGGCGCGCGGCAGCTCGAGAATATCGGTTACCCGTCTAAAATTGTATTGCTGCCTGACCAGGCCGAAGCTGTTCCAGGTCAGGAAGCTCAGGATGAGGATGACGACCAGGAGAATAAGCAGCGATAAGTGCTGCCGCATTTTTTTCGGCAGCAGTTCCACTACCATGTCGATGGCAATGTGACCGCCTTTTCGCATCGCCGCGGCGGCGCCGAAACAGGTAAGCCAGACGATCAGGATCATTTGCACTTCATCAAGCCAGACGAAAGGATTATTGAACAGGTAGCGCATGAATACGCCGAAAAAGGTGACCGTGACGAGAATGACGAGGGATACGATGGAGAAAAACAGGTCGATGTTGCATACGCCGGCCCATAGTTTGCTTTTCATAATCGGTAACCCCCGTGGACTGGAGTTTCGCAGGAAAACGGGCTAACCGCCGCCCGCTTTCCTGCAAAATATAATCCTTTATCGTACCGCGGATTGCATTTTCAACGCTCCATGCCAAAGAACCGAGTTGGCACAAATACGCTACGGTAATCGCAAGCTTTTTATTTTGAACATTTACCGCCAGTGATTGGGCGGTAAATGTTCAAAACTCAACTTACTGGTTCGCTAAAACCAATCCCAGAACCGCTGCCACAAACCAGAGGCAAGCCCCAAGCAGAATTGGTTTGCTTCCCGCGGCGAGTATTTTCCGCAGATCGGTGTTGAGACCGATACCGGAAAGGGCCACGGTGATGAGAAACTTCGCCCACACCTGACAAGACGAGGCCAGTTCAACCGGTATATACTCCAAAGTCGTTCCTAGCGACATCAGGAAAAAAAACAACACAAACCAGGGAAAGACCCGTACAAATGAAAAACCTCCCATTCCGCTTTCCGCCGCTTTTTTCACCCTGACCGCGGCTGCCAAGGAAAAAAACAATGCCATCGGTATGATCAGCACGGTCCGAGTCATCTTGACCAGGGTGGCGACGGGAACCGAGGCCGCATCGAAAGCGAAAGAGGCTGCCATCACCGACGAGGTGTCATTTACCGCGGCGCCGGCCCAAACTCCGAATATCTCCGGCGATAGCCCAAAGGCGCGTCCGAACAGCGGGAATGCCGCCACCGCTGCCAAGTTGAAAAGAAACACTACCGATATGGAATAACTTACCTCCTCATCCTTCGCCCCGATGATCGGCGCGATCGCCGCAATGGCCGACCCGCCGCAGATGGCGGTGCCGGAAGCGATGAGGTTGCGGTTGTTTACCGGAATTTGCAGGACGCGGCCAACGGCATAGGCCGCGACAAACACGGCGGCAATGATCACAAGTAAAAGAGACAGCGTTTCAAATCCGGCGTGCCGTACCGTTACGAGGTTCAACCCGGCGCCGAGAAGGATAATCGCCAACTGAAGGATTTGTTTGCCGGCGGCGGAAAAGCCGGGTTTCAGGCGGGCGGGCAGCTTCAGCAAACTGGCCAGGGTCACCCCCAACAGCAGGCCGCAGCCAGCCCCGCCCAGCAAATAAACATACGTTCCCATCTGGATGGCAATCAGGGCGAGGCCAACGGAAGCCAAAAGACCGGGCCAGGCATTTTTCCAAAAGGATAACTTTACGGCCTGCATTATTCGGTCGCCTTCCGCACCGCATCAATGATGTCTCCCAGCGAATTGGCCACCGGGATGGGACGGTTGGCATAATGGGAGGTCTTTACCCCGACCCCGCCGTAATCCGCCTTGAGAAGCGCCTCGTCATAGCTGTGGTAGGCCACGGTTGCGTGTGGATCCTTCAACTGATGGCCGGTTAGAATGCAAACGACGCCGGCATCCCTGTCGATGACTCCGCGCTCAACAAGAGTTCGGACGCCTGCCAGGGATGCGGCGCTGGCCGGCTCGCAGCCGATGCCGTCCCGGGCGATCCAGGCCTTGGCGTCCAGTATCTCCTGATCGGTAACCTCCAGCGCCACACCGTTCGTGCGTTCAAGGGCGCGAAGGCACTTCTTCAGGTTTACCGGCCGATTTATCTCAATGGCGCTCGCAAGAGTACCGGCCTTTTCACCCTTGGCGTCAAGTTCGGCATAATAGTCCTCGATGGTTTTGTCGTCAATCTTGCCGCCGTTCCACTTGAGTCCGCGTTGGTTGACAAGGCGTGAAAGGGTAGGAGCGCCGGAGGAGTTTACCACCGCCAAGCGGGGTATTTTCCTGATGACGCCCAGATCATACAGTTCATACAAGGCTTTCCCGAAGGCGGAGCTGTTGCCGAGATTGCCGCCGGGGCAGACGATCCAGTCGGGAATTTCCCAGTTAAGGCTTTCCAAAACCCGGTAGATGGTGGTCTTCTGGCCTTCCAATCGAAAAGGATTGACCGAGTTGACAAGATAAATCCCCTCTTCGGCGCAGACCTCCTGCACCCTGGCCATGGCATCGTCGAAGTCGCCTTTCACGAGCAAGGTAACGGCGCCGTAGTCGAGGGCCTGTGAGAGCTTTCCGTAAGCGATCTTGCCGTCGCCGATGAAAATGACCGCCCGCATCAAGCCCGAGGCCGAGGCGAAGGCGGCAAGACTGGCCGAAGTATTGCCGGTCGAAGCGCAAGCGGCGATTCTTGCTCCCACCATGTTGGCATGGGTGAAGGCGCCGGCCATACCGTTGTCCTTAAAACTTCCGGAAGGGTTCAGGCCTTCGTACTGAAGGTAAAAATTATCTATTTTCATGCCGGCATAAGAAGCTGCGTTGGGAGACCGTCTAAGCTGGGTATGGCCTTCGCCGATGCTAATCCGCTTCCCGACCGGTGCAAAGGGGAGGAGCTCCCCGAAACGCCAAACGCCGGACACCGCGCCCAGACCGCCGGACGGCCAGTCAATGATGCGACCGAGACTTTTCGCCTGGCTGGGAATGGCAAGTTTATCCCAGTCATAAACCACATCCAAAAGATTGCCGCATTTTGGGCATTTCGGAAGAACTTGATTGAGGTCATATTCGGCGGTACAGCCGGGATTGATGCATTGTTGCTTGGTATTGGACATGACGATATTCTCCAAATGATGTAAAAAACGAATGAGTATACCGGAGTGCGCTAGAAATTCGTCTTTTTGATCTCGTAACCTGTGCGCGCACTGCCGGCAATAAGTTCGAGAAACCGAAATTTCAAGTGGCTTCAGTATAAAAATCAACGCATTCCATATTCGCGCATGATTCTCTCCGCCAACCTCTGATCCCTGACACCGTTCAGGATATTTCTGGCCTGTTCACGCTCGCGATCGCCCGCGCCTGGCATGGCCAAGAGCAGGAGCGCCGCTTCCTGGCGGGCGGCATCGGCGCTGGGAGCTTCTTCCGGATGCACGGCGAAAACATCGGCGTATGCCCGGATGGCATCCTCATTCCTGCCTTGGTTGCGATAGATGCGGGCCGTTTCCAGGATGATGATCGCCGCATCGTAGCGGCCGGAGGCGGTTTCATCCAGGAGCTCCCGAGCCGAGTCCAGTTCATCCAATGCCTGGGAATGCCTGCCTGCCTTGGTCAACGCCTTGGCGGCCAGAATGTGCATGGCGCGTTCCGCGCCGACGCCGGAAACGGGATTTTCGATAATGTTCATGGCGATGCGATGGGCGGTGCGCCAGCCCTCCGGCTCCTCCTGTATCCAACTTTCTCCCAGAAGGTTGAGTATGGTAACGGTCCACGGAGAAGAAATATCCGCAAGGGCGGCCCTTTCCAAAAGGGTCCGCGCTTGGGAAACAACGGCAGCGGCCGGCTGGAGGGGATCGGCCTCATTAGGATCTTCCAATGCCAGTCGGGCGGCCCGGTAGGAAGCCTCCTGAAAACGGCCTGGCGTGGCCGGCGGCAAGGCGGGAGAGGAAGGATTGGCGGCGAAGAGGTAACGCTGATAGGCTTCGCGGGGATTGTCCGAAGCATCCGCCAACCTGCCGGCGAGAAGGGACGCTTCGGCATCAATGTCAGCGAAGACAGCCAGCCGGGCCAGGGCCTGACGGCTTTCGCCAAGTTCGCCCATACATATCGCCCAGCGTCTGGCGGAGTTTGCCCTAAAAACACGAGGCAGTTCTGAGTTATTCATAAGCGAAAGGTAATCGGCGGCGGCGGTACGCCATTCGCCCAAAAATTCGAGGGCGCGACCGCGCAACCACCTGGCCAGGCGGGCGGAGGGACTGGAAGGAGCGGAAGTGGCTATGGCATGGTTGAACGGGGTTAGGGACGACTCTATCCTTTGCCTCGCATCTTCGCTCCAGGAAATCGCCAGAGCCGACCATTTTCCCCGATTCCAACGCTCTGCCAAGCGCATGAGAACTCCGCCCGACTCCAAGCTCACCATTCCCTGGTTGAGACTGTCCTGAACCGAGAAACCTCCGGCGGAAGCATCCTGAAAGATATCGGCGGCCGACGTGAAATCCCCAAGGGCCAGTTCTATTTCCTCCAATGTCGGTTCCACCAAACCGGAAAGGATGGCGTCGGCGCGCGCCAGCGCCAAGGTGTACCTGGCATCCCCGAGACGCGATGACAGCACGCGGTCGCTGACACCAGCCGGCCGGCGTTGCCGAAGGTGCGAAATCATGCCGATGGACAGCTCCAGCTTGGAGCGGGAATCGCCTGACCAGACATAAGCCGCCTCGGTCTGCATCGCCAGATCATATGCCGTATCAGGATCTCCGCCGCCGGCCAAGAGATGCCCGAGGGCCTCGGCAACACCCGCAACCGCCTGTCTGCGCTTGTCCTGAATGGATGCAGCTAAAGCGTCAGAGTCCTGCATGAGAATATCCGTGTCGCTGGAAAACGAAACGAAATTATCCATTCTGCCCAACTTCAGAAGGATCTCCATGGCCTGAAATTCGACCATCAGCAGTGTTGAAAAAAGTCGTTCCCCTCTGAGCAATCGCGAGGCTTGATGATTGAGGGCCATAGCCAAACCGAAATCGCGCCTTGCCTCGGCGATGCGCGCCGCCTCCTGGCAGGCTTCACGGCGGAGCACTGAATTCGGATTGGACGGGCGGGTCGGAGGGTAGAGACAGGCAATGGCTTCGTTCAGACGCCCGCGGCGGAGCTCCGCCATTCCCGCCTCCCGCCAGGCGGCATGGTTGATTTTCGCTTCCGCCACGACCGGTGCCAGCGTTTCCAAGGCAGCTTCGTAACGTTCGAGCGTGATTAATATACGAGCCAAAACCACCCTGACGTTATCCCAGGAACCACCGGCTACGACGCCATCCAGTGCCTTTTCCAGGGCGACGGCCGCTTGGCCGAGCAGGCGGTTCTTTTCCTCGCTTTCGGTCAAGCCGGACATTTCGGCCAAGGCCAGCCCAAGGCCGATGTCGGCCCAGCGCCGATCCTCGTCCGAGGGATTCTCCTCGGTTGCAACTTTCCTAAACCAGATCACCGCATCGGCCGGATTGCCCAGCATGGCGGCGGCTTGGCCGCGAAAAAGAGCGGCACGGGCGCGAAGTTCGTCCTTGGACGGTTCCCCTGCGATAAAGATTTCCGCTTCCGTCATCGCTTCACGAATAAATTGCCCTTCACGCCTAGCCATACGAAGAGCGATTCGATCGAGTTCGATTTCCTTGCGCCGGTTGCCCACGGGAAAGGCGAGACGGGAGCGATCCAGTTCGGTTACCGCCCGATTCAGAAGATCGCTGCGGTACTGACGATCACGGGCGGTACCAGGATACGGAATCTCCTCGGCCAATCTCCGCAAACACCGGGAAGTGCGTTGAGCGGCGTCGCCTTCCATGCCGGCTGGCAGACTGACTCCACCGACCCGTGAGAATAACCCCACCGCTTCGCTCCAATTTTCCGCCGCCTCGTAGGCACGCCCTGCCCAATAGGCAGCCTGGACGTTGTAGGCCGGCTCACCCAGACGATAACGGTTGTTGGCAAGTTGAACCAAGGAACCGGCCGCGTCCAGAAACTGCTCGCGGGTCACGGCCATGCCGAACCGACTGCGATCCATAATAAACCTGGCCGCTTCGCGGCGCCGAAGCCAGGCCGCTATCTCGTCCGGCGAACCTGTCTGCCCTCGCGCCGCCGGATCGGAAAGTATCTCGTTCGCGAGTTCACCGGCACGTTCATAGATACCGCCTTCAAGCATGCGTTCAGCGATGGCCAAACGGTTGTCGGCCATTTCCAAAGTGAGCGGCTCGCCGGCTGCGGCGGTTGCGGCAAAAAACAAAAAGCTGACGACAAGCATGGGATTTCTTCCCATCGTCACTTCTCCAGATAAGGCGTGACCGCATCGCGGAGTTCCACCGGAATGATGCGTGGCTTGCTCTCCCGTCCCACGCAGGCCAATTCCACTATTGCCGAAACCAGCGGTTTGGCGGCATCCAGCCGGGTGATTTCCGTGACAAAGGTCAGCGTGGCATGGCTGAGTTTTGAAAGGTGGGTCAGGCAAATCAGTTCGTCGTCATAGACGGCGTAACCGTGATAGCGAACTTGACAGCTCCTGACCGGAAAGAAGCAGCCTTCGTCCTCTATTTTACGGTAAGGAAAGCCAACAGCGCGCAGCAATTCGGTGCGGGCGCGTTCGCAGATTTCCAGATAATTGGCGTAATAAACCCGGCCCATGCAATCGGTATCGCGATAAGATACGCGGTAAGCACAGGAATGACGGATACCCAAGGGTATTCCTTCCAGAAACCAAAAACGCGCGGCGGATCGATAAGCCGGCTTCTGTCGGGGATGGCTATTTATCTGGGACAGACGTCGCCGCCTGCCTCAAGCGCGCTACCCGGGACTTGTAGCGGAACAGGCGATTCCGCGCCGGAATCCCTAACGGGAAACCGGCTCGCCCCCTATTTGCGTTTGCACCGGAAGGACAGTCGCCATGCCGCCGACGTTGCCGCCGGCGCGGTGGGCTCTTACCCCACCCTTTCACCCTTACCTTCCGCCGAAGCGGAT
>Ga0099364_10014740_pt1 | contig 10371 bp, 12 predicted proteins | sample TergutTh196P3_FD_73070 | JGI IMG/M metagenome (GOLD analysis project Ga0099364, IMG submission 73070) | Microcerotermes parvus P3 segment gut microbial communities from Pointe-Noire, Republic of the Congo - Th196 P3 | ecosystem: Host-associated > Arthropoda: Insects > Digestive system > Gut ...
AACCGGTCATTCTGCCGCCGCACACCCGCTGGGCCGTCGCCTTCAACGATCACCAAGTCCGCCGCTCGCTCTTTCTCGCTTCCGAATACTCCGCCGAAACCGAGTTCGATGCAAAAATCAAACGGGCAATGCAGGAATTGCGGAAATGGCACCAAGCCAACGGCACGGACAAGCCAATGCCCGAATGGAAACTGAAGCGGAAACTCGGACTCTCGCCGACGGAATTCGACGCCGTCGCCTCGGAACTGGTTCGAAGGCGACTTGTTCATTATGAAACCTACCCAACCAAGGGCCGTCCCTTCAGCGGGTTTCGGCTCTGCTGACACAAGAGAAAACTTATTGCCGTCGACTTCAGCAAAAAGAGCAAAAAGTTGACGAATTTGACTCGCCGATGATCTGAAACCACAAACTTTTTGCGCTTTTTGCCGTCCCCGAAATCAAAAAGTTTCCGCCTTTGACCCCTTAAATTGCGGCACATGAGGACTAATTGTCTTCTTACACCCCTACCCCCCTCTCAACTCACTTTTAAAGAAATCCAAGGGGATTTCCGGGCGCGAGGGGGTATTGGACGGCAAGAAGTTTTTGCCGGTTTGAAGAGGTCAGACATCCTTTTTGGACGGCCAGCCGAAACCGGGACTTACCTGGCATGGCTGTTTTTCGGCCTTGGGAAAAACACGGACCACCCCATAAAAATGTTCGTTTTTACGGGTGGACACGGTACGGGCAAGCCCGGTGAAATGCAAGATGTTTTACTGGAGAGCACCGTCCTTCATGACGAAAAAAACAATGTATGTTTTTTGGAGAAAAACCATGTACAATGCAGACGCGAAAGGAACAACGCCCATGAACAGATTTTATAAATTGCTTTTCGCGGCCACGTCGATGGCCCCAATCACAGGAGCTTATGCCATAAATCAGTTCATCGATGGACAGATCGCATCGGGTATCGGTTTTATCATACTGGGCCTCTCCCTGATGTTCATTTGCTGGGCAATGCTGATTTTTGCGGCACGAAACCAGCAAACGGAACCGCTTTACGTTGTTGAGGTGGGATTATCCGACAAGGAGATATTGGCCTTTTTGATCGCCTACCTGCTCCCTGTCCTTTCGCGTGATTCTTTCGATGTCTTGGCCAATCCCCTGTCCGGTTTTTTCGTACTTTTCATTTTGCTGTTATGCGTGTATAATAGCAACGCTTTTCATTTTAATCCGCTTCTCGCTATGGCCGGTTATCACTTTTACGAAGTCAAAACCGAAAGCGGCATTCCTTATATGCTCATCACGCGTAATACGATAAGAGACAAGAATTACGCCACATTAGTCAAAGAATTATCAACTTACGTTTACCTCGATACAGGAAAACCGCCATGTCAGCAAACTTCTTCCTAATCGTTCGCTCTGACGGGGATTCGTCCAGAGTCTTGAAACTCCTGCTCAACGCCAATGTGCAAAATGAGCTTGAACGGGAATTTGAAAGACAGCTCGGCAATTTTGAAACGCAAGAAACGAAGTACATTAACTTTAGCGGCGGTTACCGCCCGGACGACAAGGAAAAAGAGATGTTTCGCGTCAACGGCTTTCGTTTGCCGGACTGCATTCTGAAGACGGCGACGCAACCACAAGCATATTCCCCTTTCACGATTGCCAATCGCGACGGGGGTACGATCCAATCCATATTTATGGTACGTCAGGGAAAAACCGGATCAGAATTCGTTTTCCAATCGTTTCAACAATCAAAAATTATCGACAACAGAACTTTTACTATTTTTTACGACAAATCGACTTTCCGGAGATTCAATGATTTTGCCATTTCCATTGGGAAGCATCTTGCGGCATCGTTTCATTCCAATGCCCTTCATTTCCTGTCCTATTTTACAGTCAGACAATTCCTCGATCTGACGGATATTTTTAGCGAGGCGACAGAACAGGACATTACGGACATTCTCAACAGTCCACTGATTGCCTGTGAAAATGAAGAGACCGTGCTTGCCAACTGCGACACGGGGGTAAGACGAAAGTTTTCTCTTGTCAAACAATCGGGAATCCTCGAAAAAACTCCGATCAAAAAAGTCAAGGATGCCGCAAAACGACTGAATGTCGATGTAAAATTCAAAGGAGAAAAAATTGATTTTCCGATGGACAAAAAAAATATGAGAGGTGTCTTGAAATTTCTTTGCGAGGAAGTTTACGAAGGCCCATTAACCGGCGAGGTTTATGAAACGAATTCCAAGCGACGAACGGAAGAATAATGATTCGACAAAATATGTCTGCAAACAAGAACGGCGTGAGAAAGAAAGTCTGTCTACCCCCGCGATCCGTTCCCCTGCCCTCCCGGAAAGGGATTGGCCGCGAGGACCCATTTTTTTTGCGACGTGTTGCGTCCTTGCTTGGGTGGCGTTTGGTGCGTGAAAACAAGGACGACGCGACGTGTCGCAACGTGTGCGAACGTGGGGGCGATTAACCCGGCGCGTCGCTGGCATTTTCGAGGACGGAACTTGAAAAATGCAGCGAGTGGAGGGGGTTCGCTGGCGGAGTCCGCCCTTCCACAATGGAATTGAGTTGCCGATGTTGCTATGCGAGGTCTGCCCGACGGGTCGCTCGCGTGACTGATGACAACCGAGCCAACGCGCGGGATTGCCCGGCGAAAAATGACGAAATGAGCAGTGGAGGAAAGTTAGTTCAATCGGTCAATCGCGGCGTGAGAGAGGCCGGTCAGGTCGACGATATCATCCACAGAATATCCCTTCCGTTTCATATTTTGGGCGATTTCGGTTGCCTTGCCGGTTTCACCTTCGTCCTTGGCCGCATCCATGCCGATCTGATAATCTTCCAGAAAGCGTTGACGCAGACGGACTTTCTCCCGCATCTCGTCGTCCGCTGTAAAATTCTGGAATTCCTGATACGCCTGTTGTATCAATGTGTTGTGTTCGACTAATTGTAGCATTTTGTCCTCCGATAACGTGCCGCCGAAGGCGAAAAAATTCATCCAATGCTGTAACTCGCGGTCCAACTCACCGAGGCCTTCCATCTGCCGCTTCAACATGTCTCCTAAACGCAAAAAGTGCATCTGGAAATGATCCGACAATAAAACCTCTGGGTTTTCACGCGCACGGGCTTCAAATACCGTATGCAGGTTTTTCAGTTCCGGGAAAATCGGGAACTCCGTAATGATCACACTCTTGACCGGAACCAGTTTCGAATACTTGCCTCCGACTCGGAGAAGACTCGAATAGGTGTCGGCCCAGTATAGTAACGAGCGGTTGCGAAAACCTGTATGCGGTGTGGTTTGAATCTCAATGTTATATTGCCGATTGGCTTCGTCCAGAACCCGAACATCAAGGACGAGGTTCTTATCGACCGCGAATTCCTTGATGTTGAAAGGATTCTGCACCAACGCTTGCGTAATCATCTCCACGCCAAAATCCCGGAGTACGGAATTGATGAAGCCACGCAGGAGCGGCTCGTTCTTTGGCGGCGACCAGAGAACGGCGGCGAAAATATCGGACGTCGGCTTAATCACCAAGTCGTCACTCTTTTCTGTTTTGGCTTTTTTCTTACTCATTGACTTATTTTACCGTACCGTCCGTAATTTTCAAGAGGGAACTCCCGTTCGTTCTTTCGTCATTTTTCGCCGGGCAATCCCGCGCGTTGGCTCGGTTGTCATCAGTCACGCGAGCGCCCCATCGGGCAGACCTCGCATAGCAACATCGGCAACTCAATTCCATTGCGGAAGGGCGGACTCCGCCAGCGAACTCCATCTGGCAAAGTTTGCAAGATGCGCCGCGACTGGCGGATTCCGACAGCGAATCCCATCGACGCTCACTGCATTTTTCAAGTTCCATCCTCGAAAATGCCAGCGACGCACCGGGTTTATCGCCCCCACGTTCGCAACACGTTGCGACACGTCGCACCCTTCTCATTTTCACGTATCAAACGCCACCCAGCCAAGGACGCGACACGTCGCAAAAAAAATGGGTCCTCGCGGCCCCTCCCTTTCCGGGAGGGCAGGGGAACGGATCGCGGGGGTAGACAGACTTTCTTTCAGAAGCGTCGATTTAGACGGAAAAAGCCGCAAGTCGCCGTGCTGTACAGGTTTACGTCCTGAAAATTTTCCTTCTGGCAGACGGAAACCGGAGCCGGATTGTTCGAGCCGATTTGGGCGATCTTGCGGCACGTCACACACTTGTCGCAAAGCGGCTTAAAACTTTGAAAATTCGGGGTTATCGTATCGAAAATACCTCATTCCTTACCTGTACGGTAAGGGTTCTTTGACGGCGTTTCCTGCCGCCCTGTCGACAGGATTACTTCACTTTGGCGTGGTTCCTCTGCGCCGGGTTCACCATTCCTTACAAGGTTACTCACCATGTCCGCAAACAATACGTCCGAACTGAACATTGAAATTCGGGACATTTCCACGATCCGCCCCTACGAGAAAAATCCCCGACTGAACGACAAGGCGGTCGACACTGTCGCTGCCAGCTTGAAGGAGTTCGGGTTTCGACAGCCGATAGTCATCGACGCCGACGGCGTGATTATTGCCGGTCACACCCGATGGAAGGCGGCACAAAAACTTGGTCTCGCCAAAGTTCCCGTCCATGTCGCGACCGATCTGACGCCGGAGCAGGTTCGCGCTTACCGGATTGCCGACAACAAGTCGGGCGAGATTGCGGAGTGGAACTTCGACATCCTCCCCATCGAACTTTCGGAACTCAAGGCGACCGGCTTCGACATGAGTCTGCTGTCATTTTCCGAGAAGGAATTGACTCAACTCTTGAATCTTTCGGTCGGCATTCAGCAGGGACTGACGGATGCCGATTCGGTCCCGGAGCCGCCGGACGATCCCATGACGCAACGAGGCGATATTTGGATTCTTGGCAACCACCGCTTGATGTGTGGCGATAGTGCCAATCGGGACGATTTCGACAAACTGCTTAACGGAAACATCATCGGTTTGGTCAACACTGATCCACCCTATAATATTCGCTTGGAACCCCGTAGCAACAATGCGATTGCGGCGGGAATTACTTCTTTTTCCCGGCGAGAGGATTTGCAATGTTCTCGTTCACAGTCGGAGCGTGGCAAACGGGACCGGGAACGTCTGGCCAACAAGGCCCAACATCAAGGATTCGATCTGGCGAGCCATCCGGACAAGGCGGTCCCGACAACGAAGAAGTTGCGTGCGAAAGACCGTCCGTTGGCCAACGATTTCGTTTCCGATGAGGAGTTCGACCGTCTTTTGGACGCCTGGTTCGGCAATATTGTTCGTGTTTTGCAACCGGGTCGGGCGGCCTATATCTGGGGCGGCTACGCCAATCTTGCCAATTATCCGGCCTATCTGAAAAAACACGGTCTCTATTTTTCGCAATGTATTATTTGGAATAAGCTCCATCCTGTTCTGACTCGCAAGGACTTTATGGGCTCTTACGAAATTTGCTTTTACTGTTGGAAGGAAGGTGCGGCGCACCAGTTTTTCGGTCCGAACAACGTTCCCGATCTGTGGGATGTCAAGAAGGTCAATCCGCAGAGCATGCGTCATCTCACGGAAAAACCCACGGAATTGGCGATTCGGGCGATCCAGTATTCGTCGAAGCCGGGAGAAAACGTGCTGGAACTTTTCGGCGGCAGCGGTTCGACGTTGATTGCCTGTGAGCAGACCGGTCGAAACTGCTTTGCGATGGAGATCGATGAGCTTTATAGTGACATCATTGTCCAACGTTGGGAAGAGTTCACCGGCAGGAAGGCCGAGCGGATTCCTGCGGAGGGAACGGTCGATGAATGACAATGATCCTTCCATCCGTATTTTACAGGGCGACTGCCGTGATCTGCTCCCGACGCTTCCCGCCGATTCCGTGGATTTGATCGTGAGTTCGCCGCCCTATGCGGACAATCGAAAAAACACCTATGGCGGAGTGTCGCCGGAAAAATATGTTGAATGGTTTCTTCCTATCGGCAAGGAATTACTTCGGGTGCTAAAGCCGGACGGCACTTTTATCCTCAATATCAAAGAAAAAGTCGTCGATGGCGAGCGGTCGACTTACGTGATCGAATTGATTCAGGCGTTGCGTCCATTGGGCTGGCGGTATGTCGAAGAGTACATATGGCATAAGCGGAATTCGTATCCCGGTAAATGGAGAGATCGTTTTCGTGATTCTTGGGAACGTCTTCTTCAGTTTAACAAGTCTCGTCGTTTTGCGATGTATCAGGACGCCGTCCGCGTCCCGGCCTCCGAATCGGCGCGACGTCAGGGGCGATACCTTGCGGGCATCAAGGGTCAACGTCAACGGTCCCGAACGCGAAGCGGGTTGGACCGCAACATTGCCAACTGCGTCGGGCGGGAAATGGTCTACCCAACGAACGTGTTACATTTAGCGACGGAGTGCAGTAACAAAAAACACAGTGCGGTATTCCCCGAATCATTGCCGGAATTCTTTGTCAAACTTTTTACGATTTCCGGTGATATGGTTCTTGACCCTTTCTGTGGTAGCGGAACGGTAGGTGCCGTCTGTCATCGTCTGAATCGCCGGTTTATCGGTATCGAAATTCTCGCGGAACACGTTGCCGTTGCACGAGAACGTATTTTTTCCAAACAAACCTCTAAACGAATTCCGCATAATGATCTATCTTTGTTGCCCCTATTCGCATCCCGATCCGGCGATTCATGACCATCGTTTCCGTACCGCTTGTCGGGCCGCCGCAAAACTGATGCGAGTGGGTGTCGTTGTTTTCAGTCCGCTCAGTCATTCCGTGCCGATTGTCGAACACGGCGGTCTCGATGGCACGACTCATGAATTTTGGATGTCGGTTGATCTTCCCCTCCTTCAGCGTTGTGATGAACTCCTCGTCGTCGCTCTTGAGGGGTGGCAAGAAAGTCTCGGCGTCCGCGAGGAGATTTTCCAAGCGATGGCGTTGCGCAAACCCATTACTCTGATCGACGAATCCGACATCGACCGCCTTCCGGCGATTCCGAAAACGGCAAGGCGTTTTCTTACTTCATCCATTCTGACGGAGGTCTACGATGTCTGACAAACTTGATCCCGCAGCGTTATCTCCGGCGACACTTGCGCTTCTCTTGACGAACGCCGGACAGCGTCTCATTACCGAAGAGCAGGTTCGGGCCATCGCAGAAGCGGGAAACCTTCTTTCCATGACCGATACTATCAATCTTGTACAGTATACAGCGTTTCTCGCGGGCGAAACCGGGGAGGTGTCCAATGTCTGAAAAAATTGATCCTCAATCACTTCGCCCGTCGATCCTGATGCGGCTTCTGAACAATGCGGGGTTCGGCGTCGTGTTATCGGAACACCGGTTACGGCGTCACCGCAACCTTGCGGGGTTCGACATCGGTACGGACAAGCGGCTCAACCTCTTCAAGTATGCCGCTTGGCTGACGCACGAATTCTTTCGTGAAAAATCCTCTCCGATAGACTACGTCGAGAGGAAGCGGCTCCTGACAATCAAGAGTGCCGAGGCGGTTCGCGCGGCACAGGATATTGGCGAACTTCCCGTCGTCGAACATCCCGTCCGCAAGAACGCCGCGATCAGATCATTCAAGACATTTTGTGAAACGTATTTTAGCGAGGTGTTTTATCTGCCGTGGTCTCCGGACCATCTGCGTGTCATGGAGAAGGTCGAACGTGCCGTATTGACCGGCGGCTTGTTTGCAATGGCCATGCCTCGCGGATCAGGAAAGACCGTAATCTGTCAGGTAGCCGTCGTTTGGGCTGCGCTCTCCGGTGCGGCACCGTTCGTCTGTCTGATTGCGGCGAGTGCCGAACGTGCGCAGAACCTTCTGGAGAACATCAAGACCTGGCTGGAGACGAATCCATTATTGCAACAGGATTTCCCGGAGGTCTGTTTTCCGATTCAGTGCCTTGAACGGATCGCCAACCGGCAGAAGGGGCAAAAGTATCTCGGCGAACCGACGCGTATTGAATGGTCGGCGGACAAGGTTGTGTTGCCGACGATAGCCGGTTCCCGTGCGTCGGGAACAGTAATTTCCAGTAGCGGAATGCACGGGAGCGACATTCGCGGACAACAACATGCCCGGCCCGATGGTCGAGTCGAACGTCCTTCGCTTGTCTTGATCGACGATCCGCAAACGACGGAATCGGCATGGTCGCGTTCACAATCGGTGCGCCGGGAATCAATCCTCGCCGGTGATGTTCTTGGTATGGCGGGACCGGGTAAAAAGATTGCGGGGCTGATGGCCTGTACGATTATCCGGCCCGGTGATATGGCATCGCGGATTCTGGATCGTGAAAAGCATCCCGACTGGCAGGGAGAGTGTACGAAAATGGTCTATTCGTTTCCCAAGAACGAAAAACTCTGGGCCAAGTACGCCGAAATGCGGAATGATTCCTTACGGAACGATGGCGACGGTTCTCCGGCGACGGATTTCTATCGGGAACATCGTCTTGAGATGGACGAGGGTGCCCTCGTCGCATGGCCGGAACGGTTCAATGCCGACGAAATCAGTGCCTTGCAACACGCAATGAACCTGAAGTTCCGGGATGAACTCGCTTTTTATAGCGAATATCAAAACGAACCGAAGGTGGAAGACCTCGGCGACGAGATGCTCACGGCGGAATCCATTGCGTCCAAGACGAACGGTTATCAACGCTGTCTGGTTCCGCAGAACTGTCAGCACCTGACCATGTTCGTCGACGTTCATCAGAACGCACTTTACTGGATGATAGCGGGATGGGAACCGACCTTTACCGGTTACATCGTTGACTACGGAGTGTGGCCGGACCAGCATCGCGAGTATTTTACGTTGCGCGATTGCCATCGGACGATCCAGCACGTCACCGGCGGTGCGGGGCTGGAAGCGTCGATCTATGCCGCACTGGAAAAACTTGGCGAGGAGCGGTTCGACCGGGTGTATTTTCGTGACGATGGTACGGAAATGCGTGTTGAACGCTGTCTCATTGATGCGAATTGGGGGCAATCGACGGATGTTGTCTATCAGTTTTGTCGTCAATCGAAACATGCGGCGATTCTGTTTCCGTCGCACGGTCAGTATGTTGGTGCATCGAGTCTTCCATTTTCGGAACATAAAAAGCAGCGGGGCGACCGGATCGGTCGGCATTGGCGCATTCCCGGTATCGTCGGCGCGCGTGCAATCCGGCGTGTGTTGATTGACACAAACTATTGGAAGACCTTCGTTCACGCACGGTTGGGCATTCAGATGGGTGATCCCGGTTGCTTATCGCTCTTCGGTCACGAAGCGAACCGGCATCGTTTGGTGGCGGAACATCTCACCGCAGAGTATCGGGTTCGCACGATGGCGTTTGCACGAACGGTCGACGAATGGAAAGTACGGACATCACGTCCTGACAACCATTGGCTCGACTGTCTGGTGGGCTGTGCCGTCGGCGCATCAATTCAAGGAGCGGAACTGCCGACCTTCCAATTCAAACATGTACAGACGCGACCGCGCATCCGGCTTTCGGAACGTCAAATGCGGCGGTAACTTTTTTGCATTTTTTTGCACAGTTTTTTATTTTTTCTGCGATATATCGCGGTCTCATCGCCATATATCAGATGAACAGCGAGGGACACATGAGCGAACCGACCAATCAACAACTCATTGACGCGATCAATCACAACGCCGACCTGTTGGAAAGGCATCTCGGCGAAGGCGTTTTCGTTCACCGCCAGACGACACCTTCCACAACGTGGGCAATCAGTCATTTGCTCGGTTCACTTCGGCCCCTCATTGAAACTTACGATTCCAACGGCAACCGGATCGGTCATGCCGTGAATCGGCAAACACAAACGCTTGATTATTGTGAAGTGGTTTTCGTTGTTTCTGTGTCAGGAACAGCGATCATCCGTTTTTGAACGGCGTACGGTGAGAGACCAGCAGCTTGAGGTTTGATCGCAAAGAATTCCTCCAGCCTCCAGTCTCAAGCCTACAGCCTCAACCAATTGGAGTACAGAGATGTCCGAAACCAATGTTCCCCTGAATGAACTTTTGACGACCGAAGGCATGGACTTGTCGTATCGTGGTACGCCGCTTGCGCCTGCCTTGCCGGAGCATTACACGAACAAGGCTTATGTCGACGGAGCGGTTGCCGACCTTGAGGTTCGCTCACCGACGGCCATTCCCGTAACCTGCGACGGGGCCGCAACGACCTACACGGTCACACACAATCTGGGCACGACGAACATCGCATCGATCCGGATTTACGATACGACCGGCAGTCTGAAAAATCCCATCGGCCTTGCGTGGGAACCGACGAGTGCGAACACGATCACGCTCAAACCCGACGTTCTCCTTCCCGCAACCATGACACTCCTCGTCGTCGTGTCGGCCTAACATGATGGACCACTATTCGCAACACAATCTCAAGATTGCACCGACGGAT
>Ga0099364_10014741_pt1 | contig 10370 bp, 8 predicted proteins | sample TergutTh196P3_FD_73070 | JGI IMG/M metagenome (GOLD analysis project Ga0099364, IMG submission 73070) | Microcerotermes parvus P3 segment gut microbial communities from Pointe-Noire, Republic of the Congo - Th196 P3 | ecosystem: Host-associated > Arthropoda: Insects > Digestive system > Gut ...
GATGAAAGATCTTGGTTATGGTGATGGGTATATCTATGCCCATGACACAGCAGATAAACTCAGCGCAATGCAATGCTTGCCTGATTCCCTTGCAGATAGAAAGTACTATGAACCAACTACCCAAGGCGTTGAGGCAAGGGTCAAAGAACGAATGGATCAAATCGAAGAGTGGCGGAAAAAACAATTGTAAATCCTGCATTGCTGTGGTAACATACGAACCATGGACAATTTACTGGATTATCTGGAGATTTCAGCTGAAAAGCATCCTGAGAAAATCGCTTTTTCCGATGAGAACGAAAGCGTGAGTTTTGCTGCTTTGAGGGATCTAGCGCAAAATGTCGCATCAGCAATCATAAAACAGGTTCGCAGTTTGCTTATGCCCATCGCAGTTGTTACTAATCACCGTGTCGCTGATCTTGTTGCTTGCTTCGGAGCATTGTATGCCGGATGTTTCTATGTGCCAATCGATGGTGGCGCACCGGAAGAGTATATGAATGCTCGACTTGATTTGATTGCTCCTGCAATGGTTATTGATGCTAAATCTATTGCCGAATTGCCAAAGGAGAATGCTGATTCTCCCGCTTTGGATATTATTAGGCAAACGATAATAGCCGGCGACCCTGCATATGCTATCTTCACCTCCGGGTCGAGCGGTGTTGCAAAAGCAGCTGTGATCTCCCATGCGTCGGTCATTAATTTAGCAGAATGGCTCGCAGAGACATTCGGATTTTCGGAGCATACGGTATTTGCCGGTCAATGCCCTTTTTATTTTGATGGTTCGGTTAAAGAGATATACTCCACTTTAAGGAATGCCAGCACATTGCATTTGATACCTAAGAAGCTTTTTTCATTTCCCCTCAAAGCCATGCAATATATACAGGATGTAGGTGCAAATGTACTACCATGGGCTGTTTCTGCCATAAAACTGATTGCGAACAGTGGAGCATTGGAGCGATTTGCGCCATCAAGCATAGAACTTGTCATTTTTGGCGGGGAGACTATGCCAGCCGCTACGCTTAACATCTGGAAAAAAGCTCTGCCATTGGCGCGCTTTGCCAATGTGTACGGACCTGCTGAAGTCACTGTGGATTGTTCTTTCTATATTGTGGATCGTGATTTTAACGATGGTGAGAGTATTCCCATTGGCGCACCATGCAAAAATGTGGAGCTTTTGCTTTTGGATGAAAACTCAAAGCCGGTGCCATCAGGTCAAGCGGGGGAAATATATGTGCGTGGAGCTGGCGTTGGATTGGGTTATTGGCGAGATCCTGCACGAACTGCTGAAGCCTTTGTGCAAAACCCGCTTAATAGCGCTTATCGCGACATAGTGTACAAAACAGGGGACATTGCCAAATACAACGAGCTAGGTGAGCTTGTGTTTTTATCTCGTGCAGATTACCAGGTCAAACACATGGGGAGCCGAATCGAACTGGGAGAGATAGAAATCGCAGCCACTGGAATCGAAGGCGTTCATCTTGTTTGCTGTTTATATGACAAGGATAAAGGGAAAATTCTCCTGTTTTTTGAAGGAACTGTTTCAGAAAACGAAGTTTCAAGGATTATGGAATCCAGAATGCCGCGGTACATGCAGCCGAACGTGGTGACGCGGATAGCTAAGATGCCATCTACCCCAAACGGCAAAATCGACCGATTGCGCGTTAGGAGTGATTATTACGATGGATTATGAATCCTATTTGGAGCTTCAAAAGCACTATCCACGCAGAGTCTGCAATGATTATTTACTCCCCGCGGAGCTAAAAAAACGATTGTCAAGCGGTACTGTTTCGGTATGTCACAATGAACTTGCATTGCTGCTCTTTGAACAGCGAAAAGGTTTTAAAAAGCTCCATTTTCGACTTATCGACGAATCTGCTCTGATTCCGGCAGAAGAGCAAACTATTGCTGCGTTTGTAACCTATCGCGAGGATCATTTTCCAAAAGTCGCTTCACGATGGTTGCTTGCTCAGAGATTTGAAAAAACCAAAACTTTGCAAAGATTTACAGCTAGCGAAATTACTGGAGAGCAAAGCTTTGATGGTGTGGACTTTGCTTCTGCGGAGGAAGCTATTGACATGCTGGGCAAGTATTTCAGTGAAGTTGAGCTTGACATGCCCATACTGGACCATTTCGAGGGAGCTTTGTGCATACGCAACCGAAATGGGGAGCCGATTGGGATGCTTTATATGGGACAACCCTTGGTGGTAGCCGTTTGCCCGGAATCACGCGGTCAAGGTTTGGGACCGAGGCTGTATCGAGCATTTGCACTATTGAAGTCGCGAAAGTCGGGCAAATCTGTTTTTCACGAATGGATCAGCCCCGGCAACAGCTCCTCTATTGCAATGTTCAGTAAGCTGGGCTTCACTCCGGACAAAGTGTTCACCGATTGCTATGTAAGGAGTTAAGAGTTAGGAGAAGTGCAATGAAAAAGATAATCACCATTCTTGAGGAGATACGCCAAGGTGTTGATTGGGCAAATGAGAGCAATTTTATTGATGATGAACTGCTGGATTCATTTGACATGATAACGCTGATTGGCGAACTCGAAGATGCCTATGGGATTAACATCGGACTTGAGCATCTGGAACCGGAGAATTTCAGCTCTGTGGAAACGATTGCCGCATTGATTAAGGACTTGGGAGCTGATATACTCTAATGAGTTTTCTTTCCTCTGAGTTTTTGCTCTTTCTTGTCGCTGCGTTCTTTTGCTATTTTCTTGCACCACGCAGATTTCGCTGGGGTGTATTGCTGGTCTCAAGCTTTGTGTTTTATTGGCTTGCGGGTGGCGCATTTGCATTGTGTGCACTGTCATTCACAATCCTGAGCGTGTATATATGCGGGCTTTGGACCGGAGCATTGCGGGTGAAAAACGCGAAAACTACCTTGAGACGAATACCGTTGGCGCTGTGCCTGATACTCAATTTCGCTTTGCTTGCCTTTTTCAAGTACACGAATTTGTTTTTCCCCTCTATGGAGGTCTTGTTGATTCCCGGTATCTCATTTTATACATTCCAAGCAGCTGCTTATTTGATTGATGTCTATACAGGTAAAGTGATAGCGGAGCGAAGCATCTTTAAAGCTGCATTATTCCTATCCTTTTTTCCCCAGTTGGTACAAGGCCCGATATCTCGTCATGGTGATCTAGCAAATGACTTATTTGCCGGGCATGGTTGGGATTGGGAGCGAGCACGCAGCGGAATACAAAGGATAACTTGGGGCTATTTTATGAAAGTGGTAATAGCCAACAATACTGCCCCTATCGTGACCTCTGTATATTCCAATCATGGTAGCTACGGTGGAGCGGTAATCGTTTTTGGCGTTTTGATGTATTGCTTTCAAGTCTATACTGATTTTGCAGGTGGAATAAATATCACCTTGGGAATCGCAAATATCATCGGTATCAAGCTCCCTGAGAATTTTCGTCAGCCTTTTTTCGCTAATTCCCTCGCAGACTATTGGCGTCGTTGGCATATTACTCTAGGCTCATGGCTTCGAGATTACCTTTTTTACCCGCTTATACTATCAAGTCCTATGCAAAGCTTTGGCAAATTCCTGCGAAAAACAGTGGGGGGCAGTGTTGGTAAACTGCTCCCGTCCTGTGTAGCGACTTTTTGCATTTATCTGATTGTTGGCATATGGCATGATTTATCTTTCAACTATATTGTTTTTGGTTTCTTAAATGGATTTATCATAAGCTGTTCCCTTTTTGCAGAACGGTATATGGGTGGATTAAGGGAGAGAACTCGCATAGACGGAAGAAAGAAGGGCATTGGCAGGGTGTTCGCCGGTTTGCGGACTTTCGCTATTCTTGGGATACTGCGCTATTTTGTCAGAGCGGCATCATTTCGGACTGCTCTGAGCATGATCAAGCAAACATTGTATTTTCCGAGGATTTACGAATTATGGAATGGAACACTGCTAACATTGGGATTGGATAGCACAGGTTACTTTGTGCTGCTAATTGGCATTGCTGTGCTTTTGTTACATGACTACTTGACGGAAATTGGCAAAGATGTGGGTGAAATTCTCAATAATTCAAACCCGCTTTTTCAACTCATCGTGTTGGTTGTCGCTATTGCATCATTGATGGTGTTTGGATTGTTCACGGGTGATGTTCATTCAGCGAGTTTCATTTATGGAGGGTTTTAGTAATGTCCGCGAAACGTTGGGTGATCATGTTTTGTGCTGTAGTATTGATTTTAGTCTCCATTGTACCGATGATAAATATTATTGTAGATCCCTTTAGCGTTTTCGGGGACAAGTTTTTCAAATGGTATTCCCATGGCATGACCAACAACCCAAAAACTGCAAAATACGCTTATATTGATGAGCGAAAAGGCGAATTTGATGCGTTTATTATCGGTCCCAGTGGAGCAAGCATTTTTTCGCCCGATAAACTGGAAGAATTTACAGGCTTGCGCTGGTACAATATGTTTAATTATGGTTCCGATATGGAGTATATGAGAAAACTCGCAGAGTATATCATCAAAAAGCACGGTCCGAAGCAATTGCTAATGGTGCTCCCTGCTGTCAGTGCAGTCTCGTATGCTCCGGCGATTTGGGGCATAACTAATGAGCAGCCTTTGAAACCTTTATGGAAACGAATATTTCTATATGCTGACCCCCAGTATGCATTCAATAAAGCGAAGGCGTATCCACCTAGCTATGTGCAAGGTGGTTCGGATGTTTTTGTCGCGGAAACTGGAACATACAATAAAACCCGCCGAGCAGCAGAGGCGATTGGATCAATTGAAGACTATCTTGAGGTGTATCCTGAATTCATCGAACCGGTTTTTTGGAATCAAGGTATGATTTATATCGAGGAATCTACCCAGGTAGTTTCGGAAATCGCCGAAATGTGCAATGAATATGGTGTGATTCTGACAATCGTTGCACCGCCGATGTTAGCCCAAGAGATTAGCAGCTACAGTGTTGAAAATGTGCAGGACTTCTATGAAGGCATCACTCAGATTAGCGGTTTTTGGTATTTTATAACTTCCTCTATTAGCTATGATTCCAGATATTTCTATGATACAACCCATGCTCGAACAGCTATCGGCAATATGATGATTGAAAGAATGTTCGGAGATGGAGGCATATACATACCGGATGATTTCGGAGTATGGATGACACAAGAAAATGTGCGTTCCGTTATATCCGAAGGCTTTGGAGAGCTTGCTGCTCCAGTTGTTCCGGAAGAATATACCGAGCTGCTGCCTGTGTTGATGTACCATCATATCACCGATAATGTAGGCAATTATTCAGCGATAACGATTGCAGGATTTGAAGAGCATATGAAAGCATTGTATGAAGCGGGGTATTCAGCAGTATCCATTGAGCAGGTTCTTGACTATGTGTATCACGGGATAGAGCTTCCGGAACGCCCTGTACTAATAACCTTTGATGATGGTTATGCTAGCAACTATACCCATGCGTACCCTGTGCTTAAGCAATATGGTTTCCATGGCACTATTTTCATTATTGGCGTTTCTTTCGGGAAAGACACGTACAAAGACTCTGAGCAAGAGATAATACCTCATTTTGACCATTTAGCTGCGTTGGAAATGGTACAATCAGGGGTTATTTCTATTCAAAGCCATAGTTTCGATTTGCATAACGTTGAAGAGTATGATGAACACTTCCGAGACGGTGTTTTAATGATGGATGGCGAAAGCGAAGAAGAATATTTGAGTATATTCAAAAATGATCACGGAAAGATGGTGGAGTTGCTTGATGACATCGGCGAAGTGATAGCTTTTGCATATCCATATGGTAGAATAAACCGGATAAGCGCAATTGCATTAAACGAGCTTGGCGTGAAAATGACATTTTCAATCGATCCGGGTATGAATACCATAATTAAAGGTCTCCCACAAAGCTTGTTAGAATTGAAACGATTCAATATGGATGATAAAGTTACCGGGGATGAAATGCTGGAAATGATTGCGGGATAAGTCGTCGGCGGATATTTGCCTCAACAAGCTCTACAAGCATCGAAGCTGGTTGCTGTTCGCGCTCGTGCGGGAAAAGTGATATGCCTCTTTACCATGCACTGCACTAATAAATCAGGTCACTCGGGAATATTACCCGAAGTTGTTGCAGTTTTATTAATCTTGTGAGCTTGATATGTCAACATATAATTTCGTTAGTGCCAGAGCCTTAGAGTGACAAGCACTTCCAGACCCCCTAAAATAAATATCGCCCCCAAAAACGCGGAGGAACAGCTGAAGAACAAGCATTATTCTGAAAAAGCGCCCCCTATGCCGTCAATCGCATCCGGCGGCTCGCCCCTCAAACACACACCGAACTGGCAGTCCCGGCGTCCCACCCGCCCCGCGAGCCGTCTGCCAACGGCATACGCCAAGGAATCGCTTACAGGTTGCAGGCTCTTGTTCCGGGGGGATCGCCACTTCAAACAGTCTCCAAAAAACGCAGAGAAACGCCTGAAAATCAAACGTTTCTCTGGAAAAGCGTCCCCGAAAATGGTACAATGTTTTTGCTGAAAACAAACCGTTTGGAGGATGCTTTATGGCAAGGATTATACCACAGATAACGTTTTCTGACTACGGCATGATTGAAATTTTAGGCGATTTGGAGAGATTTTTGCTTGCGATGCTCGGCATGGACGACGAGGCGCTGATGCGGCGGCTCGAAGAGAGGCGCGGGAACGGGCGAAACGACTACCCCGTGCGCGTGATGTGGAACCTGATAATAGCGATGAAAGTGTTCGGGCACAGGACGATAGCGTCGTTCCGGCGGGAGCTGGGGCGCAACTCGCAGTTGCGGAGCATATGCGGACTCGAAGACTTTGGCCGCAAGAAGCACCTCGTGCCGCCGCCGCGTGTGTTCAGCGGGTTCTTGAAGCTGTTGGCGGAGGAGCAAGCGGAGATAGACGGGATGTTCGAGGGCATGGTTCAGGAACTGACGGAAATGCTGCCCGAGTTTGGCAATGATGCCGCAGGCGACGGCAAATATCTTGACAGCTACGCAAACCGGCAGTGCAAAGACCCAAATCCCGATGCCGGCGGCAGGGCGGAACGCGACGCGCAGTGGGGCGTGAAGGAGTACCACTATGAAGACAAAAATGGCAGTCCGCAAGTAAAGAAAGAATTCCATTATGGATTCAAGGCACATATCATTTGCGACGTAAAGACCGAGTTGCCCATAGGCTACAACGTACTGGCCGCCAACAGCGACGAAAAGAAAGCCATGATGGATATTCTTGAAAAACTGCCTTATCAAATAGCAAACCGCATGGACTATCTGTTGCTGGACAGAGGGTATGATTCCACGGAGATGATAAAGGCGGTCAAAGGCCACGGAATAGTCCCGATAGTTGACATCCGCAACTGCTGGAAAGACGGTGAAACAACAAAGCAATACAAAGATACTGACATAGTGTACGATTACAAAGGCAACGTCTTCATAATCGACGAAAAAGGCGAGCAGCGCAGGATGCACTACGAGGGCTATGATTGCCAGAAGAAATGCCTACGCTATTCGCACAAAGGGAAGACATACAAGATATATATCAGCTACGACGAGCGCGTATTCTTGCCGGTGGCGCGTGACAGCATGAAGTTCTCGCGGCTGTACAAAGGCAGGACGTCGGTCGAGCGGCTTAACGGTCGTATCGACCGGGACTATATGTTTGAAAATCACTGCATACGTGGGCTTAAGAAAATGAAACTGATGGTGAGCCTAACGCTGCTGACGATGAACGCGATGGCGCTAGGCAAAATAAAGGGCGGTGCAGCAACGCACCTTGCGGCACTGACAAGGTTGGATATGCCGTGTGCCGGATAGCCACGGGAGACAATCGAATACGAGAAAGAAATGCTGCGGTTTCCCCGAAGCTTGGGAAGTGTCGCCCTGCTGGGGTGGGCGCAGAGAAAATCTGGTGAGTCAAGCGTTGACGGGGTGGGGCAGGGCGGCGCGTGGTGCTGTGTGTTATGGAATTCTGTACGCGATATGCTACGGAGAGGGCGCAAACGAAATCATTCTTCAGATAAAACAATAGAATAAGGGCCTCATTTTTGTTATAATTTAGGAGTGTATAATCAGAATATTGCTTAAAAGTAAGGAAAACACTAGACTCGAAATGATTGCGAACTTGTTTTTTTCATTCCCATCGATGCAACCGACGACTGGCTGTGACTTACCCACGACCGCATTTTCCATATAAAACTCAAAGTGCTAGCTGCTCTCGAAAACATGGAAATCCACAGTTCCAACCGAGCACTTAGACGTTACTTAATGCAATGAACCGAGACAATACACTGTTTGGTAATTGTATCACACAGGGAAAACAACATATATGATATACAATATCTTACATAATAACAAACGAAACAATTACTTCACGAATAAAACTTCAAATCATATAGTTAACTTAATTTGTTGCTATTTCTTTATTTTTAATTGTTGGTGATATAATGAGCAAAAATATATCGAAAATGATTTTAGTCTTGGGACTATTCTTAATTATTGCTGCGGTGTTATACTTAATTTGTTTGGTACAGTCAAATACATCGGAAACGGTAACATATATTATGATGTAATTGAATGGAATGGCATATTATATTCGTTTCATGGATTTGTTGACGAATTATTTGTAAAAAGCAAGTTTATAGGAATAGTTTCAGGTGGTGATAATAGTCTTTTCTCAATAACAAGTGCATATAGTGTTGTTGATGATACTGATAATGAATACCTCATAATAATGCACTGGAACATTATGACTGATTTCTACTTGTTTAAAAAAATGCCTAATTTCGATGAGTTTGCATCTCTTTATAATTTTAATGAAAAACAAAATGACTCTGATAAAGTATCGCCAAATACAGTTAGTGAGATGTGTAGTATTGTAGGCTATATACCAAATAAGAGCGATAATAGGATAATAGTCGCTTTAATTGATACCGGCGTATACCCACATCATGAAATAACAGAACCTTTAAATAGAGTAATAATGAGTATTGATTTAGTCAATGGTTTTTCTGAGATGTATGATGACAATGGACATGGAACTGCAATGGCTGGTATCATAACAGCTAATGGGTATAAAGACGATAATTTGCGCGGTGTCTCTGCAACAACCGATATAATATCTATTAAAGCTTATGATTATCAAGGGCGAGGAAGTGTTGATACAGTCATTGACGCAATCGAATGGGTTGTATCAAATAAAAATGTCTACGACATAAAAATAATTCATTTATCTTTTGGTCTTGATTTTACGAGCGATCCAATAAAGAGTAAAGAGTTAATTAGCGCAGTTGAGAGAGCGTATGATGAAGGCTTACTCATAGTTACTGCTGTTGGAAATCTTCATGGACAATCTGCGATTTACGTTCCTGCAAACAGTGAAAAAGTATTAGCTGTTGGGTCATCGAACATTGATATCAATACATTTGAACATTGCTTTGTTTCGGAGTTTACATCATATTGGAAAAATGAGACTGGCTACTTTAAACCTGATATCATAGCTCCTGGAGAAAACATTGAGGTGTTAGGTAGCTATATTTATTTTTTACCCGACGGAAAACTATCAGGTCGTATAGTACAAAACAAAGTGCTATCTGGCACCTCTGTGTCTGCTGCTTTGGTCACAGGAATAGTTGCAGATATATGGAGTGAAAATCCAAATTTGTCTAATACCGAAATATTTAGCATGATTAAGAAGCACACCTATACCATTGATTATAACGAACAAAGCTTTTCTCACATTTCTTTTAGGGATAATATAGATAAATGAAACACTCTCCGTAGCAGAGACAATTAATGATTATTGCACAAATATATTGGCATAAATTGGGCAAAATTGTAAAATTGTTGTTGACAGATATTCCCGTTTTCGACACTTGTGGAAAGTGATGAGAGCAGAATTCACTGTGCCGCAGTGTATTCTGCTCTCTTGGTTTAGATAAAAATGTTGTATGGAAAACCTAGCCTGAAATTTTTTTCAGTAATTTATTCAAGTCCTTGGGCTGGTAGTATTTTTTGTCGAGTCCCAAACCAAACAACCCATTGAGAGCAGTACACACCTGGCTAGCCGTAAATGTCGCCACATATAGCAAATCCTTGATATTGACAACGCCCATCACCCGCAGGGTATCAAGAATATTATCCGCCGTGAAATACGTCCCATAAAGGTCGAGCTTGTTTTCCAATAATCTGAAAATCAAGAGTGCTGCATAGCAGATCATATCGGGACGCCGTCTCCGTCCATGAACAGCCCCATCTGCACGAGGGGGTTCGGCTTATGGTCTTTTGACGGGCCGTATTTGCGGAGTCCTTTTAGGAGTTCGCCGGTCGCCTCGTCAACATAATCATCGTCCTCTTGCTCTATTTCGAAATAGTAGTTGGTGCAG
>Ga0099364_10014742_pt1 | contig 10370 bp, 10 predicted proteins | sample TergutTh196P3_FD_73070 | JGI IMG/M metagenome (GOLD analysis project Ga0099364, IMG submission 73070) | Microcerotermes parvus P3 segment gut microbial communities from Pointe-Noire, Republic of the Congo - Th196 P3 | ecosystem: Host-associated > Arthropoda: Insects > Digestive system > Gut ...
TCCTTCCTGAGCGGCTGCCATTACATGCCTCTGGTCTTCGGCGCTCAAGCTGTTCCACACGCCGGTGTTGATAAGGAACATTTCCGGGGAGGACATGTGCTGGTTTTCGGTGAAGAACTTAGCTACTTCATAGTGGCCGGCGGTGATGTAGGAAGGCCAGTTGTTTTCAGCGCCGTCGATGACGCCGTTCTGGATGCCAGTGTAGACCTCGCCGTAGGCCATCGGAGTTGGGGAAGCGCCGAGGAAGCGGACCATGTCCATCATGAGGGCGCTTTCCTGCACGCGGATCCTCATGCCGACCATGTCAGCCGGGGTCCTGATTTCCCGCTGGGAATTGTAGAAATTGCGGAAACCCGCATCCAGCCAAACCAGGCCAAGAAGGCCCTGATTCTGCAGGGATAGCCTAATCTCATCGCCGATGGGGCCGTCCAGCACATTGAACATGTGCTCCCGATCACGGAAGAGGAAGGGCATGCCTAGAGCGTTCATAACCGGGTTAAGAGAGGACAGGGGGTTTATTCCAACGCGGATAAAGTCGATGGCGCCGGTCTGGGTCATCTCTATGGTTTCCCTTTCCTGCCCAAGCACCGAGTTATTGTAGACTTCGATTTTCAACCTGCCGTTTGTGGCACGCTCAAGATGTTCCCCCATAGCCAAAGCGCCCACTACTGTGGGGTAGCCGTCGGGCTGGTTGCAAGCGAGGCGGAATACCCTTGATGGAGCGTCGCCTCCTTGAGCCTGTTGTTGTTGTTGCCTCCCGCAGCCGGGTAGCAAGAGTACTGTCAGCATAAAGAGCGCCAGCATTGCAACAATCGTTCTTTTCATCTTTTCTTTCCTCCAAAAAATAATTATATTCTACCGGCCCAATGCCAGTTGAATCCAAAATCAATTTCCGAACATTATATTCGGAATCGTCATGCTGATGGCTGGCACAAAGGTAACCAGCAAAAGCCCGATCAGCATCACGATATAGAAGGGTATCAGTGCCTTGAAGGTTTCCTCGATCTTGATTTTCCCGATGGCGCTGCCCACGAACAGCACTGTCCCCACTGGCGGGGTCAAAAGCCCGATGCCGAGGTTGTAAATCAGCATAACGCCGAAATGAACCGGGTCCATGCCGATTGCCGGAGATGTGACCACCCGTATCAGAATAGGCGCGGTAATCAGAATAAGCGGCGCCATGTCCATCATTGAACCCATAAATAAAAGCACAAGGTTGATTAAAAGGAGCAGCGCAACCTTATTGCTGGTTAAGCTCAAAAGGCCGTTGGTAACGAGTTCGGGAATGCGAAGGTAGGTCATCATAAAGCCGAAAGCGCCGGCAGCGGCGATAAGCGACATTACCAGGGCTATGGTCCGCAGGGTATTTTTTAGTATGACGACAGTATCTTTTAAGGTGATGCCCTTATACACAAAGAGAGCCACAATAAAGGCCCAAAGGCAGGCAAGCACCGAGGACTCGTTGGCGGTAACTATGCCTAAAAACACGCCGCCTATGATTATAACCACCGTCATCAGGCCCATTACGCTGTCGCCCACTATCTTCATTGATTCCTTGAAGGTAAATTTTCCGCCCCTGGGGAAATCATGTATCTTGGCCATTACATAACAGTAGATCATAAGAAGTACGGCCAGGAGATATCCGGGAACAAGTCCTGCCATAAAAAGCTTGCCTATAGAAACTCCCCGGCCTACAGCCGAAGCATAGATTATCATATTATGACTCGGCGGAATTAACAGTGCCATGGTTGCGCTGGTACAGGTCAAGGCAACAGAAAAAGACAGGGGGTAGTTCTGTTTTCTCATCATCCGTATTTCGATTGGACCCATGGCAGAGACGGACGCAACTGCGGAGCCTGATATCATACCGAAAAATGTGCTGTCAAGGACATTAACCATGGCAATCCCGCCCCGCATCCGCCCGACAATTACGTTAGCCAGATTAAAAAGCCGGTCGGATATCCCTCCTTTGCCCATGATTTCTCCGGCAAGTATAAAGAAGGGGATGGCAATAAGAGCCACAGAATCAACGCTGGCTACCATTCTTATGGTTATTGTGCTTAAGGGTATGTTCGTGTAAGCGGCAGTAGCAAAAGCCGAAATTGCAAGGCAAAAAGCAATGGGGACTTTTATTACCACAAGAAAAAGGAAAAGCCCCATCAAAATGGCAATAGCAGCAGGATTTGTCATTTGTTATCCCCTTGAACGTGATCCTGCGCCTCTTTCGCCAGCGCCTGTTTTTCGTCGGTGCCGTATTTAATGTGCTCGTAGATCTGGTAAACCGCAACAAGGGCAATCAGTATGCCTGTGGCTGTTGGGATAAAATAGACCCAGATTTGAGGTATTCCTGTTCCGGGAAGGCGGTTGTAGCGGAGCCTGTCAAAGAGAAGCCCCATGTTGATGCTCATCATAATTCCGAGCGTCCCGGTGAGCAGTTTTCCGAAGACCTCTACCGCCAGTGTTATCCTCTTTAGAAAAAAATCGACTACAACGGTCATGGCTATGTGGATTTTATCCCGCACCCCAATGAGCATCCCGATAAAACTGAAAGTTATCATAAACTGGCGGGCCAATTCTTCCGACCAGCCGGGGGTAATCCTGAATACATAGCGCCCGGTTACCTGGATCATTATCACCACTACCATGGCCGCAAGGCAGATAATCGCTATATATTCCAACACTGAACAAAAAAAGCTGACGATTTTCTTGTAAACAACGACAAGCCTCTCCAAGGCATTCCCCCTTATGTGCAGACGAATCTTTGCTCCTGGTATAATATCATGCTTATATCCAACTGTCAAAGAAAATGCAAAGGGAAAATGCAAAGCAAAAGGCAAATTTGTCCAATATTCTGATCTATTGCCCTATCTCGCCGTAAAAGCGCTGCATGACGTAAAAAGCGGGCTTTTTCCTTAGCCTGTCGGCATCGATCAGGCCCTTGCGGTTGAAGCCTTCCTGGTAGCGGTTCAGGCGGCGGGGGCAGCGGAAATCGTAGAGTATCCAGGGCGTTGTCCCCGCGATATAGTCGCATTGCTTAAAGGCGGAAACTTGCTGCTCGTACAGCGCGCGCTGCTTGTCTTCTGTCCACAGATCATCCTCGCTGCCCCGCTGGTCTTTTCGGGCATCGCCGCCGAATTCGCAGATCAGCACCGGCTTGCCAGGCTTTGAGTTGGCAAGAATTTTCGGCAGCTTGTCAAAATCAGGATCATCCCAGCCGTAATATTCGTTAATGCCGATAACATCAAGCTTTTCAGCCAGCCTGTCATCGATTATGAGTTTAACGTAATTGATAAGGCAGGCAGCGGAAACCAGGCGGCTGGGGTCGAGTTCTCTGGCCTTTTGTACCAAGCCGGACATAAAGGCAAAGCGGCTGTCCGTGTCGGCATTTTCATTGCCCACAGACCAGATAATAACACTGGCCCGGTTTCTGTCCCGCAAGATTAGCTCCGAAAGCTGATTCTCAGCGTCCGCATAGGAATCGGGGTTGTCAAAGGCCACCGCCCAGTAAACCGGCACTTCTTCCCACAGAAGCACCCCCTCCTCGTCGGCGATCCTGGCAAAGCGCCCATCATGCGGATAATGCGCCAGCCTAAGGTAGCAGCCGTTCATCTCTTTTAGATCCCGGATTGTCTGGCGTATGATGTCTTCGTTGGTGGTCTTTCCCAATTCAAAGTGGTCCTCGTGGACGCATATACCCTTCAGGAAAATTTTCTTTCCGTTCAGGAATATTTCCGTTCCCCGTACGGCGATCTCCCGGAACCCTATGCGGTCCTGGGTTGTGTCGGCAATTTTGCCATCCGCCGAACTAAAGCTTAATTTTACCGTGTAGAGCTTGGGATTCTCAGGGCTCCAGCGTTCGGGATCGGCATTGACGTGAAAGGATGCCCTGCCCTCCTGTGCCGCCGCTTCCTCCTGTACCCCCAGTTCGGGGATCTCAAGCCGCACTGTACCGGCGGCAAAATTGCCGTCGGCAATATTGCCCTTGGCAATGTACACATCTGCGTCTATGCCGCCAGAGGGGGCAAGGCGAACAAACCAGTCCTTGATATATGCAGGCGGCAGGCGGTACAGATGCACATCGCGGTATATGCCGCCGTAATAAAACCAGTCGCTGTTGTCCATGGGTATGCGCAGGGGGCTGCGGCGGTTGTCAACGGTAACCACAATCCGGTTCTCGGTTTGCACAAAATCGCTGATGTCAGAGTTAAAGGGCGTTGAAGCGCCGTCATGGCCCCCGGCGAAATGGCCGTTTACAAAAACGCAGGCGTTATAGGCCGCCCCCTCGAAGCGCAGGATAAGCCGCTCCCCGGCGTTCCGGGGGATATAGCGGAAGGTCCGGGTATAGACGCCAGTCCCTTCGAAATAGTGCAGCTCTGTTCTTTCCATGTTCCAGCAGGCTGGCACGGCAATGCGCTCCCAGGCCTCCCAGTCATAATCCAGCGGTTCATTGGCATTATTTTCCTTGTACCAATCCGCGCGGCGGCAGGTATCGTACCAGTCTGCGCCGAAATTCCATTGCCCGTTCAGGGACTCCCCAGCCCGGCCCGCGGTATTGATCAAGGTGTCAGCAGCCAGTTTTGGCATCCGGTATTTCGCCTCGTAAGAAGCGTCGTGAATGTTTGCATGATAGTTTTCTGCATTGATTTTCATGACTATAATATTACCGAAATATGCGTTAGAGTCTATAGCCGTATGAAGTTATAGGCAACTACTCCCATGATCCGCAATTATCCGGCAAAACCCGGCAGAGGGAGGGCCGATGGGGGCCTCTTCCCCACAGCAATGCCGGACAGTGCGGCTAGCAAAGTTTTAGTTACCTGCTAACTGATACCTGTAATCTGTCCTATACCTCCGTCTGAATCAAACGTCCATGTATCTTTTCCGTTTTGTGGAGTTCATACACATAACCACCGCTCTCACGGTAAAGGCCGGTCTCGGTATCGCAGAGCCGATCAAAAACTTCTGAATTATAAAAATCTTTCATTGCTTCCTCTACGGAAAGCCCCTTGTCTTCAATAAGGGCTAAAATGACTTCTGAGGTAACAAAATCTTTCATAAATCTGATTTTATCGTCAATCATAATAAGTTCCCTTTTTTTGCAGACAGTTTATGGCTCTTTCTGTATGAAATGAAACCTGAATGCTCAAATCTCTGTAGGTCAATTCTTTTGTAAGTATTTCATCTGATAATATTCCGGAAAGATAAACATCTACCAATGCTGTTATATCATCATTTGCAACAGGTCCAATTACAATATCATATTTTCCATCAACATTGCACTCTGAACTCCTCGTGTCTTTAAACTTATGATTCCGGTTGTTTATTACAAATCTTGCCCACTCTATGGTGGGTTCGCTAAATCTTTTTATATTAAGAATTGCAGATTCTGAGCCTCCGTCAATGCGAATAAGGCCATCATTCAAAATAAATTCAGTTATGCACGGTTTTCCTTCCCGAAATATCCTCGTTGTTCTCTTTGCCATGGAAAAAGCCTGGTTTTTTAGGGGAGTTGTATAGAACCCACAGCCAAAATCTTTGTACGGCTTGCATTTATTTAAATCAATATTTTCAATTTCTACATTTGAACCATGATAAAGAATCACTTTATTGAGCCTCCATTATTAATGCATAAAAGCGTTAAGTCTTCTACCGCATCGTTCAAGGAAAGCGTATGTTCCGCATCATAGCAATCAATAAGAAATTCAATACCTTTGTAAGTATATAGATAATTAAACGCCTCAACGCAAGAGATATTTTTTTCTCTGGCAAAAGCCCCCACGCATAGGACATAGTAATGTATTTGCTTTTTGGTTATTTCTACGGTTTGTGTAATGGTCATAATTTTAATTTAGCATGAGAAAGGGGATTTTTCCAAGGCAGGGAGCAGGGGCACTTGTTTGCGGGCTTTCCGGTGATGTCTGGGGAGCTTGCCCTGATTTGTGGGCTTTCCGGTGTAATTGGCAGGTTTGCTAATATTTACACAAAGCCACTGCAAAGCGCTGTACAATGTGGAAATATTGAGGAGTCAGTCTGAGGTAGCTGTCCCTAGGGCCGTTGATACTGCGCCAGGTTTCGGGGATTTTCCTGCTATTTTGCGAATTTCTTAAGTTCTTGTTTACCAGGACTTCGGCAAACCCGGGCTCTCGGCGCAGAATCGAAATAAATGAGCTGCATTCCTCGGAAGGGAGCATGGTAATGGTCTGGGTTGCAACTCCAGCCCGGAGGAATCCAAGATCATCAGAAAAAGGCGTAGGCGCCAGAAAAACCTTGGCCATCCTGAGTTCCTGGGCTGTTTCCAAGGCATGTTGGCGAAGATCTTTAATGGCGGTGCGGAGCTTTTCTCCTCTTGCTTCATTTTTCAGGAAATAATCTGCAGTGGTGGAAATAATCAGGTTGTCCCCGATTCCGCAGACGTCAAAAATAAAAAATCGCCCTCTTTCCATTTTTGTTTTCCGCATTTCTGCTGCCAAAGAATATGCACCCTGATCCTGAATACCTTCTCCGCCCGAGAGTTCCTCTTTATCCGTAAAGATAATAAGCCAGTTATTGATCTTGTCTCTTGTAAGTTTCATGGCTGCTTCTACAAGGATAAAAACCGCAGCGCTGTTATCGTTTGCCCCGGAACTGTCGGCGCTGCGATCGTAATGGGCCACAAGAATGGTCAGGCGACGATGGGGAATTTCTTCTTTTGACGGCGGAGCAATAAAAAAATGCCTGTTCCCTGCAATGCTGATAATTGTAAAATCCAGCCCTGCTTCTTTCAAGAGTTTTTTTAGTGTGTCGAAGCGATCTACATTTGGGGCCAGAAACCCCCTGAAACGACTCCAGGGCCAGGCAGTCGAAAATCCGTTTATCATAGAAGAATGGCCTGGTTCCTGAATATTTTTCCCAGGAGAGTTCCAAGAGAACTGAAAAATGATCTTCTCTGGCTGCCATAACGTAGGGTAAAATTCCGGGCTGCGTTGGAAATTGGGTAATTGACGCCGTTTTTTTTCTTTAGAAAATCCCAGTGTCGTACTATCCATAAATAAAGATCGCTAGAGTTTTTCCCGGGAAAGTTGCGGCAGAGTTTTTCTTCGTTAATAATATTTATTATCGGCTTATACACTTCCCTGTACCAGGAAACCAGGGCTTTAGAAAAAAGAATTTCTTCGGAACTATCCTGATTTCTAAAATATTTATGTTCCAGAATATGTTGATAGATCTTATCATAGCCTCCGGTGCTGGAAAAGTTCAGGTTTTTGTCCCCTGTAAGATCCTCATAATTTGTTTTTTCATAAAATAATTTTTTTTCATAATCAATAACCGCTTGTTGAAGTTCATCCTGGGTCATTGATGGAGTGATGTTGATCTCCGTAGAAAGGCTGATTACTTCCGCGTCAATTTCTTCTATCCCCTGGGCTTTTGCCACAGAAACCCGGTGATTCCCGTCACGGACAAAATAGGCGCCTCCAATTTCGTAAAGCTGGATGGCAGGCAGGGGAATATCCTTTATATGGGCCCTGTCGACTTTTTCCCATCGGGCCCGCAGGAATTCCTGCCGGGGAAAAAAGTACTTATTAAAATCCCGATAACGGCCTTCGCTTCCTAGTATAAGTTTAATTGGGACCGTCTTCATCCCCAAGTATACTTCATTTTTTGGCTTCAAAGTATTCTTAACATCGTAGAAAGAAAGGAGATCATCCCGTTTTAAATTCATAAAATTTTGAAGCCGTGAAAGAAGCGCACGGTTTCTGGCTCTGTTAAAATCATCTGCGGCTTGAGTATGCTCATAATTCAGGTTGCTTTTTTCAATAAGATGGCTCATGTTTTATCATCCGTATTAATTAAAAAGTGGCTGTATGCATTAATAACCAAGGTATCGTAGTATTTGGTGATCCTGACTTCTGAAAGGTCGTAGAGGTGGATATGTCCATGGACCAGATAACGGGGTTTAAATTTCCGCATGAACCAGAGGAATGACTTAAATCCCCAATGGCATAGATCCTCCCTGTCATGAATTCCCTTGGGTGAAGCATGGGTCAGGAGTATATCCAAAAAACGCCCTCGAATAATACGGTTAAAGATCAAGGCTGGTAGGAGCTTCAGTATCTCCAACTTCATCTGAAATTCAGTGTATTGATTTTCTTGACGGTTATAGCGCATACAGCCTCCTAGGCCGGCGATAATTAGCCCTTCCTGGTACTTTACTTTGGAACCAACATGGACAGCTCCACAACCTGAGGGTATGGCTACTTCAAAATCATCGTAAGGGTCTTGTTTCCCCTTGTACATTGAATACGCATTTAAATGATGATTGCCGAAAACAAAAAACATAGGTTTATTTAGGCTGGAAACAATGAAATCCAGATAGTCCAGGGGAAGATCCCCGGCGCTCAATACAATGTCCACATCTGCAAAACGATGGCGTATGGAATTAGTATAAATAAGAGGATCTATCTGATCCGATACACAGAGGATTTTCATGTTTTTCTGGCTTGTCTATACTCCTGATACTGCACAAGTTTTTGCCCTACATCCCGGAAATTCTTCTTCTTGCCGTAAATATTTTCCCACTGGGCTATGGCCTTGGGAAGGTCCTGGTTCTTTTCATAACACATACCCAGGAAATACCGGGCGTAAAGGCTGTCCGATCCGCCCTCATCTTCAGCCGCCTTGATTGCCCTTTGCAGTTCAACAATAGCCTTGTCAACAGATTTAAGGGACATATAACAGGTTCCGATCTCTATCAGGGCCTTGATCTTTAACTCCTGATCCAGGGAAGCTTTCTGCAAAAAAGGAAGAGCGCCCTTGAAATCCTTGCTTTCTTTTAAAACTTTCCCCTTATAAAATTGAGTTTTAGCGTTATTGGGGTCCAGATTAAGAGCCGCATCCAGGGTGGCGTCGGCTTCCCGGAGCTTTTTATCCTGCTGGAGAACCATTCCCAACTCCACATAATACTCGGGTTTTTTAGGGTCCAGGGAAATTGCTTTTTTTAAATAATTTTCTGCCAGATCCCCCCGGTTGCGCCCGCTGAAAATGCGGCCGGCCTGATAATAATAATCCGGATACTCGGGTCTAAGCTTTATAAGAAGCACATATTCCTTAAGGGCCTCTTCAACTTCCTTATATTTCAGATAAAGCCGGGCTATGGTCTCGCGAAACTCCGGTTCCGGAATATTCTTCCCCTCAGTTCCCAGCCGGTTCACACTTTTGAATTCTCTAAGAGCCTGTTCGTCACGGTTATCTGCCAGGAGGGCCTTGCCGAGTAGCCAATGAGCTTCCGCATCAGTGGGATCTTTTTCCACTGCGGCTTTCCCCGCCTTAATAGCCTCAAATACCTTGTTTTTATCGAGATGGTCTGCCGCTGCAGTGGTTTTACTGTGAAAAATACCCTTTTTGATAACGAAGTAGGCAAGAAAACCGATCCCAACAGCGAAAATAATGATTATTACTATAGCGGTGGTCATGATATGCTCCGTTTATTTAATATAATTTACTAGTTTCCGATAACTATTATATCGGGTGAATTCAAAAGAGTGAATAGCATTACTAGCCAAATGGAAGTCGCAGGACCCATACCAAAAAAAGATAACTATATGGTATAATTATGAGTATGAATAATTTTATAGGGATTAAAGTCCCCCTGGTTTGTTTTTTTTTCTGGCTTTTAATAGTCCCGGTTTATGGCCAAACCTCCTTTAACCGGGGGGAGGCGTTTTTCGTACTAGACCGGCCTCGGGAGGCCTTGGAATTTCTACAGGCTGCTGTTGCCGAAGATCCCAATCATGTGCAAGCTTTTCTCTATCTTGGTATTGTATATCAGCAATTGGGCATGGTTGATGAGGCAATTGACCTATATCAAGGGATACTTCCCCGGATACTTCCCGACGGAGGGGTTGAAACTGCCCGTTTAGCCTTTAACTTGGGAAACGCCTATCTGACTAAAGGAGATCTCCATTTAGCTGTTCAAAGTTATACTCAGGCCCTTGAAGCGGTGCCGGAATACCCCTCTGCTTTATTGAACCGGGCCAATACTTATGTTCAATTACATCTTCTGGAACCTCAAGGGGGTTTCATTGAAGCGGCTGTGGCGGATTATGAGAATTACCTCTCCCTGGAAGGCGAATCATCCCAAGCTGGACAAATCAGAGAATTAATTTCCTTTATCCGGGAAGAAGAACGCCTCAGGCAGGAAGCAATTGCCGCCGAGGAACAGCGTTTGTTAGCCATAGATGATGCTGATCGGCAGGAAGCAGAACGTATGCAGCGCTTCCTCCAGGAAGTAGCAGCTTCTGCCCAGGCCATTGCAGAGGACTCTAGGAATCTTACCACAGCTCAAAGCCACGAAGAAGAACTGGAGCTTGATGAAGTTTATGAGCTTGATGAAG
>Ga0099364_10014743_pt1 | contig 10369 bp, 8 predicted proteins | sample TergutTh196P3_FD_73070 | JGI IMG/M metagenome (GOLD analysis project Ga0099364, IMG submission 73070) | Microcerotermes parvus P3 segment gut microbial communities from Pointe-Noire, Republic of the Congo - Th196 P3 | ecosystem: Host-associated > Arthropoda: Insects > Digestive system > Gut ...
CTGCCTCCTTTTCCAATTTCAATTTGTATGCTTCAGCATCAATCAGTTTTTGCTGTTTAGAAATTTCTGAAGGCACAATTTGTTCGGCTTTCAGTGCAGCTTCAGTTCTTTTTGCGCGAGCGTCTTCGGCATCTTGACTCGCAAGTTCTTTGCTTCTCTCAATTTCAGCCAGCGCCTTTTCTTCTGCCGACTGTGCCAGCCCGTGCGATTGGGCTTTTATAACTTCCAATTCGGCATTGGAAACAGTGACTTTTTTCGTAGCTTCTATTTCACCTATGCGAGCCTGCGAATCGTTTTGTGCAATGTTGATGTCCCTATTTTTCTTTGCTTCCGATACTTTTGAATCTCTTTCCGATTCCGCCTGTGCTACAGAGATGCTTTGGTCGCGCTCGGCGTTGGCAATAGCTATCAACTCTTCTTTTTTCGTCTCGGCTACGGTAGCATTTTTTATTTTCAACTGCTCGGCGACTTTCGTTTCACCTTCGCGCTCGGCAGTAGCAATTTCTACATTTGCCCTGTTTATTGCTTTTGCCTGGTCTTTCTTACCCAAAGCCACAATATATCCGGCTTCGTCGCGAATATCGGTGATGTTGATGTTAATCAGATATAAACCGATTTTTCGCAATTCGGTGTCGATAAGTCCTTTTGCCTTGGCAAGAAACTCATCGCGGTCGGCGTTCAGCGATTCGATGGTCAGCTCGGCGATTATCGTACGCATCTGACCGTATACGATATCTCTCACCAAATCTTCAATCTCTTTGTGACCAAGACCCAAAATTCTTTCCGCCGCCGCCTGCATAACGTCAGGCTCGGTGCTAATACCTACCGTAACGGTAGTAGGAACATCAACGCGAATGTTCTGCGACGACAGAGCCTTTTGCAGATTACATTCAAACTGTAGCGGTTTCAACGACATGTAGGCATATCCCTGCAATACGGGAATAACGAATGCCGCCCCGCCCTGAATACAGCGGGAAGATTTATTTCCGCCTGTTTTACCGTAAATTACCAATATTTCATCCGATTTACATCGTCTGAAACGGGACAAAATCCCCATGATGGTCAAAAGACCAAGAACAACTAATGCGCCAATAAGCGTGATAAAATCCATATTTTACAATTTTTGATTTTTGATTTACAATTTTTGATTATATTAATTTTATTTTGCGAAAACGGAATACGCATATCCATGTTTGTTGCCGCCGCCGGTAAGACTTTGTGCCACACCGTTTTTCCAAAGTTTGGCAACAGTGCCTAAACCGCCGTACTCGTTCCATACATAACCAGCAACATACACATCGCCATCTAACACGTAAACTGAACGAGCCTCTGCGGATACGTTGCTATAGTTTTCATTTGTAAGATTTTCAACCACTTCATTTTTCCATAGTTTAGCTACTTCCCAGCCTTGCTCGTTTCGCTCGGTTCCAGCCACGTATACATCATCACCCGATACGAAAACAGAATGAGCCCATCCATCTTTTGTACCGTTTGTCAGAGCAATTGCCTCTCCATTTTTCCACAATTTAGCAACAAACTTGCCATTTGCGTTAATTTCATGTCCAGCTACATATATATCACCATTTTCTGACACACAAACAGAATAAGCCAATGCTTCGAAACTTCCGTCGGTGAGCGCCTGTGCCTCTCCATTTTTCCAAAGTTTAGCAATAGCTATGCCTTGTTCGCCATATTCTCTTCCTGCAATATAAACATCGTCGCCTGCAACATAAACCGATTGAGCCATCGCATCGTATATTCCATCGGTCAGGTCGTGTGATTGTCCGTTTTTCCACATTTTTGCAATACTGACATATTGAGTTTCCGCCGATGATGAAGACTTGGTAAAGATATCAGTGTTTGTGCCTAACTGATATCCGATGTTCAAATTTCGCTCAAAATACGATAAACCGGATTTTTGTAGCGTGCCGATTTGTTTTATCTGGTATTCATTACCAACCACATACACATCGTCGTTCGATACAAAAACGGAATGGGCATAAGACTGGTAAGCGCCCAAAACCTGCGTTTTTCCATTTTTCCATAGCGCGGCATACCAAAGCCCAAAACCTGCTACATATATATCATTGTCTGAAACAAAAACAGACGTAACATAGTTGATACCGGATAAAGGCAGTTTCCTGCCATCTTTCCACAGGTTCACATCTGTCATGCCACCGCCGTTTGGAAACTCATATGTGGGAACATACACGCCTTTTTCTTCAAAATGCGAATAGACTTGTTCGCCATTTATAAAAATAACATTAACAGCGTTTGGGTTTATCCCATTTATTGTATACGACACATTTGTATGACATATACAACTTTCCTCGCTGGGCGACCCTTGCTGTGTAATGTACAAAACTCCATTTTCTAAAGTGTAAGCTACATTTACGGCGTCAAAATCGCATGTAACTTCAAAACCGTAGTACGTGATTATTACGCCATTATCGGTAAAATCTACATCTACGCTATTAGAAAGAGGAAGGTCTTCAACTGTCGCTTTGAGTTGATGACTGCATGGAGTAAAATTTACATCTAAAACGTCAGATTCATGTTCATTTTTTGAACAAGAAAAAATAAAAAATACTCCTAAAATAAATAAAATTACTACTTTTTTCATTGCGTTCTTATTTTTTAATTTATACTAATTTATCATATATTATACAGGTTTAACTGATTTGCGGGTGCCTGTGACTTTGATTTTTTGTCCCTTTTCGAGATGAATATCTTCATCGCATTTCAGCGTAATCGTTACCGGACGACCTTCAAGTGTAACAAAGACTTCGCCTATTTTCGATTTTTCATCCCAAAAGTAGACGTCGGCTTCCATTTCGGTGATTTCGTCGGTATATTTGATGTTCTGCTGCAATTTCTCGAAAAGCGTTTTGTACAGATAGTACAACACAAAAACAAAGGCAAATCCTGTAACAACGCCGACAGTAGCCGAAAACAGCGAAAATTCGCCCATCACTGTCAGAGCCAACGAAAAACCTATGGTAAAATGTATCAGCCCTTTAAACGAAATCAAGTCGCCTAACAAAAATCCGGAGCCAACATCCATATCCACATCGGCGTCCATATCCATATCAATGCTTCCGAAGAGCATGGAACTTAACGTTGTCAGCACAAACAACGCTGCCGAAACTATCAAAACTATTACATACCAATCCATTTTTATACGATTTTTTGTTTGTGCAAAAATACAAAAAAAAATTAAAAAAAAAAAATTTTTTACAAAAAAAAGATTTTTTCTTTTCCACAAAAAAAAAACGTGTAACTTTACAAATATTTTTATAATTTTGCGCCATAAATTACATAATGATATATGGCAAATACATTAGAACAAAAATTGTGTAAACGTTCGCTGGGGTATTGTTTAACGCGGGAATTACTTGTGCGTCCGGCGTTACATCTGTATTACAGAAAAATTGACGTAATTGGAGCAAACGATGTTCCCGACAGCGGATCTGTTATTTTCACTCCAAACCATCAGAACGCACTGATGGACGCATTGGCTATTATATGTACGAAAGACCGCCAGCCTGTTTTCGTTGCTCGAGCTGATATTTTCAAAAAGCCCTTGATTATAGCCGTTTTACATTTTCTGCGTATCCTGCCTGTTTATCGCAAGCGCGACGGCGGCAGTTCGGCAGACAACAATCAGGAAACCTTTGACCTTATCCTGAAAGTGTTGCGCAGCCAACAGTCAGTTGGTATTATGCCCGAAGGTACGCACAACGAAATCAAGCGTTTGCGCACGCTTCAAAAGGGCGTTTTCAGATTGGCAATGCAAGCGCAGGAAATTTATGGAAACAATCCTAATGTAAAAATCGTTCCTGTGGGGATAGAATATACAAGTACAAACGAGTTTCGCAGCGATTTGATGGTTCGATATGGCGAAGCAATCGAGCTTTCTGACTTTTACGACCTGTATGTACAAAATCAGGCAAGAGCGTTCAAAATGATGCAGGATACTCTGTCTGAAAAGATGAAGGCAGGCATGGTACATATTGAAAGCGAAGAGTATTATTGCGAAATTGAGCGTCTGCGTATGTTGTATCAAAAACGGGCTGTGCAAAAACTCGGTTTAGATTTTCGTAATGCCGAACATTGCTTGCAGGCACAGAAAAAAATAGTCGAAACATTGCAGGAATACGAACTGACAAACAAGGAAGAAATGGATACACTTTCGCTTGCGGTTGAAGATTTTTACGATATTCTAAAAAGATATAACCTGCAAGACGGGGTAATTGAGCGTCAGCCTTATTCGTTGGCTGGTTTGTCTGGGCGGTGCATATTGGCGTTACTTGGTATTCCTTTCTGGATAATAGGCATGTTGTTCAATTACTTGCCGTATAAACTGTCTGCTTTGGCGACGCGCAAGGTGAAGGATCCGCAATTTGTAAGCTCGGTGCAATTTGTTGCCGGAATAATAGTTTTCCCGATATACCACATATTATTGATTGTGTTGATGGTTATTTTCGTCCCGTGTATCTGGGGGAAAATTATCATGCCATTACTGAAAGTTCCTATGGGACTGTTTGCCTACGGGTATTATCTTGCGATGAAAAAACTCGGCGCGCGATTCCGTTTTTGGTTTGGAATGTGCAACAAGGCTACAAGAGATGATTTACTTGAGGCTGTAGAGTTACGGAAAAAAATCTTTGAAAAAATGGACGAACTAATCCACTCTGAAAACATAAAAAATATATAAATATGTCAAAACCAAAAATCACAGACATACTGAAAACCGGCAGGATATTGGTATCCGACGGAGCATGGGGCACTTTTCTTTATCAAAAGGGTCTAAAGCCCGGCGACTGTCCCGACGAATGGTCGCTCACCCATTACGATGTAGTGAAGGGCATTGCTCAAAGTTACATAGACGCGGGCGCTGATATGATAGAAACCAACAGTTTTGGAGCAAACCGCTTCAAGTTAGAGCATTTCGGATTGCAGGACAAGGTTTCTGAAATTAACGAGGCTGCTGCTCGTGCATCACGTGAAGCGGCGGGCGACGAAAAATACGTCATCGCCTCCATCGGACCTACCGGAAAGATGTTGCTCATGGGCGACGTCACCGAAGCGGAGTTTTACGATTGCTTCCGCCAGCAAGCAATAGCGCTCGAAAAAGGCGGCGCTGACGCACTTTGCATCGAAACGATGACCGACGCCGACGAAGCCGTCCAAGCAATCAAGGCGGCGAAAGAAAACACAAGCCTCGAAGTGATAGCCACATTCACTTTCGACAAAACCCAGCAAGGCGAATACCGTACCATGATGGGATTATCGCCCACAGACGCAATACGCGCTGCTGTGGAAGCAGGCGCAGACATTGTAGGAACAAACTGCGGCAACGGTATGGAGCGTATGATAGACATTGTGAAGGAAATACGCGCGGAGTTTCCCGATACGTTCATTCTCGTTCATGCCAATGCCGGTCTTCCCGTGCTTGTGGACGGCGTGGACACATATCTTGAAACGCCTGAAATAATGGCGTCGTTCGTTCCCGCTCTGATTGAAGCAGGAGCAAACATCATAGGCGGCTGCTGCGGAACGACGCCGGAACATGTTTCAAGTTTTAAGTTTCAGGTTTCAAGTTTCAGGCTTGAGGTTTAAAGTTTAAAGTTTCAGGTTTGGGGATGGTTATGCGGTTAAAGAGTTTTTGCCTTGACATTTTTACAGAACTGTCGGTTTTTTGCCCTGACATTTTTACAAAAACATCAGTTTTTTGCCCTGACATTTTTGCATTTCATAAAAAAGTATTAATTTTGCGGCTCAAAATAAATCAATTATAATGATGGACAGTAAAAAATATTTTTCTCGTAATATAGACCGCGATTTATTGGCTTGGAGCAAATCGCCCCATCGAAAAGTACTTCTTTTGCGCGGGGCAAGGCAAGTGGGCAAGTCGTCGGCAGTCAGACAGTTGGCAAAATCTTTCAAATATTATTTGGAAGTTGATTTGGAAGACCAAAAAGAAGTTCACACATTTTTTGAGCAATCTTTTTCGCCGCAGGAAATTTGCGAACAATTGTCGTTTTTTTTCCGTATTCCCGTTATTCCGGGCGAAACGCTACTGTTTTTCGACGAGATACAAAGCTGCTTGCCCGCCTTGTCGAAGTTGCGTTATTTCTACGAAAAGTATCCCGAAATTCATCTTATTGCAGCCGGCTCGCTATTGGAGTTTGCATTGGAGGAAATTCCCTCGTTTGGCGTTGGGCGTATCCGTTCGATGTTTATTTATCCGTTTTCGTTCGACGAGTTTTTACGCGCATTGGGCGATGACATGTTAGTTGAGGCTTATCGGAAAGCAACTCCGCAAAAACCATTACAGGAACCGATTCATCAACTTATTGTTCATCGATTGAAAACATTTTTAATTATTGGCGGAATGCCCGAAGCCGTTGCACAATACGTGCAAACAAAAGATTTACAGCACAGTCAAAATGTTTTGAACGATATTATCATTTCGTTGAAGGCTGATTTTGCGAAATACAAAAAACGTGTACCGGCGCTGCGCATAAATGAAGTGTTTGAATCGGTTGCACGACAATCTGAAGGAAAATTTGTGTACGAACGCGCTGCTGTTCAGGCTTCCAACGCACAGGTAAAGCAAGCGTTAGACCTGCTTCTTATGGCGGGCTTGGTTTATTCGGTTGTACATACAGCGGCAAACGGAATCCCATTAGGCGCAGAAATAAATCCTAAATATCAACGGTTTATCATTTTTGATACCGGCGTTTTTCAGCGTGTTCTTGACTTGGACGCCTCTCAAATAATCATCTCAAATGATTTTCAAACAATCAATCGCGGTGCAATTGCCGAAATATTTGTCGGGCTTGAATTAGTTAAAGGCGCCTCGTGCTACACCCCAATTTCGCTATATTGCTGGCAACGCGAAAAAAGACAGGCAAGCGCGCAAGTTGACTATCTGATTCAACGCGGCGAGCAAATTGTGCCTGTTGAGGTGAAAGCCGGAACGCAAGGCGCAATGCAAAGCCTTCGTGTTTTTATGGAAGAACGGAAAGTTGAAAAAGGCGTTCGCACATCTCTCGAAAATTTTGCGCATTACCAAAATATTGAAGTACTGCCAATGTATGCCATTTCAAATTTATTGCTAAACCGATGAAAGTTTTATACATAGCAAATAACATCCCATCGCCGAAGAAAGGCAATAACAGGATAATTTTGACCATTGCGGAACAAATGTCGCAACTTTGCGATATATCGTTTATTTTTCCGGCGGCTATAACCATTCCACCGTTTTCGTTTATGAAGAAATATAGACCGTTGGCAAACATAAAAGAATGGACAGACGGCAACTTTACGATAAAGCCGGCGCATTATCTGCGACTGCCCGGGAAAAAACTGTCGTATCTGATGATAGATACCATTAACATTGAGCGCTTTATTGATAAAAACAACCTTCCCGACCTCTGCCATGCCCATTTCATCATGCCCGACGGTTATATTGCCTTAAAAATAAAGGAAAAATACGGCGTACCATATGTTGTTTCGGTTAGAGCAAGCGATACTATGCATTTGAGAGAACTTTATAAAAACGGCGCTGTTTATCGAAAATTTGAACATGTATTGCAAAATGCCGGCAAAATTATCGTTCATAATCTTCTGCAAAGGGAGTTTATCGCTCAATTGGGATTCGACAGCGTTTTGGTTCCGCATGGAATAGAGAGCAGCGCATTGAATACTGATGCTAAAAAAGACGACAGTCATGTAATCATATCGGTTGTAGCGATTTTGGTGCGACGCAAAAATGTCGATTGGGTGATTCGGGCTGTTAAGGAATATAGCGGCAAACAAAATATTAAACTGATAATTGCAGGTAACGGCGTCTGTCAGGAGGAATTGCAGCATTTTGCAGGCAACGCTTCCAACATACATTTTATGGGACTGATTGAGCGCCATGAGGTGATGAATCTTTTGGAAAAAAGCCATATCTTTGCCATGCCAAGCGTAGACGAGACTTTCGGATTAGCGTATTTGGAAGCGGCGGCAAAGCGCAATGCCGTGATTTGTCACAGAGGCGAAGGCGTTGACGGGTCGTTTGAAGACGGAAAGGAAATGATGTTTTGCGCGGGATATGACGAATTCAAAAACATTTTTTATTCGCTGATTGATAATCCCGAAAAAATGAAAACGTTAGCAAATAACGGATTTGAAAGATTGAAAGACTATACATGGGAACATGTTCAATCACGGTATATGGATATTTATAAACAACAAAAAATCAATATATGATAAACGAAGTAAGTCATAATCAGTATAGTGATATATTGCGCTATATTATTAGCGAAATAAAATCTACTCGGGTAGCGCTTGCCCATAGAATAAATTCGGGGATGATGCAAATGTATTGGAATATTGGCAAGCGACTGTCAATTGAAAAATTGGAAAAGGGATATGGCGGCGGAGTAGTAAAACGCCTGTCAGCCGATTTGCAGCAGGAATTTCCCAATACAATTGGTTTTTCGCCGCGAAACTTGTGGGATATGAAACGGTTTTATGAGTTTTATTTTCTCTCCGACGAAAAAGTGCGACAACTTGTCGCACTTTTGCCTTGGAAGCACAATTTGCTTATAATCAGCAGCGCCGATTCGATAGACGAGGCAAAATATTATGTAGAATTAACACACGAAAACAGTTTATCAAGAAATGTTTTGCTCAATTTTATCAAGGCAGACAGTTATAAAAACGCAAAAATATTGCCAAAACACAGCAATTTTGCCAATACTTTGCCCGAACAGTTGCAAGAACAGGCAAACGATATTTTGAAGTCTACCTACAATCTTGAAATGCTCGGACTGAAACACCCTCTTAAAGAGCGTGAATTGGAACATAGATTAGTCGAAAAAATCAAATTTTTTCTGCTTGAACTTGGAGCAGGGTTTACCTTTATTGGAAATCAATATCGCCTTTCGCACAACGAAAAAGAATATTTTGTAGATTTGCTGTTTTTCAATCGCAAAGTTCATTCTTTGGTGGCAATAGACCTGAAAGTTGGCGAATTTGAACCGGAATTTGTAGGCAAAATGAATTACTATCTTGGCTTGCTCGACAATAAAGTAAAACAGGAAGACGAAAACCCTTCAATAGGTATAATTATGTGTGCTTCAAAGGGAAAAGTGGATATAGAACTTGCATTGCGCGATTTTAACAAACCAATTGGAGTGGCTGAATATCAGTTGCAATTTCCCGAAAAAGAAATCAAAGAGCTGATTAACAGGGAAATAAACGAATTTACGTCAAAAATAAAAAATCCTAAAACCAAGCCATGAAGTTCTTAAAAAAAATATTCGATATTCGACGCCATTATTATTACAGGGTTGATAAAACGCTGCCTTTTTCTTTCCCTAATCAGGAACTTTATACAAAGGCTGTATCTGTGGAAAATTATCAAGACATAGATGAATATTTTCCTAAACATACTTCAAAATTTTATAATTTTATCAAACACGGCGACAAAGGTATGTATGGATATATCAATGGTCGGCTTGTTGCATACGCCTGGGCGATTTTGAACCGGCAAAAAAAATCAAAAAAAGTTTGCGGCTATTTCAATTTGCCCGGCGATGCCGCTTTTGTACATTTTTGCAGGGTAATGAACGATTTTCAGGGACAAAAAATATATCAGACAATGTTGGCATATATGTATAATGAACTTTTTCAAGAAGTTAACGATATTTATATTGATACGGAAATAGACAATTTGCCCGCCAATCAAGCAATACGAAAATCAAACGGCAAGGTTATCGGAAAACTGACAATGGTTCTTTGTTTAAAACAAACGGTATTAACCTTAAAAACAGTAATATGAAAGACGAATACATCAATTTTTGCAATTTGGCGCACGATATGCCTGTTTTCTCAATGCCCTGGTGGCTTGATGCCGTATGTGGCGCGCAGGGGTGGGATGTTATCCTTGTGAAACGCAATAACGAAATTGTGGCGTCTTTTCCTTATCATATCAGGAAAAAGGCGGGAATGTGTTTTGTGGCGATGCCGCTTTTGACACAAAAACTCGGAATCTATATAAAGTATCCTGAAAATCAAAATGAGGCGGCGCGATTATCGTATGAAAAAGACGTCATGACAGAAATAATAACCCGTTTGCCCGGCTATGATTTTTTTCGCGTGAGATTCGACTATCGTTATACAAACTGGTTGCCTTTTTACTGGCAGGGATTTTCACAAACGACAAGGTATACTTACATCATTGAAGATATTTCGGACGTGAACGCTGTATATCAGAACTTCAACCGTCTATCAAAAAGAAATAAAATAAAAAAGGCACAGGCGCAGGGACTGTTAGAGGTCGGTTTTGACATGACATGCAGTGATTTTT
>Ga0099364_10014744_pt1 | contig 10369 bp, 8 predicted proteins | sample TergutTh196P3_FD_73070 | JGI IMG/M metagenome (GOLD analysis project Ga0099364, IMG submission 73070) | Microcerotermes parvus P3 segment gut microbial communities from Pointe-Noire, Republic of the Congo - Th196 P3 | ecosystem: Host-associated > Arthropoda: Insects > Digestive system > Gut ...
CTCGCATCGACACAACCGTCACCATCGACCCCGATCTCATCGGCGGGGTTCGCATCGCCATCGGCGACGAAGTCATCGACGCATCCGTTCGCGGCAAACTTGCAAGCATGGTCGCCGCGCTCAAGAACCAGGAGTCATCGAATGCAACTCAACCCCTCTGAAATCAGTGACCTGATCAAGAGCCGGATTCAGAATCTCCAGCTTGCCGCAACTTCGCGCAACGAAGGCACGGTCATATCCGTTACCGACGGCATCTGCCGCATCCACGGCCTGGCGGATGCCATGCAGGGCGAAATGCTGGAATTTCCCGGCGACACCTTTGGTCTGGCGCTCAACCTCGAACGCGATTCCGTCGGCGCGGTCGTGCTCGGCGAATACGAGCACATCACCGAAGGCCATACCGTCAAGGCCACCGGACGCATTCTCGAAGTGCCTGTCGGCCCCGAACTGATCGGTCGCGTAGTTAATTCCCTCGGTCAGCCCATTGACGGCAAAGGCCCGATTAACGCAAAGCTTACCGACAAGATCGAAAAAGTCGCCCCCGGCGTCATCGCGCGTCAATCGGTGTCGCAGCCGGTGCAAACCGGGCTGAAGTCCATAGACTCGATGGTTCCCATCGGTCGCGGCCAGCGCGAGCTCATCATCGGCGACCGCCAGACCGGCAAAACCGCCGTTGCGGTCGACACCATCATCAACCAGAAAGGCCAGGGCGTTTTCTGCGTCTACGTCGCCATCGGTCAAAAAGCCTCGACCGTCGCCAACGTGGTGCGTAAGCTCGCCGAGCACGGCGCGATGGAATACACCATCGTCGTTGCGGCTACCGCCTCCGAATCCGCCGCGATGCAGTACCTTGCCCCTTACGCCGGTTGCACGATGGGCGAATACTTCCGCGACCGCGGGCTGGATGCCCTCATCATCTACGACGATCTCACCAAGCAGGCATGGGCCTATCGCCAGGTTTCGCTCCTGCTTCGCCGTCCACCTGGCCGCGAAGCCTACCCAGGGGACGTGTTCTATCTCCACTCCCGTCTGCTGGAGCGGGCCGCGCGCGTCAATTCCGCCTACGTCGAAAAATTCACCGATGGCGAAGTCAAGGGCAAGACCGGCTCGCTCACCGCGTTGCCGATCATCGAAACCCAGGCTGGCGACGTGTCCGCCTTCGTGCCGACCAACGTCATCTCCATCACCGATGGTCAGATCTTCCTTGAAACCGACCTCTTCAACGCCGGTATCCGTCCCGCGATCAACGCCGGTATCTCGGTGTCCCGCGTCGGTGGCGCGGCCCAGACCAAGGTCATCAAGAAGCTCTCCGGCGGCATCCGTACCGACCTCGCGCAGTACCGCGAACTGGCTGCGTTTGCGCAATTCGCCTCCGATCTCGACGACGCTACCCGCAAACAGCTCGAACGCGGTCGTCGTGTCACCGAATTGATGAAGCAGACGCAATACTCGCCGATGTCGATTGCCGAAATGGGCTTCGTCCTCTACGCGGTCAACAACGGCCACTTCGACGACATCGACGCCAACCGTGTGCTGGCCTTCGAAGCGGGCCTGCTGCAATACATCAAAACGCAGCAAGCCGCGCTCGTGGCAGACGTCATGGAGAAGCGCGACCTCGATGCCGAGGCCGAAAAAACCCTGGCGGCCACGATTGTCGAGTTCAAGAAGAGCTGGGCCTGATGGTCGAGGAGACGGAAAATGGCTAGCGGGAAGGAAATCCGTACCAAGATCAAGAGCGTACAAAACACGCGCAAGATCACCAAGGCCATGGAAATGGTGGCCGCATCCAAGATGCGCAAGGCGCAGGAACGGATGCGCGCCGCCCGTCCCTATTGCGAAAAGATCCGCGAACTCGCCGCGCACCTGTCCCAGGCCGACATCGTCGACTACGAGCACCCGTTCCTGGTCCAGAAAGAGGAAATCAAGCGAGTCGGACTGATCCTGGTGACGACCGACAAGGGCTTGTGCGGAGGACTCAATACCAACGTGCAACGTGTTGCCATCAACGCGCTCAAGTCATGGGAAAGTTCCGGCGTCACCGACATCCGCGCCTGCTGCATCGGCAACAAGGGCTTGGGTTTCATGCAGCGCCTCGGGGGCAACGTCGTCTCGCATGTGGTGCAACTCGGTGACAGGCCGGCGCTCGAAAAACTGATCGGGCCGGTAAAGGTCCTGCTCGATGCTTTCCAGAACGGCGAGCTCGATGCCGTCCATGTCGCCTATACCCGCTTCATCAACACCATGAAGCAGGAGCCGGTCGTGGAACAGCTTTTGCCGCTGACCGGCGACAGGCTGGGCACACCCAGTCAGGCGTGGGATTACATTTACGAGCCGGATCCGCATGTCGTCATCGACGACATGCTGGTGCGCTACATCGAGGCGTTGGTCTATCAGTCCGTCGCCGAGAACATGGCTTCCGAACAGAGCGCGCGGATGGTGGCAATGAAAGCCGCCTCCGACAACGCCAAGAACGTCATCAACGAGCTGAAACTGGTCTACAACAAGACCCGACAGGCTGCGATCACCAAGGAATTGACCGAAATTGTCAGCGGGGCTGCTGCGGTCTGACGAACACTCTTGACACAAGGAAAAGCGATGAGTAACGGTACTATCGTTCAGTGCATTGGCGCAGTGGTGGACATCCAGTTCCCCAGAGAAACAATGCCGAAAGTGTATGACGCCCTCAAGCTCGAGGATGTTTCCGGCTCTTTTGTCGAAAAGGATCTCACCTTTGAAGTGCAACAGGAACTTGGAGACGGCGTGGTACGCACCATTGCGCTGGGTTCCAGCGACGGGCTGAGGCGCGGCATGAAAGTCTCCAACACGGGCGGGCCGATCGCGGTTCCCGTCGGTCCTGCCACGCTGGGCCGCATCATGGACGTGCTGGGGCGTCCCATCGACGAAGCCGGTGAAATCCCCACCGACGAGCGCCGGACGATCCATCAGAAAGCGCCAAAATTCGACGAGCTCTCGCCTTCCGTCGAACTTCTGGAAACCGGCATCAAGGTCATCGACCTCATCTGCCCGTTTGCCAAGGGCGGCAAGGTGGGGCTGTTCGGCGGCGCGGGCGTCGGCAAGACCGTCAACATGATGGAGCTCATCAACAACATCGCCAAACAGCACTCCGGTCTGTCCGTGTTTGCCGGTGTAGGCGAGCGCACCCGCGAGGGCAACGACTTCTATCATGAAATGAAGGACTCGAACGTGCTCGACAAGGTTGCGATGGTGTTCGGTCAGATGAATGAGCCGCCGGGCAACCGTCTGCGCGTCGGCCTGACCGGCCTGACGATGGCCGAACGTTTCCGCGACGAGGGCCGCGACATCCTGTTCTTCGTCGACAACATCTACCGCTACACCCTGGCCGGTGTGGAAGTGTCCGCCCTGCTGGGCCGGATGCCTTCCGCCGTGGGCTACCAACCGACTCTGGCCGAAGAAATGGGCCGCCTGCAAGAGCGCATCACCTCCACCAAGGTCGGTTCCATCACCTCCATCCAGGCCGTGTATGTCCCGGCGGACGACTTGACCGACCCGTCGCCCGCTACCACATTCCTGCACCTGGACTCCACCGTCGTGCTCTCCCGCGACATCGCCGCGCTCGGGATCTACCCTGCCGTCGATCCGCTCGATTCCACCAGTCGTCAGCTCGACCCGCTGGTCATTGGTGAAGAGCACTACAATGTGGCGCGTTCCGTGCAGCAGACCTTGCAAAAATACAAGGAGTTGCGCGACATCATCGCCATTCTGGGCATGGATGAGCTTTCACCCGAAGACAAACTCACCGTGGCGCGCGCGCGCAAGATTCAGCGTTTCCTCTCGCAGCCCTTCCACGTTGCTGAAGTCTTTACCGGCTCCCCCGGCAAATATGTGCCGCTCAAGGACACCATCGCCGGATTCAAGGCCATCGTCACCGGCGAGTACGACAGCCTGCCCGAACAGGCGTTCTACATGGTCGGCAGTATCGAGGAAGCGATTGAAAAGGGGCGCAAACTCCAGTAATTCGCTTTGTTTCCCTCCCCCCGCGCGGCAGATGCTCGCACGGGGGGCTTGCTCCAGAGGATAATCATGGCCATGACGGTACATGTGGATGTTGTCAGCGCGGAAGAGCAAATCTTTTCCGGGTTGGCGGAATTCGTCGCCCTGCCCGGTGAATCGGGCGAACTCGGCATTCTGCCCGGCCACACGCCGCTGATGACCCGAATCAGGCCCGGCGCGGTACGCATCAAGGTTCCGCTCCAGGAAGCGGAAGAGCTTATCTTCGTGGCTGGCGGCATTCTCGAAGTCCAGCCCACAGGGGTGACGGTGCTTGCCGACACCGCGATCCGTGGCAAGGATCTGGACGAAGCCAAGGCGCTCGACGCCAAGCGCAAGGCCGAAGAGGCGCTTGCCGACAATAGCGCCAAGATCGACTACGCCAAGGCCCAGGCCGAGTTGATGGAAGCCATTGCCCAGATCCACGCCATCGAGCGTCTGCGCAGGCGTCCGCACTGAAGCAGTCCCACGGCCTCAGTCACCCGAAAATACCTTGCAACGCGGGGGGGAGTACGTCGCCGCCAAAAAGGGACGTCTCTTCGAAATGGGAAGTGGCAGGTACGCCAATGTCACTGAGGGCATGGATGAACCTCAGCCATAGTTCGCCCTGTTCGCCGCTGCCATCACGTATCCGCAACATGATTACGCGGTCGCTGTGTCGACTCAAGCGCACAACCTCCACGGGCAGGATACAGCGTTCCAATCCATTCATGTCCAGTTTCACGTCGGCTTCGCCGTTCAGCCCCACCGATAACGGCCTGTCGGCATGGGCGCAAAAAATCTTTTCCGAACACTCATAAACGGTCAGTGCAATATCGGCGGAAACACCGCAACTGCCAGAGCCATCAACCGTTTGGCTGACCCGCAGCCAAGCCGGGCGCCTGACCGAAAAGCGGCGATAGACATGATTTCGCCCATGTTCTCGCTGCACGCTGTCAGGCAATGGCGGCAGGCAACCTTGATATTTGGACAAGTTGTAGACCGTGTGCAGCAATCGTATTTCCGCTGTCCCCAGGGTGGAGAAAATTTTCGTGCGTCGGTTGAAAAAATAATCCATCAGTTCCGGCGTCATGACCGGGTCGGCTGCGGTATCGAACCGCTGATGAGGAAACTGCCCATTGGGTAACGCAGCCACGGCAAAGTAGTGATAAAGGTTTTTCTCCAACGGCGTGTTGCCATACTTTCGGAAAAAACATTCCTTTGCCTTGTCCAGATCGAGATACGCGCCGATCGCGGGCGCGTTATTGACGAAATCATAATGATCCACCGGGGAGCAGGACAACCGCCTGAAACACAGAACCTCCTCGTAAAACCCGATGTGTCGTGGATGAGCGGCGATCATCAGGTGGCGTGTATCGAATCGGTATTCCGCATACTCATACAGGAATTTCAGCAACGGCATCATGATCCGATCTTTGAGCACATGAAAACGTCTGTCGATCGCCAGTGCCGACACCTCGGCCACGCTGCCGCCTTCCCGAACGATTTCGCCCAGATCGAATATCCGCTGCATCGGAAAACCCAGGCCGTTTTCGCGTATCAGCGAAACCGTTCCCACCACCCGCTTCCCATAACGGCACATCAACGTGGATGTCGTCGGCAACGCATGGTGAAGCGTCACCCGCATCCCGGAAGGGTCGGGTTCCATGAAGCCCGCCAGCACGTATTCATCGTGCAGCAGACGAAAACACGCCTCCAGCTCTTCCCTGGTCTGCGCGAGTTTGAAAACGAATCTCTTCGACAGTGGTTTGTCAAGCCGCGACGTCAGCACACATGTCTTCATGCGATGGACTCCGAGGAGCAAATCCTCGACTCGACCGGCGCGGTTGTCGCCCAAATCACGCAGCCAGCCATCCATTGGACGACTCCGAACTGCGTGACTCCACAACTACGCGACCGGAACTATGCCAAACTGCCTCGAAGCTTATCCTGACACTTATGCTTCAACATGGCACTATGCCATGCTCGGCGCACGCATTTCGGTCCTGAACGAATAATTCTTTTACCGTCCGTGCTTGCGTTTGTGTTCCCGACAAGCCATCCGGTACGTAAGTTGCCAGTCCGGTCGCACGTCCCGCCACCAGGCGCGATCAAACACCCAGGCCAGGGTAAGCAACAGGGGCGTCAGATAATGGTCTGCTGCTGACGGCAAATCCCTGGGAGGAATGGACGGCGAAACATGCAAGGCGCTCAGACGCTCCCTGATCGTCGGATGCATGGATTGCGGCAGTTCGCTGCCGGAAAGCATATCGCCCGCTGCTGCGCGCCGCAGGAAACCGGCCGTCATCCCCAGGCACAGGTCACGAAACGGCCGAACCAGCGGTTTTGCCCGCACCCTGCTCTGAGCCAGGACACGCGGCCAATAGTCCCTGGACAGGAACTGCTCCCTGAGTGAAACCTCGATCAGGGTTTCACCGAGCACATCGGCATCGACGACCTTGGTTGCCTGCGCGTCGGCCTCGAACTCTTCGATGCGCGCCAGGCGCGCCATATTGCTGTAGAAGCTGCTCAACCAGCAATCCGCCTGCGCCCCGATGGCCGGAAATACGTCTCCAATCCGGTCGAGCGCCCGTAGCCACCATGCCCGCAACAAGGCTCCATGTTTGCCTATCCCCTTGCGCTGCACGGCGAGATGAGCAAGTTCATGCGCCAGCACAGCCACCAATTGCGGGCATGTCACACAGTGCATCAATGGCAAACCTACCAGGAGATGTGTTTCGATCCGCCCGAAAGAACCCCGGCGCGGACGTTGCAGAACCGCCGCGTTCATCTCGGGAGTCACCCAGACATGGTCGATGCGCCCGGTTTCGAGCACCCAGGCCATACTCTCGATCAGCCGGTGCAGATTACAGGCATCCTCCCGCGACAGGCGCACCCCCTCGGGCAAGGGCAAGGGCACGAACAACACGGACACAAGCTGCACGGCAAAAAATCCTGCCACGGTAAACGATACGACTGCGATGGAAAGCGCCAGCATCGGCCATTTCGCCCCGAGGAGGAACCAGGCTCCGTACCCGCCCAACACGCCAACACCCAGCACCGCCATAGCAAGAACCGGAATCAGCAACAACGACAATAGCGCAATTATTGTCAGACGCAAGGCCAGCCGTCTGCGCAGCACAAACAGTCGTGGGTGAGGCACTCGAGGAAAGGCTGCCAGATCAGTCACAAATTTGACGGTATGTTATTGTTTATACGGGAATACGTGCAGACTCCACGACGCTGCTTCAACATCAGCGCGACACCAGCCGATGCGGCAGTCGGAAATAAAACCGGACGTTCCGACCTGCCAGGCAAACTTCGTCTCTGAGACGCATTTAGCACCATTTTCGCGTGTACGCCAGCCCATGTCGACACATTTTTATAGAAAATCTCGATCACCGGTACGATCATCCCGATCCCCGGCTTCGATCAACACGAAAGTGTTGGGTAAACTCGCAAAAATCATCCGCCTCGATTGCCGCGCGAATTCTGCTCATCAGCCATTGATAGTAATGCAGGTTGTGCACGGTATTGAGCATGCTGCCGAGAATCTCTCCCGCGCGATGCAGATGGTGGAGATAGGCGCGGCTGAAGTTGCGGCATGTGTAACAGGCGCAATTGAAGTCCAGCGGGCGGGGATCGGCCTTGTGGATGGCGTTCTTGATTTTGATGTCGCCGTACCGGGTAAATAGCCAGCCGTTTCGCGCGTGGCGGGTAGGCATCACGCAATCGAACATGTCGATGCCTGCCGCAACCGCATCGACGATGTCTTCGGGACGACCAACCCCCATCAGGTAACGCGGTCTGGACGCAGGCAACTTCGGCGCGATATGGGCGAGGATGCGCGCCATGTCTTCCCTGGGTTCTCCCACGGACAACCCGCCGATGGCAAAACCGTCGAATCCGATGTCCACAAGCGCGGCGAGGGACTCGTCGCGTAGCGGTTCAAACATCCCTCCCTGGACGATGCCGAACAGCGCATTGGAATTGCCGAGGCGGTCGAACTCCTCGCGCGAACGTCTGGCCCAGCGCAGTGAGAGGCGCATCGAATCCGCAGTTTCCTCGAAGCTTGCGGGCCAGGGCGTGCACTCGTCGAAAATCATCACGATGTCAGAGTCGAGCACCGTCTGGATTTGCATCGACACTTCCGGGGTCAATAACAGGCGCGCTCCGTCAATGGGGCTGGCGAAACGCACGCCTTCTTCGCTGATCTTGCGCAGGGCTCCGAGGCTGAACACCTGAAACCCGCCGGAATCCGAGAGAATGGGCTTGTCCCAGCCCATGAAGCCATGCAGCCCCCGATGCGCGGCAATCACCTCCAGCCCCGGTCTCAGCCACAAATGAAAAGTATTGCCGAGGCAGATCTGCGCGCCGGTCTCCGCCAACATCGCCGGGGTCATCGCCTTGACCGTGCCATAGGTTCCCACGGGCATGAAGGCGGGCGTCTCGACCATGCCGTGAGCCAGGAACAACCGCCCCCGGCGCACGCAATCACGGGTAGAAAGAAGTTCAAACCGCATCGCAATCCTTCCCGTTATCGCGGGAAAGGAACATGGCATCCCCGTAACTGAAAAAACGATAACTTCGGCCAATAGCGTGGGCGTAGGCGCGGCGGATGGTTTCCATGCCCGCAAAAGCCGACACCAGCATCAACAGTGTCGAGCGCGGGAGGTGGAAATTGGTGATGAGATTATCGACTACGCGAAAGCGAAAACCCGGCAGGATGAAAAGCTCCGTCTCGCCTTCGCCCGCGACAAGCTCTCCGTGGCACGCCGCCGCTTCGATCGCCCGTAAACTGGTCGTTCCGACCGCGATCACCCGTCCGCCCTTTTTGCGCGTGGCGGCAATGGCATCGACCGTGGCAGGTGGAATCACATAACGCTCGCGGTGCATCCGGTGTTCGGCAAGATCATGCACGCGCACCGGCTGGAACGTGCCCGCGCCGACGTGCAAGGTCAGCCATGCCTGTTTCGTGCCACGCCCAGCCAGGGCTTCGAGCATTTTTTCGTCGAAGTGCAATCCCGCCGTCGGTGCCGCCACCGAACCGGGCGCGCGGGCATAAACGGTCTGATAACGGTTTTCATCGGCTTCAACGGCTTCACGCTGAATGTAAGGGGGCAAGGGCATTTTGCCGTGACGCTCGACCAGATCGACGAGATTTTCATCCGGCGGAAAGCGCAGATGAAAAAACTCGCCGACACGACCCTGCACAGTGACATCGAACGCATCGGCCAACCGCAGGATCGTCCCTGCTCCGGGCGAACGAGAGGCGCGCACCTGCGCCAGCGCCTCGTGCGGCCCGAGCGCTCGTTCGAGCAGCACCTCGACCGCACCGCCGCTTTCCTTGACTCCGAACAGGCGGGCGTGGAGCACGCGGGTATCGTTGAACACCAGCAGATCATCGGGGCGAATGAATTCCGGCAAATCGGCAAAATGCCGATCGACCAGCGTCCGTCCCACTCCCAGGAGACGGCTGGCGTTGCGCTCGGCCAGCGGTGTCTGGGCAATCAGATGGGCAGGTAGCGTGTAATCGAAATCGTTGATCGTCAGGGACATCGGAGAAACGTCGGAATAGTTGTCGCTTTGGGGGGATTCGGAGATAATGGGGCGCTTTTCCCAATATGACATGGCCGGGGTGGCGGAATCGGTAGACGCAGCGGACTCAAAATCCGCCGGTGGCGACACCATGAGGGTTCGAGTCCCTCCCCCGGCACTCTCGCTCCAAGCCTTTTGTTACCGTTGCCAAATACGGCGCGCCACTATACGACATTATTGATACAATCGGCAGCCACAACGCCATGATTTTTCAAAGCAAGGAGCCTTCACATGGAACACGTCGAAACCTTCAGCCCCTCACAGGCTAAAACGCTGGCAACAAACCGGCTCATCCGTAACACCTACACCCTGCTTGCGCTGACGTTGGCTTTCTCTGCCGCGATGGCAGGCGTGTCGATGGTCTCCGGTGTCCCACCCATCAACCCCTGGATCTTTTTGGGCGGGTACTTCGTGCTGCTGGCCCTCACCAACGTGTTCCGCAACAGCGGCATGGGCGTGGTGTGTGTATTCGCACTCACGGGCTTCATGGGCTTCACCCTGGGGCCGATTCTGTCGTTCTTTCTCGCCACCCAGAACGGTTCCCAACTGGTCATGCAGGCGCTGGGCGCGACCGCGTTCATCTTTTTTGCGCTTTCCGCCTACGTGTTCATCAGCCGCAAGGACTTCTCCTTCATCGGCGGGTTCCTTTTCGTGGGTCTGCTGGTCGCTTTCCTTGCCGGACTGGCGGCGTTTGCCTTCGACATGCACACGCTGTCGCTGGCGGGATCGGCAGGCTTTGTCCTCCTCGCCTCCGGGGTCCTCC
>Ga0099364_10014745_pt1 | contig 10369 bp, 7 predicted proteins | sample TergutTh196P3_FD_73070 | JGI IMG/M metagenome (GOLD analysis project Ga0099364, IMG submission 73070) | Microcerotermes parvus P3 segment gut microbial communities from Pointe-Noire, Republic of the Congo - Th196 P3 | ecosystem: Host-associated > Arthropoda: Insects > Digestive system > Gut ...
CGCATGGAAGCGCCTTTGAGCGAAAAGGAGCGCATAAGTACCACCTTTTCCTAGCGACGCACCAAAAGGTTACACACCCTGTGACCTGTAACCTTTCAAATGTTACACTTCACGGGGTAGCCACGGGGTAGCCGGAAACAGGCGTGCCCAGCGACTGCCGTGAGGGAATTCCGGTTTTATCCCGGAGCTGACCGAACAAAAGGCGCATAATACACCTGTTTCCGGCGGGGAATGAACAGTAACAACAGGAATACTTGACTTTACAAAATGATTACCGTAAAATATCGGCATAAATGTGAGGTGTTGAATGTGGCTGTAATACAATGTCCTGAATGTAAGTATGGCGTTAGCGAACTCGCCGCGTGGTGCCAGAGATGCGGGTATCCGGTGTCAAAAACGCACCCGCTCAATATCGATAACAGCAAAACCATGCAAGCACTCATAGAAGCATTAAACAAACAGCAAGAAATATACGCGTCTACGGGTGCAAGCGCAGAAGCATTTAACTTCAGCAATCAGCCGCTTATGCAACCTGCGGCACTGAGCGAACCGAAAATCAAAGCGCAAGAGCCTGCTACTCAAGCGGCTGTGAACGCAGCTTCATTCGACTTTGACAGCAACCTATCGAAACCTACTGCAGTTCCAAACGATCCAGCAGCGAGCGAGCCGACAGTCAAGCCGCAAGAACAGGATGCTCAGGCAGCCGCGAGTTCGGCTTCATTCGACTTTGACAACAAGCTGCCGAAACCAACAGTTGCTCCAAGCGATCCTATGGCAAGCGAACAAGCGGCATCGGTCGCCTCATCAGGGGTAATGGTCAAATGTCTTGAATGCGGACATGCGGTTAGCGAGAACGCTGCGGCATGCACGAACTGTGGCTGCCCGATGGACGGGTCGACGAACTCCGCAGGCAAACCGCAAAGCAGCAAGCCGGCTGACTCGGGAGTGTTCGGCGGGGGGTGGCTCAGCGGCTCGGATGCAAGCGAAGGCAGCAAGGCCACAGGCCGCACCCGTAAATCTGCAAAGCCGATAAACATACCGAAAAAAGCAATAATAATCCCTTTGATAGTCGTCGCAGTACTGGCGTTGGGGTACTTTGCATACAACTTTTTTGAACTGGACTTCTTCAGCGGGTCGGCAGATGGGAATGGCGTTATCGCTTCTGAGCAACCGGAAACGCAAACACAGTCCGCTGAACCCTCTGAGCCGATCCCTGATAGGCAAACCGCAGTGGTTGCAGATGGGCAAGTTCTTTTTGACCACGATGGTATAAAAATTACATTGAGATCGCTTGAACTTGATTCTAGGGGCAGAGCGGAACTGAACGTGCTTATAGAAAACGACACCGAGGATTCTCTTACTATACAAGTTCGAGATGTTTCTATTAATGGAATAATGTTCACTTCATCAGTATTCTCAGCCTCCGTGACCGCAGGGAACAGGCGAAATGATAGCGTAACATTCTTATCTTCCGGATTTGAAAGATGCGGAATAGAAGAAATCGGAATAATTGAGTTGAAGTTCCGTGTCATCAACAACAATGACCGTGATGCAAGCTTCAACACTGAAACAATTGTAATACAAACGTCTATTGCAAATCAGATTTCGCAACCAACTCCTGTAGTAAGGGAAACCTTGTTTGAACAAGACGGTATTTCAATATCTTTAATTGGAGTTGAAGAAGATCGCAGCAGCATAAACGTAGTTTTCTTTATCGAAAATAATACAGAGAGAAATATCACAATACAGGCGCGCGACGAGTCTATAAACGGCTTCATGGTTTCCGGGATAATAAGTACCGACATAACTCCGGGAAAGATGGCCATAGATACATTGACATTTAGCAACAGACAGCTTGAAGAAAATGGTATTTACAGCATTGAGGACGTAGAAACAATACGATTTGCTTTGCGTATCATAGACAGAGATAATCGAGACGCTAGCTTCAACACAGCTGCGATAGAAGTAATTCCGTAACCAAGCAAAATGTGAACGGAACGCCAGAAACACCCCGGCGTTCTATGAAGCAGACTCAACCATTCGCAACTCTCAATTTTCAATTGCGGCTCGCCCGCATAAGGAGGAATGCGCACATGAAGCGGCAGAACAGGTTTTTAATTCCAATACTCGCCATCCTAATAATCGCGTTTGCGCTGGTCAGTATCATATCCGTCTCGGTCACCGGCGCCACTGCAGACAAAATACTTGACTCGCAGATGCACAGCTTAGCCTACTCGGTCGAAAACCAGCTCCGTGTTACTGAAGAAATAGTCGATATCACGCTCAGTATGATGGACGTGAAGCACATCTCGCTTGCGCAGACGCTTGCATTCATGATCGCCGAGGACCCCGGCAAAATGGAGCTTGAGCAAATGTCGATGCTCGCCGAACTGTTTGGCGTTGACGAGGTGCATGTCACTGATGAAAACGGTGTATTGTACTGGGGCAACGTACCCGGCTTCTACGGATATGATTTCAATGACGGCGATCAGACAAGGCCGCTGCTTGCGATCCTTCAAAACCCGTCGCTGACCATAGCGCAGGAACCGCAGCCTCGCGGCGTTGACGGCGTGATTTTCCAATACATAAGCGTATCGCGGACCGACGGCCGGGGCATCGTGCAGGTGGGCGTAAGCATGGACCGCATAGAAGAAATAAGGGCTTCAATGAGCATCCAGGGTGCCATAGGAGGAATGAGCATTGGGCAGGGCGGCGGAGTTTTTGTGCTCAGCTCCGGCAGGACAGTGATCGCTGATAGCGGCAGTTCCAGGCTTGGACGCAGCTTGAGCGGCCAAGGCTGGGTTGAGAGCATGTTCGCTGGCGGCGAAGGCCGTCAGGAATACGAGTACGAAGGGGTCGCCTACAGCGCTTATTACAGAATGGCAGGCGACTTGTTGATAGTTGCATACATCCCGCTGGCGGAGCTGGATGGATATACGACAGATGCCCTTTGGAGCATCCTCCCGCTGGGAATCGGCGCGACGCTGCTTGTCGCGGCGGTCACGATTTGGCTGCTCCGCTGGGTCATGAACAATGTGTACTGGTATGAAAGCATCCTAGACAGCATTCCTTTCCCTCTGTCGGTCACCGACATGAAGCGCAACTGGACGTTTATCAACAAGGCTGCGGAAGATATTCTGAGTGTAAAGCGCGCTGCAATAGTGGGCAAACAGTGCAGCAATTGGGGCGCCAATATATGCAACACGCCTGATTGCGGCATTAACTGTCTGGAGCGCGGGATACCAACCTCAACGTTCAATCAGGTTGGCAGGGATTTCAGGGTTGACAGCACCTTCCTGACCAACCAAAAAGGGCGTAAGGCCGGTCATGTTGAAACCGTTCAAGATATTACGGATATGGTCTCAAAGCAAAAAGACGAGGATGAGCTGATTTCAAATATCAGTGATGTCAGCAGGTCTTTCATATCGTCGTCCAAGCAAATTGCCGATGGCGCGCAGACGCTGGCTCAGGGCTCTTCTCAGCAGGCTGATTCGATTCAAGAACTTTTATCGTCGATCTCGGAGATATCGCATAAAACCAAAGACAACGCCGATATGGCAAGCCGTGCTGCGGCGCTTGCCGATACAATAAAGCAAAATGCCGAAAAGGGCAGCCACCAGATGGATGAGATGATGAACGCAGTGGAAGAAATCAACCAGGCTAGTCATGGCATTAACAAAGTCATTAAGGTCATCGACGATATTGCGTTCCAGACTAACATACTTGCACTCAACGCCGCTGTCGAAGCCGCGCGCGCCGGGCAGCACGGCAAGGGTTTCGCTGTCGTTGCTGAGGAAGTGCGCAACTTGGCCGCCAAGAGCGCAGAGGCTGCCAAGGATACCGGCGGCTTGATTGCAGATTCCATTGAAAAAGCGGAAATGGGTTCGCGCATAGCTAATGATACAGCCGGAAGTCTTGTTGAGATTGTCTCCGGCATCAACGAAAGCAGTCAAATCGTCAGTCAGATAGCCGAATCCTCGCTGGATCAGTCTTCGAGCATAGAGCGGATCAACAGGGGAATAGACCAGGTGGCGCAGGTAGTCCAGCAAAACAGCGCGACGGCGCAGCAAAGCGCCGCAGTGTCTGCGGAAATGAGCAATCAATCGGTTATGCTGGGTGAAATGATCTCCAGCTTCCGCGCGGACGGAAGCGAAAACACCTTGGAGCTTCCGTGATGGAACTCGGTGCCGCGTCTTGAGATCGAGAAAGGGTTCAAGGATTTCCTGCGGTTGCAATTTGTCGGTCGAGAGTAACAAAGGCATCGTGGCAGGAGCGAATCTTCCAACCGCAACGCTGAGCACTGCAATGGATATGTAAATCAACAGGCAGGCACAGGAGGCGGTTGAATCAGCGTTTTACTCGTGAAAGCCGGCAACGCTTACTTTAATATCCTTTTGAGAAATCGACGGTTTTTTCTAGCGGTTGCCTTGCATTGTATCGTTTCCACAGGTCATAAAATACGCTGAATCGGCGTTCATTAGCATTGATGCTGTTTCCTGATGTATGCGACGTAATTATCGTGTTAGGAGCGCTCCAAAGCGGATGGCCTTCCGGCAAGGGCTCCGGCTCGGTTACATCAAGTCCGGCTCCATATATTTTGCCTTCCCGTAAAGCGCGATCAATATCTTCCGAAACGATTGCGTCGCCCCTGCCAATGTTGGCGATGATGGCTGTTGGCTTCATGAGCGAAAAGCGTTGGTAGCCGAACATCCCTTTTGTTTTTGGCGTCCTAGGCAGACAAAGCGCAATAAAATCAGCCCTTGGCAGCTGAGCATCCATCTCCTCATCCGAGTACACCTCGTCGTAATATAGCGGTTTTTCCGACGGGTCGCGTTTGATTCCTACAACTGTGCAGCCAAATCCTTGCAGTTGTTTCGCCAGTTCGTTTCCAATAGCGCCAGCGCCAACTATGAACACTGTTGAGCCTGATAGCTCAAGTTGGCCTGAAATTCTCACCCATCTGCCTTCAAGCGTGGATCGTACGCAGGCGACAAGTCCACGACTGATTGCAAGGAACAGCATAATTACATGCTCTGCGATTTGAATATTGAAGACGTCTTTCGATCTGGTAACAACAACGTCCTCGTTTGCGTAAAGGGATTTATCCGCATAAGCATCGATACCTGCCGACGGAGTATGCAGCCATTTCAGTTTTTCTGCAAGCTGAAGCTTCGTGGGATTTGGCCAGCCGAATATGACTTCGGCTTCTCGCATTTGCTCATCAGTTACCTCGTCTGCGTTCGGGTAACTGATATTTACATCGGGCGACGCTTCTTTCAATAGCGTCAATTCCTTTTCGTCAAGCGTGAATATTGGGTTTCCGATAATAAGAAGGTTCATTATTAGCTACCATCCTTTTACAATAATCTCAGAAAAACCGAATTGTATATCATTTAGCATGATGTGTCAATGTGTATGGAACGACGGAACCGCCCGCGTTCCACACGCCGTAACGCATGACCACTGCCCTGCTGTTGCAGTCTCAGTGACAACAAACCCCGCGTCTTTTAGCGCGGATACGACATCGTCGAGCCTTTCATTTATTATCCCGGAGGCAATAAACACGCCTTCGGGCTTTAGGCATTTCATCTCAGGAATCAGTGCCGACAATGAGATTATAGCATCGGCTACGATATTTGCCGCTATACAGTCGTACTCTTGAGCTCTCACCTGCTCTTGCAGCCGCTGATTCTTTATAATGTCGCCAACAAGTACCTGCAGCCTTTCTCCGGATATGCCGTTGATCAAGGCGTTTTGATACGTTATATCGGCAGCTATTGGGTTTATATCAACGGCTATGCATTTTTCAGCACCGAGTAAAATACCCGTTACAGAAAGTATGCCGCTCCCGCAACCCAAATCCAACAGCATATCCCTTGGTTTTATGCAGCGCTCCAATGCTTCTATGCACAAGCGAGTTGTTTCATGCTGGCCCGTACCGAATACGTATCCGGGGTCTATATCCACAACGATTTTTCCAGACTCCGCGTACTCCTCCCAAGCGGGTTTTATAACAATCTTGCTGCCAATCTCGATAGGTTTAAAAAACTTCTTCCAGTCGTCGAGCCAGTTTTCATCGTCAACCTGCTCCAGTGAAATCGTGAGGGTGCCAAGATTAACACCTGTCTTTGAGTTTTTTAAAATTCCGAGCCCGGCATTCACGGTTTCGATCATATCATTGCCCGTCTTGTCGTCAGAGACGTAGAACTTAATGGTTACATAACCGGGGTCGCCTTCAAGAAGACGCTCGTCGATGTAGTCCCATTGCAAAGGGTTTTCAGCGAGAAATGAGCGCATTTCTTCATAGTCGATAATCTGCCAGCCGTCAACCCCGCTGGCGAGCAGCTTTGCTTCTACATATTCAACCCCGCTTTTTGCTGCGATTATGCTCGCTTCGATCCATTTCATCTTATACCCTTTATTCCAACTTTTATTGTATTTACTCAGAGGGTGTCCCGTTGCTGCGGATTTTACGCAGTCTGCACACAATTTTTTGTCAATAATGCATGTTTCCTCCGCAGTGCTCGTGCATTGGCTGAGTCAAATCCGCAGCAACGGGACACCCTCTGAGCAGTTACCTTTTATTATGGCCCGGATTTTATACAACATCGAAACGGTAGATGGTTTTATGGCTGTACCGATTGCCTTTTTCTAGGAATTGCGACGGATTGTCGGCAGTGGGATCAAGTGCGTTTGGCCTGAACTGAGCCTCGAGGCACAGGGCGGTTTGCTTTGAATAAACGCCGGATTTGCCTTTTGCGCCAGACAGGAAGTTGCCTGAATAGAACTGTACACAGGGCTTTGTCGTGTACATAGACATCGCGATTCCGCTCTCAGGGGAAACAAGCATTGCCGCAGGTTTAATGGCATCAGAACTGTCGAGTACATAGTTATTATCATACCCTTTTCCGTGAAAAAGCTGGATATCGTTGACGGTGATGTCCCTGCCGATGGCTTTTGGTATCCTAAAATCAAACGGTGTTTTTTCCACAGACAGGAGTTTGCCTGTTGGCAGGCAGTTTTCGTCGTTTTCTGAAAAGAAACCTGCGTAGATGGTCAGCACATGGTCAAATATACTGCCGTGACCCTCTCCGTCAAGGTTGAAATAAGCATGGTTTGTAAGGTTTACAAGTGTGTCGGCATCGGATACGGCATCGTACTCAAGTATTAACTCATTGTCATCTGACAGGCTGTAAGTGAAGCAAACATCCAAATTTCCGGGATATCCCTCTTCCATATCGGGGGAACGCCGTGTCAAAATAAGTTTATCGCCGCTTATCTCATAGTTATACACATATTTGTCGAATCCTTTGTCCCCACCGTGCAGATGGTTTGGTCCATCGTTGATCGCCAATTGGTATTCTATCCCGCCCAAGGTGAACCGCCCTCCTCCGATCCGGTTTGCGTAGCGTCCGATCATCGCACCGATGTGCTCGGCATTTTGTTCATACTGCCCAACCGAGTTAAACCCGAGGCAGACGTCACGGACAGCACCTGATGCATCCGGAATCCTGATAGACTGTATGATACCTCCAAGACTGAGCACTGTGACTTCAATACCTTGTTTGCTCATCAAGGTAAAACTGAAAACCTGCTCGCCGTCGCATGTCATCCCAAATAACTCTTTTTTAATCATACTCATTTTATTTCAGCCTTTCCATCGCGCTTGATTTTTTTATAAAATTCAAAACATTGACTGCTGTTCTCTGAAGTTCTCCCAGCTTTATGCCATCCGGACGACCGTACGTATCAAGCAAGTTCCGCCCCACATCGTCATCGTCGCCCCGCCCCGCGCCGCCGGGCATAAGTACATCGACCTGCGCCCTCACTCGATATGCGTCGTTTTTCAGATTCGGGAACTCCGGGGACAGGCTTTTTCGCATCCACCAGTCTGTGATAATCAATCCGCCGTAACCCCATTCCTCACGCAGTACAGTCGTCGCCAGTTCATAATTATAATGGCTCCAGACACCATTGATTTTATTGTAACTGGTCATGATCATGTGCGGATCGCTATCACTGACCATAATCTCGAAACCCTTGAGATATATCTCACGGAGTGCGCGCTCGCTGACGCGCGAGTCGTTGTAATTGCGATTCTCCTCCTGATTGTTACAGGCAAAATGCTTCGGAGAAGCGGATACCCCGGCTTTCTGCAACCCGTTGACGACAGCGGCGGCTATTTTCCCGCTCAGCAATGGATCCTCAGAGAAATACTCAAAATTGCGACCGCAAAGCGGGTCCCGGTGAATATTCATGCCCGGCGCTAATAACACATCCACGTTATAATGTTTCATTTCTTCGGCGACTGCGCTGAACACTTCGGCCACCAGCTCCGTGTCGAACGTGCAGGCAAGCGCCGTCCCGCAGGGCAAAAGCGAACATGTCCGCTTGAGCCGTATGCCGGCTGGGCCGTCAACAGTGATGGCAGGCGGGATCCCTTTTAAGCGCAGAGATTCCGTAATCCCGCCAATCGCACCTGCATTACCCTGTGTGCCAAGCGGGGAGTCCATCGTTCCTTCCCCGTGGCTGATGTCGTCAAGTTCTTCGGGTGTTAGCTGTGCCACAAATTGTTCAATTGTGCATTTCCCGGAGATTGCATCGGCAAGCTTCAAACCAGCATCTCCTGTAAAAGCGATTTCTTTCGGCAGGTTTCTTAATATGATGCTTTTCAGGTCGGTTATGACAGTCGGGGCTTCCTCGTAAGCAACCGCGCCTGCGCGATTCAGCATCCGCTTAAAAGCGTTCTCGGGCTTTACCGCCATCACCTCGGAGAGCTGCCTCGTCACGAGGGTTTCGCTCAGCGTATGCGTCAAGGCTTCTTTGGCCGTCCTGACATCGCTTCCCGCATATACGGTGTATTGCCCTTTTTCCAGCAGATATGCAGATTTATAGCCTGTTGCTCCGCTGTCGTCATAAGACGCCAGCTCCGTCAAGTCAAAGGCAAGCATAATCGTCTGGCTTTCACCGGGGGCTAGTTCTTTGGTTTTAGCAAATGCCGCAAGGACTCTGACAGGTTTACCAAGGACTCCTTGCGGCGGCGACACGTATATCTGTACGATCTCCTTGCCTGCGAGTCCCCCTGAGTTTGTTACTGTTGTTGCAACTTCTATTTTTGTACCATCCGAACGCCCTGTTGCCGTTATGTCGAAAGTTGTGTACGACAAGCCAAATCCGAATGGGAAAAGCGCTTTATCCGGGGAGAACGTTTCAAAATACCTGTACCCCACGTAGATATCCTCGGAGTAGTTGTTGAATTCTTTGTTGCCAAAGTTTAAAGCAGACGGCAGGGCGTCATATGAAACGGCTATGGTATCCGACAGCTTACCGCAAGGGTTGACGTGTCCCGTGAGTATGTCGGCAACGGAATTGCCGCCCTCCATTCCGCCCTGCCATGCGTATACTATTGCGCCCAATCTGTCGCCGTATGCCGTTGTCCACCCCATGTCTATTACGTTACCGCAGTCCATCACAACTGCCGTTTTTGAAAACTCAGCCGTCACCATATCAAGCATTTCTGTTTCGGCGTCGGTCAGGTAATAGCTGCCCTTTTCCAGCTTGTTCTCACGGTCTTCCCCTGCGACGCGGCCTATGATCACCACCGCAATATCGCTTTGGCGAGCGGCGCTCTTTACGGTTTCCGGGTCGAGCGGCATTTCGGGAAAGCTCATCGGCCAATTGCCCCATGTACCTTCGTCTGGCTTGTTTTCCGGCGTGGAAGTCCACACATAATATATGTCCGCCAACTCCTTGTTGACGGTCACGCCGTTCCCAATGAGTCCGTCTATGATGTTAACGATGTACGGATACTGCACATCACCGCCGCTGCCATAACCCACGGCAAAATAATCGATCGCCGTGCGTCCGAAAACAGAAACCCTGTCATTCTCACGGATCGGGAGAACTCCGTCGTTTTTTAAAAGCACGATGCCCTCGGCAGCCGCCCGCCGCGCGAGCGGAACGATAGAGTCAAAAACTACCTGACCGCCGGACTTACCTGCGACAAGTTCCTGCGCCAGATCGTAATTTTGCGTTTGATTGGTCATATCGCACACCTCCTAAGGCGGTCATGTGACCGCAATGCAGAATAAAAATAGCTTAAGTTTATAGTAACAGTTATGTTTCATAAATGCAAAGCCATTTTTGAGCCAAGGGGAGCCAAGGGGACGGGGGTTTTGTCTCTTTGCGAAACAACTCAGCACGCTTTGTTCTCCGATACGAAGTTACAGGTCAGACTTACTGGGAAAAGGTGGTATTTATGCGATCCGAGAAGCGGAGCAAGGATGCGGAGCGCGCGAATAGGCGCATGGAAGCGCCTTTGAGCGAAAAGGAGCGCATAAGTACCACCTTTTCCTAGCGACGCACCAAA
>Ga0099364_10014746_pt1 | contig 10368 bp, 8 predicted proteins | sample TergutTh196P3_FD_73070 | JGI IMG/M metagenome (GOLD analysis project Ga0099364, IMG submission 73070) | Microcerotermes parvus P3 segment gut microbial communities from Pointe-Noire, Republic of the Congo - Th196 P3 | ecosystem: Host-associated > Arthropoda: Insects > Digestive system > Gut ...
CTCCGCGTTTGAAAAAGAATGCGGCCGGATTCCATGCGCGGCTTATTGGCTGCGGCTCGGTGACGTCACAAGAAGCAAGCAATCTGCGAACCTAATTTTTTAGATTATGGTTGGCGGTTGGAATATAGCGGACGAGGGGAACACCCTTCGTCTGCTCCATCGAGCCGCCGACACATTGGAGGAAAAGAAAGTGCAAAAAGCATTTGATAGTGAGCTTCACGCTAATGAAATCATATTTGAGATACCGCAAACAGCCAAACACAAGGTTTCCGATAAAAATGGCAAGCTTATATTCGCGGCCTACGGTTGCGCCCTGATGGAACGTCAAACCGATAGCGGGATGTATGTATACACAGCCGTCAACTACACGTCGGGTAAAACCGAAATCATCAGCCGCCGCAATAAAAAGCTGGGCGAAAGCAGCTTCGCCGCAATGGCGGCAAAAATCAGCGAATCGGATATCAGCGATGGCGGGCGTTTGATGGTTCACATGAAGCCGGGCGAAAAAGCCGACAGCGTCAGCCTTGGCTATATCGTGAACTACCTCTTTAGAAAGATTCTGCCCCAACATGGCTACGCTGTCCGGGAGCGGCAAATTGATTTGGCAAGGCATATACTCGGCGTGACCGGGCGCAGGGGCATCTCACTGGCGGAGTCAGAAGTTGGCACCGGAAAGACACACGCCTACTTGATCGCTGCCGTCCTTGCCAAGCGCGGCAGGCTCAACGAGTTCTGGCTTCGTGGGCACGACCCTCGAACGCCGTGGGCGGATTCCGTGCAAATGCCTGTCATCATATCCACATCCAGCATCGCGCTGCAAAGAGCAATCGTCGAGGACTACATCCCCGAACTCTCGCGGATTCTGATGGAGCACGGCATTATCAAAGTACCGCTGGTTGGCGTAATACGCAAAGGTAAGGAACATTTTATCTGTGAGAAGCGGCTTATAAGGCACTATGGAAGAGTAGATGTAGCGATAAAAGAGGCGCTTACGCCTTTTATTGGCGAAGATGCGCCCTTTGACCTCACCGATGCGGCAAACCTCACACCTTATATAAAGCGCTCCATTTGCGTTTCGGGGAGCTGCGGGGAGAATTGCAAGCATCGTGACGATTGCCGTTATCAGAAATATTTGAAGAAGGCGAACAACCCGGCTGTGGATTTTCAGATCACAAACCACAATTACTATCTGGCCGACGTCCTGCACCGTGCGGGCGGCAAACGCCCGCTCCTGCCGGACTACCAGCTTGTCATTATAGATGAGGCGCATAAATTCCTCGCCGCAGCCCGCTCCATGTACGGGCTTGAGCTTACAAATACAGAGATCCCGGCCTTGGCGCAGGAGGTTCACACCTTTACCGTGGATAAATCCAAGAGCGGCGTGAATGTGCATAAGCTGGCGAAAAAGCTGAAAGATCAGGGCGGGAAGCTGTTCAAGCGGCTGATCGGCAATATCCCCGAATCGGATTTGGACGAAGATGCAGAACGCTTCCCCGCCGTCATAGATAGCGATGTCCTGCGTCATCTCAGAAGCATTGCCGGGATCTCGGCGGATATTGCCACGGCTTCCGCCGACAGCTATGCCCAGCCCCTTCATAAAGAACGCAAAGGCAAGGCGCTTTGGAAATTGGGTGCAATCTTTGATAAAGCGTCCGCGTTGCGCAAACAAAGCAAGCTCATCCATTGGCTGGAGAAGCGGTTCGAGGGCGAAACCGAAACTACCGCACTCTGTGCCATCCCCAAGGATTTAGATGTGCGTCTGCACCGCGACCTCTGGAGCAAGGGTATCCCCATAATCCTGACTTCCGGCACATTATCTGCTTCAGGACAGAGCCTGTCTGGCGGCGACTTCACCCGCGCCAAGGAACAGCTCGGGCTGAACCATATGCCTGACCGCCGGGTTTCCAGTGTGAGCATGGCGTCGCCCTTTGATTACAGGCGCAACACCTTGCTGTACATACCGGAAAATATGCCGTTCCCGAATAGTCAAGACAAGGATTACATTACCGCAATCGCCGACGAGGTCGAGCGGCTGGTTTTGGCGTCAAACGGTCATGCCGCGGTGCTGTTCACATCGTATAACGCTATGGGACAAGTGTATTCGATTATAAAGAAGCGCGGTTTGGAGTTCCCGCTGTTCCGGCTGGAGCGCGGCGACATCGGCGCGATTGACGAGTTCAAGAAAAGCGGCAATGGGATATTGTTCGCTTCCGGAGCCCTTTGGGAGGGCATCGACATTCCCGGCGACGCGCTTTCTATGCTGATTATCGTCAAGCTGCCGTTCCCTGTGCCGGATCCAATTGGCGATTACGAGCGGTCGCTGTGTGGGGATATGGAGACCTACAAGGCACGGGCGATTATCCCGGATATGCTCGTCAAGCTCAAACAGGGTTTTGGCCGGCTGATCCGCAATGAGACCGACACCGGGCTCTGCGCTATCCTGGATTGCCGCACCGGTGAGCGCGGGGCGTACCGTGGCCGTGTGCTGGCGGCGCTGCCGGATTGCAACGTCACATCGGATGTTAACGATATAGGTCGGTTCCTACGTCAAAGGAAATCGCAGGGCTATTTCACAGTGGGAGGGAATTCTTGATGGAATCTGTTATAAATACAATAAAAGAAGCGAGAAGGGTCGAAGCCCAAAAGCGCGCTAATGCGAATATTACAAACGCCTTTGTTGACGGCTGCAAGGTCACGATTAGGTTCTCTCCAATTGGAGACAGCAAAGTTATGCCGACAATTCAGTCAATGCTTATTAACGCTTTTGCGGAATCGTCTGCACTGACGTCGCCGAAAGGTGGGCAGGCGTAATGGAGAAAAAACGTGTTTTCTGTCTTTACCGTGTATCCACCCTCGGCCAAGTGGATAAAAACGCAAAAGACGATATCCCCATGCAGAAGCGCGCCTGCGAGGAATTCTGCGACAGGATGGGCTGGGAAATAGTAGACTCCCGCGCTGAAAAAGGTGTGTCCGGCTACAAGGTATCAGCCAATAACCGCGATGCGATCTTGGATATCCGGGAAGCCGCAATGCAAAAAAAGTTCGATGTCCTGCTTGTGTATATGTTCGACAGATTAGGCAGGAAAGAGGATGAAACCCCTTTTATTGTACAGTGGTTTGTCGGTCAGGGGATTGAGGTATGGAGCGCGATGGAGGGGCAGCAAAAAATCGAACAGCACGTTGATAAGCTGCTTAACTACATACGCTTCTGGCAGGCACAGGGCGAGAGCGAAAAAACATCGGCCCGCGTCAAGACCGCTCACGCTCAGATCACGCAAGACGGCCACTTCCGGGGCGGCACCATACCTTTTGGGTACGGCTTGGAGCATAGGGGGCGCATGAATAAGAAGGGCAACCCGCTCGGCGACCTTGTGATTGACGAGCGGGAAAGTGAAGTCGTGAAGATTATATTTGACCGCTATGTCAACCACGGGTACGGCACTCTGCGTATCTGCAATTACCTCGCGGAGCATGGTATGCACAAACGGGATGGCGGGCGGTTTACAAACACCACTATTCAAAACATATTAAAACGCCCTATATATTATGGCGTCCTGTCAAGCGGCGGTGTGCAATCTGATGTTATCCCCGAATTGCAAATAATATCAAAGGACGTTTTTGACCGGGTTCAAGAAATATTAACCGAGCGTTCATCCGATTACGCCGAACGGCGCATACCTATGAACACCAAAGGCAACGCTTTGCTTTCCGGCAATGTATTCTGCGGCCACTGTGACGCACGGCTTACACTGACTACCAATGGCAAGAAATATCAGCGCAAGGACGGGAATGTGACTGTCACGCCAAAGACGCGTTATGTCTGCTATAACAAAACGCGGCATCCCGAAAAATGCGATGGGCAAACCGGGTATACAACCTCGAAGCTGGACGGGGTCATTGAGAAAATCGTGGAGTCCATGTTTGCAAAAATCAAGGAGCAGCCGGGGGAGCAAATCATTTCTTCGCAATTCGAGGAGCGCATTGCCGGGTGCAAGCTCAATCTGGAGCAAGCCCGAACAGCGTTGGAGGACGAGCTTCAGGTTTTATCAATGCTTGAGGATGAATTGCTGAAAGTGCTGCAAGGCAAAAGCGCATTCAAGCCGGAAATGCTCAATAAGAAACACGATGAAACCGAGCAAGCCGTTGCGGAGAAAAGGGCTGTTGTTGAGCGGCTCGAACAGGAGCTTGCGAACAATCAGGGGACGATGCGTCAAGTTACCCGGCAATACAACGATGTTGTGTCTTGGGCGGATATGTACTCGGCAAGCCCGATGGACGTCAAAAAGATGATTGTCGCGCAGCTTATCAGCGCGGTTCGGGTATCGCGGGATTATCATATCGAGATTGACTTCAAAATCAGCGAGCGGCAGCTTGGGCTGGATAGGGAGCAAGAGACGGCGCACGAACCAAAACGAAAAAAGCGCCGGAGCGGCCCGGAGCTTTAATTTTCGCAATCGCTCTCCAGCAAAGACTCCATGTCCTTGAGCAGTTTCCTGAACGTGGCCTCGTTTTCCATATGGACGTCGCTGAAATAAATCGGTTTCCCGAAAAGGGCCTTACAAGCACGTCTGATCCTGCCCCGGAGCGTATTGTAGTTGTGGTCGTAACGAGAGTCTTGGATGGTGATGTTATAATTAACGTCGCCGTCCTCCCATATGGTTTTCTCAACAACAAACATACAGCATCGGCAATCGCAGGGCAGGGTTATCATTTTATTTTTCTTTTCCATAACTTCTCACACCGCTTCTCCCTCTAAATGTTTCCACTGCCGCCAGAATTTCTTTGGGGGTCTTTCCCGACTCGACATGGGTTTTTACAAGATGATAGAGATCCTCGTCCTTTTGCTCCAAGGAAGTAACCCTGTCATAAAGTTCCATCACATAATTGAACTGGTAATTTGTCATGGTTTCTTTCCATTTATCAAAGTCGGACATTATGCCTCACCTTTCCATTATACAATACTTAATGTGGAAGGCAACGCACAAAGGGCTTGCGGTAATGCCCGCAAGCCCTTGTCGGTGGTGGAGACGATCGGGATCGAACCGACTACCTCTTGAATGCCATTCAAGCGCTCTCCCAGGTGAGCTACGCCCCCACATTAGATGATTTATTCAATTTTTAGGATTTGATTCCCCACAACTCTTACGGGACGACGTCTGGCATTGCTGTTGTCGTACTCAATAGCGACCGTGTGCGCCTTGCACCCCGCTTCGACAATCCAGCAATATGTTAAAGACGGAGAAGTATCAAATATCTTGGCCAGCATACGGAAAGAAGCTTTGCCGAGAGAATAGAGTATGACGCACATTGTTTTCTTGGCCGCTATTTTCTCGTTGGTTCTGCCGTCGCCTTCGGTGAAGTGATAGCCACATTATATAACATGACTATAGTTTTGTGAACACTCTTAAAAATACAAGATGTGTTGTATAAAAAATATTGGTCAAATCTGGATGGCCATTTTTTATGGCCTTTCCGATTTTGACCGGAGGGCAAAATCGGAAAAATTTTCCAGGGTGCCATTCAAGCGGTGGAGCGGATAAGCTAGATGCCTAAAATGGAAATAAATTACATTTTGGAATGCCATCCATCCGGTGGAAAAAGATTTTGAATGCCATTCATTCGCCTGCGATTTTTCGGGGGTGGTTTTCCGACCCGTTCGCTCTCCCAGGTGAGCTACGCCCCCACATCAGATGATTTATTCAATTTTAGGATTTGATTCCCGAGAGAATAGAGTATGACGCACATTGTTTTCTTGGCCGCTATTTTCTCGTCGGTTCTGCCGTCGCCTTCGGTGAAGTGATAGCCACATTATATCACATGACTATAGTTTTGTGAACACTCTTAAAAATACAAGATGTGTTTAATAAAAAATATTGGTCAAATCTGGATGGCCATTTTTTTTATGGCCTTTCCGATTTTGGCCGGAGGTCAAAATCGGAAAAATTTTTCAGGGTGCCATTCAAGCGGTGGAGCGGATGAGCTAGATGCCTAAAGTGGAAATAAATTGCATTTTGGAATGCCATCCATCCGGTGGAAAAAGATTTAGAATGCCATTCACTCGCCTGCTATTTTTCGGGGGTGGTTTTCCGACCCATTCGCTCTCCCAGGTGAGCTACGCCCCCACATAGAGGATATTCTATTGAATTTTCAATGCCATTTAGTTGCCCTTGGTTTTGGGGGTGGTCTACTGTATGATTTGCTCTCCCAGGTGAGCTACGCCCCCACATAGAGGATATTCTATTGAATTTTCACTGCCATTCAAATAACTCAATCATTATAGCAAATCAAGAGGCGGGTGTCAAGCCTCCCGGCTCAGAGGCTCATGTCAATCATTTGCGTGTTGCGGGCTTGGTATAAATGTTGACATAAGCTCATTGCGAATGCTATAATGAAGTCAAAAAGGGGGAGATTGTTGTGCGCGAACAGCAGGAACGTCTTGAGCGCGAGAATCTTTCCCCTCTTGCATCGCTTTCGGCGGAAAGCCGCGGGCGCGACAAAGAGGATATCCCCTGCCCCCTGCGCACATGCTACCAGCGCGACCGTGACCGTATCCTGCATTGCAAAAGCTTTCGGCGGCTGATGAACAAAACACAGGTGTTCCTCTCACCCGAAAGCGACCACTACCGCACAAGACTGACCCACACGCTGGAGGTCTGCCAGATCGCGCGGACAATCTCCCGGGCATTGCGCCTCAATGAAGACCTCACCGAAGCCATGGCGCTTGGCCACGATCTCGGGCACACCCCGTTCGGCCACGCGGGTGAGCATGTGCTAAATGAAATCTGCGCGCATACAGGCGGCTACCACCACGCGGAGCAAAGCGTGCGCGTGCTCGAGGTGCTTGAGAATTCCGGCATGGGCCTAAACCTTACATGGGAAGTGCGCGATGGTATACGCTGCCATTCCTCCGGCGACCCGGCATATACGCTGGAGGGCCGCGTGGTGCGCTACGCGGACAAGATCGCATATATGAACCACGATATAGAGGATGCCTGCCGCGCCGGGGTCCTGACAGAGGATGATGTCCCGCGGGAAGTGCGCTATGGGCTTGGGCGCGGGAAATCCGAGCGCATCACGGCAATGATAACCTCTATCGTCGAAAACAGTGCTGACGATATCAAAATGCGCGGCGGCGACCAAGAGCTGTACGACAGGCTGCGCGAATTCATGTTTGCGAATGTGTATACAAACCCGAAAGCCAAAGGCGAGGAAAACAAAGCCAAGGATATCATCCGACGGCTTGTTGAGTATTTCATGGAACGCACACACGAGATGCCGGCTGAGTACCTGCATATACTAGAGCGTGAGGGCGCGCTTAGGGCTGTGTGCGATTACATATCCGGCATGAGTGACAGATATTGCATCGCGGTGTTTGAGAATTTGTTCCTGCCGCGCTCATGGAGTGTGTGAGATGATCCCTGACAGCTTTATCGAGGAACTCAAATACGCAAGCCCTGTCGAGCAGATAATCGCCTCTTATGTCACCCTCAAGCGTGCCGGTACGCGGCTTACGGGGCTGTGCCCGTTCCACTCGGAAAAAACCCCGTCGTTTACGGTATTCGCCGACGGCCAGAATTACTACTGCTTCGGATGCGGCAAGGGCGGCGATGTCATCACGTTTATCCGCGATATTGAAAATCTTGGCTACGTGGATGCGATACGCTTTCTCGCGGGCAAGGCGGGGCTTACAGTCCCGGAGGACGCCGAAAGCAACCGGGAGGCAAAACAGCGCGCGCGGATACTCGAGATGAACCGGCTTGCCGCAAGATACTTCCACGAACAGCTAAGATCCGATACAGGCAGGGCCGCAAGGCAATATCTGCTGGGGCGCGGCCTGACGGGGAAAACCATACGCCGCTTCGGGATCGGATACGCCCCCGATACATGGGACAGCCTTAGAAACCATCTGCGCCAAAAAGGCTTTTCAGATGCGGACATGCAGTCGGCGGGGCTGGTGAAGCCGGGCAAAAGCGGCAATAGCTACGATGTGTTCCGCGCAAGGGTTATCTTCCCGATCATAGATCTGCGCGGGGCGGTAATCGCGTTCGGCGGGCGGCTGATGCAAGGCGAGGGGCCTAAGTATCTTAACTCATCAGATACGCCGGTGTTCCGCAAGAGCAGAAACCTCTTCGCGCTAAACTACGCGAAGGCCGCCAACAGCGACACCCTGATTCTCGGCGAGGGATACATGGACGTTATCGCGATGCATCAGGCGGGGCTGGAAAACGCGGTGGCAACGCTGGGCACATCCCTTACCCCGGAACAGTCGCGGCTTATCGCGCAGTACGCAAAGAAAGTTGTTATCGCGTATGACTCCGATAAAGCCGGGCAGGATGCCACGAAACGCGCCATCAACCTCTTTAACCAGACAGGGGTTTCGGTTAGCGTGCTATCAATGGAGGGGGCGAAAGACCCCGATGAGTACATACAAAAGCACGGGGCAGATGGGTTTGACCGCCTGGTCGGGGCAAGCAAGTCCGCGGTGGATTTCGAGGTCGGGAAGCTCAAAGCACAGCATAACCTTGCCGACCCGGAAAGCCGCGTGCAGTTTTTGAACGCGTTTTGCAGACTGATGGCGGATATACAAAACGATATTGTGCGCGAGGTTTATATCGGCAGCATGGCCGAACAGCTCAAGATAGGCCGCGAGGGAATCGCAAGCTCGGTGAACACCCTGCGAAAACAAGGCTTTCGCGCCACTAAAAAGCGTGAAGCACATAATTTGGTCACATCTGTGCAGGATAATCTCGGAACAACCGATAAACGCCAGGGAAAACTCGGCGCAAACGCGGATATCGCATCGCTGGCGGCGCAGGAACAGCTCATCATGATACTCATGCGCCACCCGGATTTTTACAGCGCAATTTCGGGCAAGCTATCACCGGAGGATTTCGGGGATTCCGGGCTTAGGGACATCTTTTCCGCCATATCCGAAAGGCTGTCAAGCAGCCTGCCCATAGAGCCGATACATCTTTCCGGTATGCTGCAGCCGCGCGAAATGGGCAAGCTTACGGGGCTGCTGGTAAAAAGCAGGGAGCTTGAGTTTTACAAAACCCAGATAGATGATTTCATCAACACGATCAAAAAAGCACAGGGCAAGAAAAGTGCGCAGGAGCTGTCGGAGATGAGCCCGGAGGAATACAGCCGGTACATAAACTCCTTGCGCACCGGTAAAAAATAAGAACCCGGGAACCTTGAAACATACTCTATAGGGGGAGAACGCAAGATGCAGGAAAAAAAGCAACGCCTGATCGATGAGCTGGTGGAGCAGGGCAAGCTCAAGGGTAAGCTGACAACCAAGGAAATAAACGACGTACTCGAAGAGCTTGAGTTCGACATGGATCAGATCGACAGGCTGTATGAAACACTTGAGGGTCTCAATATCGAGGTGCTCGAGAACCTTGCGCAGACCCTTGACGCGGACATGCCCCTGCCCGCTACCGATCAGGATCTGGAGGTAGCGCTTTCCGCCGAGGGCATCAACATTGACGACCCCGTGAAAGTATACCTCAAGGAAATCGGGCGTGTGCCGCTGCTAACCCCTGATGAGGAAGTCGAGCTTGCCACCCGCATGGACGCGGGCGACCTTAGCGCGCGCAAAAGGCTTTCAGAAGCAAATTTGCGCCTTGTGGTAAGCATCGCGAAAAGATATGTCGGGCGCGGGATGCAGTTTCTGGATCTGATCCAGGAGGGTAATCTCGGGCTTATCAAGGCCGTGGAAAAATTCGACCACACAAAGGGCTTTAAATTTTCCACATACGCAACATGGTGGATACGCCAGGCAATAACCCGCGCAATCGCGGATCAGGCGAGAACTATCCGCATCCCGGTACACATGGTGGAAACGATCAACAAGGTAAAGAAAGTCGGAAGCCAGCTGCTGCACAAGAACGGGCACGAGCCAACCGCCGAAGAAATCAGTATCGAGCTGGACATGCCCGTGGATAAGGTTCGCGAGATCATGCGCATTTCGCAGGAGCCCGTATCCCTTGAAACCCCCATCGGCGAGGAGGAAGATTCCCACCTCGGCGATTTCATCCCCGACGACGACGCCCCCGCCCCCGCCGAAGCCGCGTCGCACACACTGCTGCGCGAACAGCTCGGCGAGGTGCTGTCAACCCTCACCGACCGCGAGGAAAAGGTGTTGCGCCTGCGCTTCGGGCTTGAGGACGGCCGCAGCCGCACACTCGAAGAAGTCGGCAAGGAATTCTCGGTAACGCGCGAACGCATCCGCCAGATCGAAGCGAAAGCACTGCGCAAGCTGCGCCACCCCAGCCGCTCGAAAAAGCTCAAAGATTTCCTTGAATAAACATGTTTAGGCAATTGTGAAATGTCGTATTTGACGGGCGAACAGAGTTCGCCCCTACA
>Ga0099364_10014747_pt1 | contig 10368 bp, 11 predicted proteins | sample TergutTh196P3_FD_73070 | JGI IMG/M metagenome (GOLD analysis project Ga0099364, IMG submission 73070) | Microcerotermes parvus P3 segment gut microbial communities from Pointe-Noire, Republic of the Congo - Th196 P3 | ecosystem: Host-associated > Arthropoda: Insects > Digestive system > Gut ...
ATACAGCTCGTCAAGCTCAAGTTTTGTGAATATATGGGAATCAGGTTCAAGGATTTTCGTCGTTTTTTTTAATCCAATTTAACACATTCGCCTTGCTGAAACCCAAAATCTTACCGACTTTTCGCGCCGAGACGCCCGCTAAATAGGTTTTAATGGCGTTATTGCGTATCTCCTCTGAATACGCTTTTGTTTTTGAGTTCAGCGTGTACTTTTTGCCGCATTTATGGCATTTGTACCGTTGTGACCCGGCGCTAGTAAATCCCTGTTTCGTTTGCTCTGTCTTGTCCCCGCAATAAGGACACTGTCTATCTTCACTTATTGTTTTCTTTTTCATGTTTATATTATATCATACTCTGCGCTATTTGTCCACTCCTTTGCATAGCTAGCAAAAAACAGCCAACACTAAAGAAAAAAGAGGTGCCGCCAAATGACTAAATTGACCACTAGGGATTTCTTCCGCCATACCGTGATTGTCCTTGCAGCCCTTGCCCTGCCATACACGATATTTTCAATTCCTGCCAAGGAAATATCTCAACCGCTGCCCGCAGTTGAGGTGGGTGAGAGTTATTGGATTTTGCGGGAATATGATGGGATTTTAGGGGTTTTTCGCGATAGGGAACCCCAACCGTTTGAGATTTACAACGTGAATATCAGCACACTCCCCGATGAGGACAGAGAGCTTTTGCGCCAAGGTATTGTCGCCCACACAGACGAGGAATTGCGTGGGTTGTTAGAGGATTATACCAGTTGAGAGTTTGCTATGACAATCCGCTTCATATTGTCAGCGCACAAATCGCAGAGCTTGGAATCACTTTTGGTCAGCAAGCGGTTTATGACAAAAGCAATGAAATCCCTGCCGTGCGTGAACTTTTGAAGCTGTTGAAGCTTTATAGCTGTATGATTGTAGCTGACGCGCTGAATTGTCAAAAAGAAACTGCCAAAGAAATCATTAAAGGAAAAGCTGATTATCTATTAAGCGTAAAGGATAATCAGAAAAACCTGAAAGAGGATATTGAGGATTATGTTCAGGATGAGCAGCTGCGAAAAGGAATGGATTCGTGCAAAACGATCGACAAAAAACATGGCAGAATTGAGCAGAGAACAGCGTTTGCGACGGATGATATTGATTGGATTTACGGCAAAGATGAGTGGAAAAACCTATCGTGTATTGGTGCTGTGAATACGCAATTTACGACCAAAAAGGGAACATCAAATCAATGGAATGGCACTATTACATCTCGAGCCGAAAACTGACTGCAAAAGAATTACTTCATCACGCTAGAGCCCAGTGGTTGGTTGAGAGTATGCATTGGCTGCTCGATGTGCATTTTGGTGAAGATTTTTGTCCGGTTGAAGATAGAAATGTTCAGCAAAATCTGAATATATTGCGAAAAATCGTAATCACCTGCATTAAACTATTAAAAGGGAAAAACGAAAGCAAAAGACCTGTATCAAAGATTATCTTCGACTGTTTACTAGACTCTCAGAATATTTTCTGCTTGCTAAAATGAAATTTGATTTCCGTGGGGATAGCCGTTTTTGTATTGATTTTTGAAAGGACAAGTGGTATAATATACCCATACAAATTAGGGAGTTTCAAGACGTTTGTTTTTTCGGGGGTTAATTTATAATATCCCCTAACATAAGCTAGTAACCCCCTTATTTTTGAGTAACATCCAAAATTCATAATACAGGAATCACTATGACCACACGCTACTCAATTTCGCCGCGTGAATATGCCGCGATGAATACCGCTCAACTGCGGGAAAATTTCCTGTTGGAGGAGCTTTTTTCCCCCGGTATGCTTCAGCTTGTCTATACACACTATGATCGAATTATTGTTGGATCAGCTGTGCCTAGCGCAGGAGAGATCGCCCTTGCGGAGAAGAAACTTGGGGCGGAATTTTTCCTTGAACGCCGGGAGCTTGGGGTAATCAACATTGGCGGCAACGGCAAAATCACCGTGGACGGCAAGGAATATACACTGGAAAATCGCGGGTGTCTGTACATCGGACGCGGGGCGAGGGATATTGTGTTCACTAGCAACGACAGCAAAAATCCCGCCCAATTTTACCTCAACAGCGCACCCGCCCATAGGCACTATCCCACTGTACATATCCCCCAAAACAGAGCAATTCGCACTGCCCTGGGAACTAAAGATCAGTGCAACGAGCGGGTTATTTTCAAGTACATACTGCCAGGGAACGCAAAGAGCTGCCAGTTGGTGATGGGCTTAACCACTCTCGCGGCGGGGAGCGTGTGGAATACCATGCCCTGCCACACCCACGAATGCCGCGCCGAGGCTTATCTCTACTTTGACATAGCTCCTGAACAGCGAATTTTCCACCTCATGGGCTATGAGAATGAAACGCGCCACCTTGTCATAGGCGACCGCCAAGGGGTGCTGTCCCCGCCCTGGTCCATACACAGCGGCGTTGGCACACAGTGCTACAGCTTTATCTGGGGTATGTGCGGAGAAAATCAGGACTTTGACGATATGCAGGCGTTTAATTTCTAATAAACTATGCAATCCTATTTATAAGGAGTAAAAAATGTCAGATTTATACAAAGGTTTCGCCCAAAAAGGGCAAGAAAAAGAGCTTATCCGTTTTTTGGATAGGGTCTTTACGCGGATTAATTTCCGAACGGTGCCGTATTTTATGTCGCTGCTGCCCAAACTTTACAAAACCTGTTATGATCCCTGCGCCAACAATTTGGTGATTCGGGACGAAAAAGGCTTTCGCGCTGCGGTGGGGCTGTATATGCTCGACTACCGCTGCGGTGATAGTAAGCTTTTGGCGGGGGGCATCGGCAATGTGGCGGTGGACAAAAAGTTTCGCGGTTACGGCTATATGAAAGAACTGATGAACGATGTGTTTGCGGTCTGCAAGGAGCGAAACGCGGACTTCATGGTGTTGGGCGGACTGCGCCATCGCTATAACTACTTCGGTTATGAGCGTGTGGGACAAGTTTTCGAGTACCGCGTAACGAAAACAAACCTGCGCCACGCACTGCGGGGAGTGACAGCCGACGGTTACAGTCTACGCCGCGTTACAGAGAAAGACAGCGAGCTTTTGGCACAGATAAAAACCTTGCGTGAGGGGCAGACGATTCATGTCCCTTGTAAGGACGATGCACTTTTTGACACCATGCGTTCTTGGCTTGCCAAACCATACGCCGTCATGGACGGTGAAAAATTGGCGGGATATTTCATAATCAACAAGCTCGGCACAAAAATCAGCGAGCTGTGTATGTTTGATAACCACCAGTTGCCCGCGGCGGTGACTGCGATTTTTCAACAGTTCATGCGACCCGTCATAAAGTTCGAGATTGCCCCTGCTCAGACGATGAGCAACGAATTTTTCCGCAGACTCTGTGAAGTTGCCGAAATCAAAAGCACGGACAGTTATCTCATCCTCAATTTTCGCAACACCCTGCAGGTGCTGATGGAAAACAGCGGGACGCGGCTCATTGACGGCGAATTGATTGTGGGTATTAAGGGCTTTGCGGGAGATGAAAATTTGCGCATTTCCGTGGAAAACAGGCGCGTTTCAGTCACCCAAACCCAGGGGCCGCCTGAATATACACTGGAGCATCTAGTCGCAACTCGCGTGTTTTTCGACGCCGTCTGTCCCGAACGGGATCTTCTCCCCCCTCCCGCGCAGGCGTGGTTTCCCCTGGCGCTCTATTTTCCTCACGCGGACATGGTTTAGAAATTATAGTCTCCTAACTTGAAAATTAACTTGTCTTTGCGGTCTATTTTCCATCTGACGTCGTTAAAAATGCTCGTAATACGAAAGTATTCCTGCACTTTTTTCCTTGCTAGACGAAAAAAATTCTCGCAAATCCTGAGCCGATTTTCAAGTTAATCGACTATAGAACCTGTATTCAGCAACTTGAAACTTAACAAAAGAAAGGGTGCGGGAGCTAGGTTAAAAAGTTTTTATAAACATTTTCCGGGCAGATTCTCTCGCATATGATGAAAAAATGACAATCGGAATTGTGGGACTGGGGCTTATCGGCGGCTCACTGGCAATGGCGATACGCAAAAAAACGGCACATCACGTTTTGGGAACGGATACCCAAGATGCGGTAGTTTTACGCGCTCAACTCTTCGAGGCAATCCACGGCGAACTGAGCGACGATACCCTGAAAGACTGCGACGTTGTGTTCCTGGCACTCTATCCAAAGGATGCGATGGAATATGTGCGCAACCGTGCTCCGCTGTTCAAAAAGGGTGGTCTGGTGGTAGATTGCTGCGGCGTAAAGGGAGCTATTTGCCCCGAGCTTTTCGCAATAGCCAAGGCGCAGGGCTTCAATTTCGTGGGTGGTCATCCCATGGCGGGCATCGAATATTCCGGTTTCACCCACGCCCACAGCACGCTTTTTGAGGGCGCGTCCATGATTTTGGTTCCCGACGGGGGCGGGGATATTGAGCTGTTGGAAAAGCTTAAAAAACTGTGCATAGAAATCGGCTTCGCCAAAGTACCGATCATCACAGCCAAGGAACACGACCGCGTTATCGCCTATACTTCTCAGCTTGCCCACATCGTGTCCAGCGCGTACGTGAAGTGTCCTCACGCCAAAAAAGACGACCTTTCGGCGGGGAGTTTCAAGGACATGACACGGGTGGCGCGGCTCAATAGCGATATGTGGACGGAGCTTTTTTTACTCAACCGCGACCCTCTTTTGGGCGAGCTTGAGGGACTGATTGACCGCCTTGCTCAGTACGCCGCCGCCCTGCGCGGCAAGGACGAAAAGGCTCTGTGGGACTTGCTTGAAGAGGGCAATCGTATAAAGGTGGGTTTGTAGATTTTATAGTCGCCTAAATTGAAAATCGGCTGAGGATTTGCGAGAATATTTTTCGTCTGGCAAGGAAAAAAGCGCAGTAATACTTTCGTATTACGAGCATTTTTGACGAAGTCAGATGGAAAATAGACCGCAAAGACCAGTTGATTTTCAATTTTTACAAGCACCTATTTTTGTACGATTGGGGACAAAAACGTTCAGCAGACTTTGAATATCTTGCGAAAAATGGTAATCAACTGCATTAAACTATTCAAATAGAAAAACGAAAGCAAAACACCTGTATCAAAGATTATGTTCGAGTGTTTACTCAACTCTCAGATTATTTTCTGCTTACTAAAATGAAATTTGATTTCCCTGGGCTCCCACTCCCACAATTGATTTTTTCCAAATAATATGTTATACTTTATTTGAAAGATAAGTGCAGGAGGTAAACCCAGTATGAAAATCGAAATTATCGGCAAAAAATGCACCCCCCATGAACCTTTTCGCGCAAGGGCGGAAAAGAAGCTTGCCAAGGTGGAACGCCTTTTCGGCAGCGACACATCCGCGAAAATTGTCGCTACTGTCGAGAAAACAAGCAAGTCCGTTGAGATTACGCTGCAAAAACACGGCATCATTTTTCGTGCCCAAGAACGGGCAACAGAGTTGGATGCGGCTCTTGACAAAGCCGTCGACGCGTTAGTTCGCCAAATACGCAAGAACAAAACACGCCTCGAAAAGAAGCTCCAAAGCCCCTCGATCGGCGAAGTTTTTGCGGAAGAAGCCCCAATTGACGAACATATCCCAGAAGTGTTGCGCACCAAGCAACTGTCTTTGAAACCCGAGAGCGTGGACGAAGCAATTCTACAGATGAGCCTGTTAGGTCACGACTTCTATATGTTCCTGAACGCGGACAATATGCAGGTCAGTGTGGTCTATAACCGCGCCGACGGCGGATACGGCTTATTGGTGCCGGATGTTGCATAATTTAGTAGTACCCTGCCTTTTGGGTGTTGAAGGATTTATCGCCGACGAGCTGCGGGGAATGGACGCTCAGGACGTTCGCGCGGAAAATGGGCGGGTCTGCTTTCGCGGAGGGGCAGAGATAATCGCCCGCGTTAACATATGCAGCCGTTTTGCCGAGCGTGTACAAATTTTGTTGGGAGAGTTTGACGCGTGTACATTCGAGGAGCTGTTCCAGGGTACTAAATCCCTGCCTTGGGAGGAGTGGATAGGCGCAAACGACGCTTTTCCCGTCAAGGGCTACAGCTTGAAAAGCGAACTGTTCAGCGTCCGCGACTGCCAGAGCATTATCAAAAAGGCGGTGGTGGAGCGGCTCAAGAGCAAGTACGCCCTCGAGTGGTTCGCCGAGAGCGGCGCGGTGCGGCAGATTCAGTTTGCTATCATGCAAAACCGTGTTTCCCTGTTAATAGACACCACAGGGGCGGGCTTGCACAAGCGGGGTTACCGTCCCGAGGCAAAGGAGGCACCGATTAAGGAAACCCTTGCGGCGGCACTTTGCGCAGCGAACAAATTGCGTCACTACCACACTTTCTATGATCCCATGTGCGGCACAGGCACAATCGCCGTGGAGGCGGCACTCATGGCGCGGAACATTTCACCCGGTTTGAAGCGTACATTTTCCGCGGAGCGTTGGGAGCAAATCCCACGTAAGGTGTGGGAAATTGAACGGGAGCGCGGGAAGGATCTGGAGCGTGCTGCCCCCGATTTCCGTGCCTATTGTTCCGACATTGACGCAGGGGCGCTCGCCCTTGCCCGTCAGACGGCGGCACGGGCAGGTGTGAGTGAGTTGTTTGACTTTTCCGCCGCTGATTTGGTGGACTTTGTGCCGCGAAGCGAGCGGGGTACGGTGATCGTCAATCCGCCCTATGGTGAGCGTTTGTTGGATGCCAACACCGCGCGGGAGTTGACCCGCACCATGGGCAGGGTTTTTCCGCAGCGTCGTGGTTGGAGCTACTCTGTCATCACTCCCGACCCCGATTTTGAGAGCGATTTCGGCCGCAAAGCGGACAAACGCCGCAAGCTGTATAACGGCATGATTGCGTGTACGCTCTATATGTATTACCGTTAGAACCTTAGATTCTAGTTGCTGAATCATTATAATTAAAAGCAGGGAGAAAGTTATGGGTAAATGGGAATATTTATCAGTACGCTTAAAGCCAAAGCTTGAAAAAGAAAGCAAAGTGTTCAAAATCTCGTTCAATGATTGGGACGAGGAGTATTTCACCGAGCAGCTCAATGAATATGCTTGCGAGGGGTGGGAGCTTGTGTCCTGTGTATGTGCGCGGACAAATCTTTCCGACGACAAAAGCGTGGACGACAAAATCCTTGGAGGGAGCTACGCTATCTTCGCGTTCTTCAAACGAAATAATTAAAAACAGTCTAAAATCTAATATAAAAACCTAGGAGTCTTAGTATGAGGCACGTCTTCGTAATTAACCCCAAGGCGGGTAAGGGCAAGGTCAGAATGCTCGAGGTCATCCGCCCGCAGATTGACGCAATCTGTGAAAAGCACTCGTTGAGCTATGAGTTCCACCTGACCGAGGGACCCCACACGGCAATCAACTGGATTAAAGCCCGCGCCCAAGGCGAACCCACAGAGTATTTCCGCTTCTATGCGTGCGGCGGCGACGGCACAGTCTATGAAGTCGCCAACGGCGTTTATGGGTTGGACAACGCAGAGTTTGCCGTAATCCCTCTGGGCAGCGGCAACGACTTTGTGCGTTTATTTGGCGGCAAGCCCGTCTTCCGCAACCTGGAATCCCAAGTCTTGGGCGAGGTAATCGACATTGATGTTATCGACTGCATGAACGGGGGCATCGCTGTCAACCAATGCTCCATGGGCTATGACGCGGAAACCTGTAGGAAACAGATCAAGTACAAAAAATACCCTTTTGTCAACGGCGAGATGGCGTATGTCGCCGCTATGGCGAACAGGTTTTTCTTCCGTATGGGTGAAGACTTTGAGGTGGAGATTGACGGCGTTCGCTACGACCGCAATGGCAAGCAGCTGCTCCTTTGCGCAATCGCCAACTCCCGTTGGTACGGCGGCGGCTTCATGATCGCCCCCCGGGCTATGCCCGACGACGGCTATCTTGACTGCTGCATCGTCACCATGAAGAAAAACAAGTTCCAGATGATGCCTATGTCTGTGAAAATCCGCAAGGGCGAGCATCTTGAGGCGGACAACATCGAGTATATCCGCTGTAAGAAGCTGAAGATTATCGCCCCCCGGGAGTCCGCTGTGAATATTGACGGGGAGATGGACGCAGTGTTTGAGGCGAACTTTGAGATTCGCGAGAAAGCTTTGAAATTTGTCCTGCCCAAGGGTCACACGCTTGAAGAGGTTCGGGCTAAGTGGGCAAAAGAGGAACAGGAAAAACCTGTACCTATCGGGCTGTAAGGATACACCTTGAGTACCATGAACGAACTGCACGCCCGCAGTGCCGCCCTCAAGGCTTTACTGCGGGTTGAAAAAGACGGCGCGTATGTAAATTTGGTGTTGGACAGCTGTCTTGGCGGGCTGTCTCGGCAGGATTGTGCTTTTGTTTCAGCATTGGTGTACGGCGTTTGTGAACGCCAGATAACTTTAGACTTTCTCCTTGAGCAAAAACTTCGGGGAGGGACAAGGTCGCTTCGTCCTACAGTTCTTTGTGCCTTGCGCATGGGGGCGTATCAGCTGCTTTACATGAACGCCGTTCCCCAAAGCGCGGCGGTGAACACCACAGTTCAGCTGCTCAAGAACAACAAATGCGCTTACGCTGCGGGACTTGCCAACGCGGTACTGCGTAAAATTACCGCCGAGGGGCTGACCGCGCTTGAAAAAGCCGATATGGCAGTGCGCTACAGCGTCCCTCAGTGGCTTGTTGAACTGTGGGTAAACTCATACGGCGAGGAAATGGCGGCGGCGATTCTTGAGGCGTCTTTTGACGCGGGGCAAACATATATAAGAGTAAATACAGGCAGAACAACAGCATATGAACTTGCGAGAAAACTAAAGGCAAGACAGTGTGAGGAACTGCCCGGCGCTTTGATTTTGCCAAAGGGGACAGTTCCCCAAAAAACACGGGAATTTGCCGACGGACTATTTCACGTTCAGGGAAAAGCGAGCCAAAATTGCGTTGCCGCCCTTGCGCCAAAGGCAGGGGAGCGGATTTTGGACTTATGCGCCGCACCGGGCGGGAAAACATTCACCATGGCGCAAGACGCCCGGGAGGTTGCCGCCTGTGAACTTCACCCACAGCGAGCTAATTTGATTGAGGAGGGAGCAAGGCGTTTGGGGCTTGAGAATATCAACGTTCTTTGCGCTGACGGCACAGCCCTTGATCCCAAAGAAATAGGATTTTTTGATGCGGTTCTCTGTGACGTACCCTGTTCAGGCTTAGGAACTATCGCCAAAAGACCCGACATTAGGAAAAAACTGGCAAAAACTCTTGACAATCTGCCCAAAATACAGTATACTCTCCTGAGCAACGCTTCGAGCTTTGTTGTTGGGGACGGGCGTTTGGTTTACTCAACCTGCACCTTGAACCTTGAGGAAAACGAAAAAGTAGTTGGACGTTTTCTTGAGGAAAACAGTGGCTTTGAGCTTGTTTCGCAGCAAACGCTATTCCCCCACATTCACGGCTGTGACGGCTTTTTCATCGCCCTGCTGAAGCGGCTGTAACTCTTTTAGAAAGGCGCATTTATGGACATAGCCTCAATGACTTTGGAAGAGTTACAGGAGCGGTTTTCTCCGAATTACCGTGCCGTGCAGATTTTTGACTGGCTGCAGGTCAAAGGCATTACCTCGTGGTCTGAAGCGAGCGATTTGCCAAAAGAAATGCGCGGGCACTTGGAAACCCAATACCCCATCTACTCCTGCTCTATTGAAAAAAAGCAGGTATCCATGGACGGCACGGTGAAATATCTGTTTCGCCTGCGCGACGGAGAGTTCGTCGAGAGTGTTCTGCTCAAGTACGAACACGGCTATAGCCTGTGCGTGTCCTCACAGGCGGGCTGCAACAGGGGATGCCTTTTCTGCTCCAGTACGATCGGAGGGCTACAGCGGGACTTGCTCCCGTCGGAAATCATCAGGCAAATTCACGCGGCGCAAAAGGACGGTGGGCACAGAATCTCCCACGTTGTAATGATGGGCATGGGAGAGCCGCTAGACAACCTAGATAACGTACTGCGCTTTTTAGAGCTTGCTGTACACCCAAAGGGGCTGAACCTTTCATCACGCAATATTTCCCTCTCAACCTGCGGTGTCGTCCCCGGAATAAAACGCCTTGGGGAACGGCGAATGGGAGTCACCCTCTCGGTTTCCCTCCATGCTCCAAACGACGAGCTGCGAAGCCTGCTGATGCCCGTAAACAGGCAGTACCCATTGAGCGAGTTGATTCAAGTCTGCCGTCAGTACGCCAAACAGACATCGCGGCGCATCTCCTTTGAATATACCATGCTGCACCAAATCAACGACACTCCCGCCCAAGCCCGTGAGCTTGCAAAACTGCTCAGAGGAATGCTCTCCCACGTGAACCTGATCCCGGTCAACCCGTCGGCGCGAGGAGGATATCT
>Ga0099364_10014748_pt1 | contig 10367 bp, 9 predicted proteins | sample TergutTh196P3_FD_73070 | JGI IMG/M metagenome (GOLD analysis project Ga0099364, IMG submission 73070) | Microcerotermes parvus P3 segment gut microbial communities from Pointe-Noire, Republic of the Congo - Th196 P3 | ecosystem: Host-associated > Arthropoda: Insects > Digestive system > Gut ...
TAAACCCCTGACCGGCATCTGCCCCTGGTTCGTCGTCACAGGCGATGCGCGTCAGGCACGGACGGTAAAACAGGCTGCATATGAGGGCTTTTGCGCCGCTATGGACATTGTTTAAAAGGAAGTAATTTCTCAGAACCTTGCGCTCGAAACGGCCATTCTTCACCGGTTCTGAGTAGTTTTAAAAGAAACGGAAACTGACAGCCGCCGGCGAGCTGCACTACACACCGCGCCTAAAGATACCAGAATCTACGAAGCTGTGACTAAACGATGTTTTTGATGGATAAACAGAAACATCGTTTTCATTATTTTACAGCACAGAAACCAGAGAGTAATTCCACATTCGCAAACTTAAAAGTTGACGCGATTCTTGCTTCGTGATACAATTCCTACTGACCGTTAATGATTCTCAAAAGGATGGGATGAGGTGTTATATGAAAATCTGCTATAAAAAATTATGGAAACTGTTAATTGATAAAAATATGAATCGTAAGGATCTGCGCCAGATGACAGGCATAAGCTCAACCGCGATAGCCAAAATGGGCAAAGGCGATAACATCAATACGGACATCCTGTTGAGAATATGTGCCGCTATGAAATGCGATATTACGGATATTATGGAAATTGAGTACGATGAAGACAGCATAGCAGGCGAGGGGAGGCATAGTTAGTGGGTATTGTGATTAACCGAAAAACCCTCATGCCAAAGGAAATATTACGATTAGCATCGCCTGTGCTATTGTGTTCGTCTTGTCCGGTTTATGAGACCACGATTGTGGATTCAGGATTTCAAAGCATTAGCCTAAATCTACCGCTCGCAAAAGCACTGCTTGGCAAGTCAGAAAATGAGACTATTGCGAGCATTTCAGATATTATTTTTGGTCTGTTACCAAAACAGAAACAAATATACCTGACTGATTACGAAATGCTTTTTGATCCACGATACATGTTGGATGTTGTAAAGCTGTTCTGTGAAATATCAAGACATCACAAGCTATTTGCAAAGTGGCTCGGAGGTTTCTCTGATGATTCACTGACATACGCAGAACCGGGGTTCGATGATTATGCAAAATATAGAGTTAGCGACTATGAAATCACTTGCGTAGTTTAGCTTCGCTGAAATCTTCGCTCATTCGGTCATGTCCGAGCGAGCTCGGACGCGACTCTCATTTCGCTTGATTATAGCTTCGCTGAAATCTTCGCTCATTCGGTCATGTCCGAGCGAGCTCGGACGCGACTCTCATTTCGCTTGATTATAAGGAGGACGACATAATGAAATATTCGGAACTCATCAGCTTTGACCCGATTGAGAGCGTTATTAAGCTTACCGCCGCAAATGACCGCTCTGAGGCCGTCAATCTGGTGGGGAGTTACGTCATGTCGGACAACATGGCTGAGCAAATCAAGAACAATATACTATCGCAGCTTAGCCTTGACGACGTGGTGGATAATAAAGGCGTCCTTTTGGTCGGTAACTACGGAACCGGTAAATCCCACCTTATGTCTGTTATCTCGGCTGTCGCGCTTGACGCTTCAATGCTATCTCAACTGCGTAACAAAGGGTTTGCAGATGCGGCAAAAGCAATCGCGGGCCGCTTTGAAGTAATCCGCATTGAGATAGGCGCGGTCAAGACGCCGCTCCGTGAGATAGTATTTTCTAAAGTACAGCAGGATTTTAAGGCTCGTGGTCTTGACTTTGACTATCCGAGTGCTGATGTCATCACAAATAATAAGGAAACGCTGATCGCAATGATGCAGTTGTTCGCTTCAAAGTACCCTGACAAAGGCTACCTTGTCGTCGTTGACGAGTTCCTCGATAACCTTCGCCTCAAGGACGACCATGCAGTCCGGTTTGACCTCGGTTTCATGCGTGAGATTGGAGAGCTCGTCAGGGAGTCTCGTTTGCGTGTCATATTTGGGGTACAGGAAAAGCTATTTGACAATCCTGCGTTTTCATTTGTATCGCAGACCTTGAGCCGTGTCCGTGACCGTTTCGAACAAGCGATAATCCGCAAAGAGGATACCGCATACGTCGTTTCGGAGAGGATTCTGCAAAAGACGGACGAGCAGAAAGCGATAATTCGCGACCATTTGCTGAAATTTTGCAGCCTGTATTCCAATATGTCTGAACGTATTGAAGAATACGTCCGCTTATTTCCGATACACCCGTCTTTCATCGACGTATTCAACAAAATATATATCACTGAAAACCGTCATATTCTCGCAAATATCTCGAAAATCATCAGCGGGATACTAAACGACGAGTTAACAGAGAACTCCCCCGGCATACTCTCGTTTGACAGCTATTGGTCATTCATTCGCGACAACTACTCATTCCGCACCGATGCCAACATCAGGGAAGTCGTGGAAAAAAGCGGGCAGCTTGAGGACATCCTGAACCGTTCGTTCCCAAAGCAACTCTATAAACCTCTCGCGATAAAAATCGTGTACGCCTTGTCCGTCCATAGGCTCACAACCGGCGATATACAGATTCGCGCCGGTCTGACAAGCGAAAACCTGCGGGACGACCTTTGCCTTTATTTACCAGGTCTGCCCGACCAGAGTTCGGACACTCTCCAATCGCTCGTACAGGCGGTGCTGAAGGATGTTATGACCACGGTAAGCGGGCAGTTCATCGACTACGATGCGGACAATGGACAGTATTATCTCGACCTTAAAAAAGACATTGACTACGACGAAAAGATAACGCAGCGCGCAGCCACGATTCCGGACGACAGCCTTAACAGATACTTTTATGACATTATCTACTTCTGCCTCGATTGGGATGAGCGGGAGTATGTGCCGAACTTCAAGATTTATGAGCATACACTGATTTGGGATTCCCACCATATCTTCCGCAAGGGTTATCTTTTCCTCGGAACGCCGGAAAGCCGCCCGACCGCTCAGCCGCCGGAGGACTACTACATCTACTTCGTACCTCCTTATGGTAACACTACGTTCACAGACGAGAAGAATGGAGACGAGGTCTTCTTTGTTTTCAAGCCGAACGAAGATTTTAAAAACGATTTGAGGCTCTTTGCCGCCGCTTGTATATTGCGCGACTTGGCGGAAGAAAAAAACAAAGCAGCATATCAGAGTAAAGCGGACGCGATCAAGAAGCGGCTCACGAGGTTTCTCAGCGAGAACAAAAACACCTGTTTTGAGGTTATCTGCGGCGGTGTAAGAAAACAAGCGATTGAGGTGATGAAAGGTCGTTACAAGGCTGACAACCCATTTAAGGAAACAATAGATCTGGTGGCATCCTTGCTGTTCGAGCCATGTTTTACAGAGAAGTATCCGGAATTCCCAGTATTCAAGACTACGATAACGATAAAGAACCAAGCCGAAACCATCCGCAGGGCTTTTGAGCGCTTCGCAGGTAGAAAAGAACAGTTGGGTAACGCCATGCTAGACAGCTTTGGGCTTATCGAGGGGGAGCGCATCACCATTGCGAATTCAAAATACGCCGTGTACTATGCTCAAATACTTGATACTCTACCTCCGGGTGCAGTGCTTAATTGGAATGACATATACACAGAGGTTTTTGAAAGCTACGTAGATAGAAAATTCAAACTCAGTTACGCGCTGCTTCCGATACCGCTGCTTGGTCTTGTCTATACAGGACGCGCGGTTATCACGCTCAAAAATGGCATGATTCTTTCCGCGTCTAATCTGGAGAGTATACCTAAAATGAATGCCATGGATATTTATGAGTGGAAGCACATCCAAAAGCCCAAAGACTTGCCGATTACAGAGCTTATGCGCATGTTTGAAATCCTTGATTTGCCCGAAGGGCTTATCCGCAGCGAATCCAGCCGCGAAGCGGGCGTAGCAAAGCTGATGGAAAAAGCCAAGGAGCTTGTGGTTTCCGCAGTCAGCGTTAAAGCAAAATTAGACGGCGACTTTTCACTATGGGGCGAGCCGCTTATCGCGGCACATTTTGCAGTAAAGTATAGGGACGCAGCAAAGCGCGTCCAGGAAATGTTCGGCAACTTCCATACCCGCTTCAATACCGTGCCTAAACTTAATAACTTTACCTATTCGATGGGCGAGGTGGATGCGCTCTCTGACGATATCGCTGCCGTCAATACAGTATTGGAATACGACACGTTCAAATCGGAATGCAAAGATATCGTCAATTACCTAATGAACATTGAACCCGTTCCAATCGGCGAAGAGTTGAAGCAGCGTATTGGAAACGCAAAAGAATTATTTAGAAAAATCCGCGACGAGATAGCCACCGGAAAGTACGGCGATATCGCCGCTAAAGAATTACACGAGGACATATCCGTTGTCAAGGATTCATATATCGACTTTTATTTCGAGGAACACAGAAGACGCAGGCTGGACGCTAAGGCGGGCGAAAGAAAAAGAGACCTGATGAACTCCGCAAAATACACGAACATGGGACGAATGGTCGGGATTGAGATTCTGTCCGAGTCGAAACTGACCGCAATTCAGGGCGATCTTGCCGCGCTGAAGACATGCAATGACCTAACGCCGGAGATGTTGAAAACGACGCCGTTCTGTCCGAAGTGTTTGTTCCAGCTTGGAGGCACAGACCCGATTGTTAAGGACGCTGTTGACAAAATCGAGTACAGGCTTGATTCGCTTATGCAGGAATGGACGAACACCCTGCTGAATACCATTTCTGACCCGCTGGTGCTGACGCAGAAAGCGTTTTTGAAGTATGAGCAGCAGAAAGCAATCGACGATTTCCTCAGTGCGCGTACAATGCCGGAGATCGTTGATACATTCTTTGTCGGCTCACTCATAGCTTTGCTCGAGGGCTTTGACGTGATAACGATAGGCGGCGAAGAACTGCTTGATAGGCTCTCTTCCCTGGGACCGTGCGATATAGACACTTTTACGTCCAAAGTGGAAGAACTTGTCACCAGCCATGCAAAAGGCAAGGATAAATCTAAATTACGGATTATCGTACGGTAATCAACCTTTTTTTCGAGGTTGAAGGATTCAAAAACTTCATTGAGCCAATCATATTGGATTTTTCCGATATCAGGGACTATAAATATAACAATGTGTGTATTACGGATGGACTAAAAGGGGATTGAGGGGACAAGTTACCATGGAAAAACGAAAACTCACAAAAGCGGATATAGACAAGGTTCGCCATATAGAGGGGTTCCCTATCGCTAGTGATGAGGACATCATCGCGCTGTCTGACGCACCGTATTATACCGCCTGCCCGAATCCATTTATCGAGGAGTTTATCCGCGAGCATGGAACGCCGTATGATGAAGCGACCGACAATTACCACTGTGAACCATTCGCCGCAGATGTGAGCGAAGGCAAGAATGACCCGATTTACAACGCCCATAGCTATCACACGAAAGTACCGCATAAAGCTATCATGCGGTACATACTTCATTACACCAAATCTGGCGACATCGTGTTCGACGGTTTCTGCGGCACTGGCATGACCGGCGTAGCGGCTCAAATGTGCGGCAATCCTGACCCTGTTTTCAAAATGCAGATTGAGAGCGAAATGCCGGGCGTGGAGTGGGGAGCAAGAAAAGCAATTCTTTCTGACCTTTCGCCTGCGGCGACATTTATCGCATATAACTACAATACGTCCGTGGACGTGACTTTGTTTCAACAGGAAGCCGAGCGCATACTCGACGAGGTTGAAAAAGAGTGCGGTTGGATGTATGAGACGAGGCGTGAGATAAGTTGTGAGTTTACAACTATGCAGGATTGTAGCCCAAAAATGGGCAAGATAAACTACACGGTCTGGAGTGAAGTTTTGATATGCCCAAATTGTGGCGAAGAAAATGTATATTGGGATATGGCTGCGGATGTTAATGCAGGAACAATCACGTCCGATTGTAACTGCTTAAAGTGTAACTGTAAAATAATAAAACGCGAAAGCCCTCGTTCTTTCGAAATGTATTTCGATAAACACATAAATAAAACAGTTAGACTGGTTAAATTTGTACCAGTACTTATTAACTATTCATTTAACAATAAACGTTTTGAAAAAACTCCAGACGAAGATGATTTGATACTAATCGAAAAAACAAGGGTGTTTGATATGCCTAATTGGATGCCTAACAACGAGATACGAGTGGGTGATAAAACTGATGACCCAGAAAGACTAGGAATTACCTACGTTCACCAAATGTATACTAAGCGAAATGCAATAACACTTGCATGTTTTAAGAGCAAGACTAATATGCCTAAAATGTTATGGGCATTAACATCAGCGATGCCAAGATTAGCAAAGCAAAACAAATTTACTATGGACAGAAAAATGGGAATATTTAGCGGAACACTAATAATCCCGTCGCTTCACATTGAAAGCAATCCACTAAACACATTAAAACGAAAAATTAAGGATATTACAAAAGCCGAATATTCGTCGCAGAAACCAAGTATCATTCAATGCGGTAGCCTTGTGAGCATTCCGAACTTCCCAAATGATAGCTGTGACTATATTTTTACTGACCCTCCGTTTGGCGATAATATCAACTATTCAGAGCTTAATTACTTATGGGAATCATGGCTAAAAGTGATAACCAATATCGCTACTGAATCTATTGTTAGTGTTAAGCAAAGCAAAAAATTATCTGAATATCAAGGTATCATGGAATCAGCTTTCCGTGAATACTTTCGTGTGTTAAAACCTAACCGCTGGATTACTGTCGAATTCCATAACTCTCGAAATGCCGTATGGAATACAATCAGTGAAGTCATTCAAAAATCAGGATTCATTATTGCCGACGTACGAATCCTGAATAAACAACAGAGTAGTTATAATCAAGTTAGAGGTGCAACTCAAGCAATTAAACAAGATCTCGTAATTTCCGCATATAAACCAAAAGACAGCTTCAAGCGTGAGTTTGAATCCAAAGCCGGCAGCGAAGAAACCGCTTGGACGTTCGTTCATCAGCATTTAGAAAAGCTGCCGGTGGCAGTTGTTAAGGACAAGAAAGTAGAAATTATTGTCGAGCGCCAAGCGTTCCTATTGTTTGACCGTATGGTGGCATATCACATAATGAACGACATTCCGGTTCCGATTGATTCGGGCGACTTCTACAAAGGGTTGGATGAGAGGTTCTTAAAGCGCGATAATATGTATTTTCACAACGGGCAAGTAAACGAATATGACACCGCCCGCATTGAGAACGATGTTGAACTTATACAATTTGAATTTTTCGTCACAAATGAAAAATCGGCAATCGCATGGCTTTATCAGCAACTCGGCATGAAAAGCCAGACTTATCAAGACTTGCAACCACAATTTATGCAGGAAGTCAAAACGGTGGACAAGCATGAGGCGATGCCCGAATTATCCGTGTTGCTGGAAGATAACTTTTTACAAGATGAGCAGGGCAGATGGTACATACCGGATGTGACAAAAGCATCCGATGTCGCCAAGCTGCGGGAAAAGAAGCTCATCAAGGAGTTTGAAAGCTATCTCGCCACCAAAGGGAAACTCAAACTGTTCCGAACTGAAGCAATCCGCGCCGGATTCGCAAAGCTGTGGGCAGAGAAGAATTTCAAACTGATAGTCGATACAGCAGAGCGTCTGCCTGAGAGCGTCATCGCCGAAGACGACAAACTGCTCATGTACGTCGATTTGAGCGCGGGGAGGGTGTGAGAAGCATGAGAATTATTCACTCCCTGGACGACCTACTGCTACCAGAGAAACACCGCAGTTTCCTCGAACAGTTTCTTATGCAAGTAGCCGGATTATCAGAGCGTGAGAAAATCGAAAAGCTGGTACTTTTCGGAAGTTGCGCCAGAGGGGAAGCCACGGAGAAAAGCGATATAGATATAGCTGCGATTGGCGAGCAAATAGACGATGAAATATTGTGGAAGCTCTACGATTGCGTCCCCGCCTACACACCCGGCAGATATGTTGGAAACGATATCATTGCAATAACAAGCAAACAGTATATAGCGCATATCAATTCATTTGGCATGGTGCAAAAATACATTGAAAGAGAGGGGGTTGATTTGAGTGGATTATTATAATAGCGCGGTTAGTTGGTATGAGAGCGCAAAGTTCCTTGAGTCAGGCGGGTATTATCAGCAGTCCATATCGCAATCATGTTTGGCGGTCGAACTGTTTCTAAAGTCCAGATTGTCCATAGTCGATCCTAACAGCGAGCTGGACAAATCACACGACTCAATAAACATATTCAAAGAGTTGAATAAGAAATATCCAACGGACAAAGACCTACTGCCGGGCATACGGTACTGTAGAAAGTATTTCACAGAGGCACGTTACCCATACGACGGAACTGACATCTACACAAAGGAGTTTGCCCTAGAGTTCATTGATTATGTCGAGCAAGTGAAAGATTACATCGACAACGATTGCCAACCAACGCTTGACGATCTTCGGCGTAAGTTTAGTAAACAGGGCGGGGTGGACACATAATTGACGGAGCAGGTTAGCTCCTACGCAAATCGATGAAGCATTTTCCCGCACCGACAAGGCTTAGACCACAACCCATGCCCATGAAAAACGCGGTGAACCCATGCGAAAAATTCGGAACATGGCTCAATATTAAGGCAGTAGCGAGAATACCTACACCTATTCTGATAATTTGGATGCACTTAATCTTGAATATCTTTATTTTCATTCTTCGGTTCCTCCTTTCTTTTTTATGCACGAACCTATAGTCATGCCAAGTAACATTATAAATCCTTCTTTGCATAAATCTTTACGCTAACCGCATAAGACAATACGATCAACACAACCGGAATCGCAAAGCTGAAAACCATACCCACGCCGTCCGCATATCCAATTACTTCCCCTAATCTGTTCGCAGACCACCAAATCCCGGCGGCGGCAGCGGCTCCACCCAGTACGCAGATTATGCAAACCGCCTCCTCTTTGCTCTCTCCGATGGTGAGAACCAATGGGTAAAACAGGGCGCAGGCCATAAGCGGCGCACCGACCAGAATGGGAGAGAATGCGAACAAGTCTATTTCAGCCATGATGTCGCCATGTAAGATTTTTAACAAACCTATTATCGCTATTGAAAGCAATATTGACACGGCGGCAATCAATAGGTTACTTATGTATAATGATGATATAATGTTCTTACGCTTCACGGGCATCGCACCTCGGAACTTAGTCCATTTTGAAGTGCTGTCTTTAGGGGCACTGATCAATATGGCGCTAGGCAAACTGACAATGCCAACTCCAACAAAAGCACCGATGAGTGCCGGACTGCCCGTGACCACCGCAAATGCTCCGACGAGTATGACCAAAGCCGCCATCATTACTATGTTTCCGCTTGCGGAATAAAAGGCATAAACGATCAATCCCCTAATTGCATTATTCTTATTCATTGCCTTCTCCTTTCACGAGCATGAGCATGATTTCCTCGATGCTGACATTGTCGATTACATAATCCCGATATTTCTTCTCGGCTGCGCGTTTATCGGCAACCAGCACGTCAATCTGATAATCATGTTTTCTGTGGGCGAGAATGTCCAGTTTGTCAACCTCCGCGAACTGCGCTGCCTTACAGCGCATAACACCATAATTGTAAATCAATACATCCTTCTTTTCAGAAAGGATTATACGTCCATCATGGATAAATGTGATATAATCTGCAATTTTCTCAAGGTCTGTGGTTATGTGTGACGACAAGAGAATGGAGTTTTCCTCATCTTGGACGAAATCCATAAACACGTCCAATATCTCTTCACGGACTATCGGGTCCAGCCCGCTCGTAGCTTCATCCAAGATAAGGATCTTTGGACGATGCGACAGCGCGATTGCGATCCCCAGTTTCATCGCCATGCCCCGTGAAAACGTTTTGACTTTCTTTTTTGCGGGAAGCTTAAATCTATTCAGGTGTTCTTTGAATAATTCGCCATCCCACTTTGAATAAATATGCCGCATGACCGAGGAAAGCATGTTTGCGGTCAAGTCATCGGAAAAATTATTTGCGTCGAACACAACGCCGATGTCGTCACGAAGGTATGCGTTAGATTCGCTCATTTCCTTCCCGAAAATTTTAACCGAACCGCCGTCTTTAGCAAGCGTACCCAAGATACAGCCTATCGTGGTGGTTTTCCCTGCACCATTTTCGCCTACGAACCCCATAATTGACCCATTTGGCAGGGAAAACGAAATATCATTCAGGCGAAATTCAGAATTTTTATAATGTTTTTTAAGCCCCTGTACTTCTAAGATTGCGCTCATGTTTACTCCTCTCCTTGATAGAACAGCTTTAACAGCTCAACGAGTTTGCTGACGGGTATTCCGTGGGTTCTCCCAATCTCTGCGGCTACCTGTAGGTGTTCCTCCGCCCTGCGCTGCTGTTCTTCTTGAATAAAATCTTTGTTTTGCGCTGCCACGAAGCTGCCGCGCCCAACAGTTGTGT